>Ga0101944_10004181_pt1 | contig 18369 bp, 15 predicted proteins | sample DewCreD2012metaG_FD_75245 | JGI IMG/M metagenome (GOLD analysis project Ga0101944, IMG submission 75245) | Hot spring sediment bacterial and archeal communities from British Columbia, Canada, to study Microbial Dark Matter (Phase II) - Dewar... ... | reverse complement strand
CCGGCCCGAGGCCGCGGAGTCGGTGGCCATGTGTCGGTCCGCCGGCATCCGGCCGGTGATGATCACGGGGGACCACCCGCTGACGGCCGAGGTGATTGCCAGACGGGTCGGGATCATCCACGGAGAGGGCGAGGCAATCATGACCGGCCGGGAACTCGCGGAGCTTCCGCTGCAGGAGTTCGAAGACAAGGTGGAACAGATACGGGTCTACGCCCGGGTCGCCCCCGAGCAGAAGCTCAAGATTGTCAAGGCCCTGCAGGATAGAGGGCATTTTGTGGCGATGACCGGAGATGGGGTCAACGATGCCCCGGCCTTGAAACGGGCCGATATCGGGGTGGCCATGGGCATTACCGGCACCGATGTGTCCAAGGAAGCCTCCCACATGATTTTGCTGGACGACAACTTTGCCACCATTGTCAATGCCGTCCGGGAAGGTCGGCGCATCTTCGACAACATCCGCAAGTTCATCAAGTACACCATGACCAGTAATTCGGGCGAAATCTTTACGATTTTTCTCGCGCCCTTCCTCGGTCTGCCCATTCCCCTGTTGCCCATTCACATTCTATGGATCAACCTGGTCACCGACGGCATCCCTGGCTTGGCCCTTGCCGCCGAGCCGGGGGAGAGAAACATCATGAGCCGCCCTCCCAGGCACCCGAAGGAAAGCATTTTTGCCAGAGGTCTCGGCATACACATCATGTGGGTCGGGCTGCTCATGGGCGCCGTTTCCATCCTGACCCAAGTCTTGTTCATTGACAGCAGCCAGACCCATTGGCAAACCATGGTCTTCACCGTGCTCTGCCTGAGTCAGATGGGACACGTGCTGGCCATTCGATCCGAACAGGAATCTTTCTTCAAGCAGAGGACCAACAAACCGCTTCTCGGGGCCGTCCTGCTGACCTTCGTCCTTCAGATGGCCACAATCTACGTGCCGTTTCTGAACCCCATTTTCAAAACCGAACCGCTCTCTGCCGTGGAGCTATCCGTAACGATTCTGCTTTCAACCATCGTATTTCTGGCGGTGGAATTGGAAAAGGTTATCAAGCGGTCGCAAAATAGTGGTTTGGAGGCATGATGGAAATGGGGAAATGTTGGGCGTACCCCTGTGTTTGGCAGGAATAGCGGCCATGCAATTCTAAGAAAGCAACGGGATGCGCATCCAGCAGATCCTCGCTCTCCCAAAGAAACTTTATCGGGATGGGAAACAACCCGATGGCCGGAGCATCGGTCGCCGTCGAGGATGCCGCGTGCACGCCGGTCTATATCCAGCCACTCGATGCAGCACCAACGAATTGTTTGTAGCAGGAGATTTCCTTGCGACGCACGAAGATCATTGCCACACTTGGCCCCGCTTCGGCCAGGCCCGATGTCATCAATGGCATGGCCGCCGCCGGGCGGCCCGCGACGTGCTGGCGAAGGCGGTCGTGACCTTCACCAAATGCGGACGAATCCCCATGGTACTATCCGACGAGCGCCCGCGGTCGCCAGCCCTCGCGCTGACGACCGAGTCCGCGACCCATGCATGGCTCGTCGCACTGTACTGGGGTGTCGTTCCCCGGCTTATCCCGATGATGGGCTTGCTCTCCAAGCTCGTTTCAGTAGCCGAACAATCCCTGATCGAGACCGGGCTCGCACATTCCGGGGATGTGGTGGTCTACGTCTTCGGCAACGAGACATCGCCGGATGCGGCGAACTCTGTCAAGGTGGCGTGAATCGGCCCGGACCGGGTTTAAGAGGGGGGACCAACATGCTCGTTACCGGATGAAGGAGACCGACTGAACTTGCGACTCGACTTGCGACACACCCTTTGGTAAGGCGAGTGGGAAAATGGGGTCATCGGGGCTTCCGGCCTGCCGGGGTCCTGGGGCAGGAGGTGAGTGGATAAAGCAGGAGGAGGGAAACATCATGCCTTTTTCCACCCCCTTCTGCTGCAGCAATACCGCTCGAAATCCGCCGACCCGTTCTGGTGATCTCGGCCGAGATGGAAATTGAGCCAGGAGGAGGTTCGGTCGAGTTCCCAGTTTCGGGGTGGGATGCAGCCATCGATCATTTCGGCAAGCTTTCCATCGTAGGCGAAACGACGGTAGGCCTGCCGCCAAATGCACCAGCGTTCCGGATGGACCTCGCATCTGCCGTTTCGGCTGCCGCCGCATGCGCCGTTTCGGGTATGCTTGGGACACCCCGATTCCGGGCACTGAAATCCGACGTGCTGGATAGCGCAATCCCCGCATTGCCTGCAGTCGAGCATCACATATTTGCCGACGTTTTCTGCAAGATGCAGCACCTTTCTTGCTGCCCGTCGTTCATCGATCCATCGGCTTGCCGCCCGAAGCGGGCCGTCGATGGGAGATGTCGTATCGAAGAAGACCTCATGAACCCCTTTGAGCAAGTGGTAATGAAGGCATTCAAAGGGGCCGAGACGTTTTCCCTTCCGGTCGGGATATCCCGTCCAGTGGCCGTCTGGGGATACGGCGTAGAATCCGTTTTCCGGAGCGTCGGATATATCGTCTACGAAGGATGGCCATTCGTTTTCGATCTGGGCCATGCGATCGAGAATTCTGGTCACAATGCCAAAGGACGTGTGTACGCCTCCGATGTGAATGCCTTTGTAGCCGAGGCCCTTCAATACGACGCCGAGCCTGGCTGTCCGTTCGATGGCTGCCTGCCTTCCCCGTTCCGGATGTTCCCATTCCCGGAGAACCTTCTGAAGCAGCTTGTCGGGGACAACGGCTCCGGGCACCTTCCCTGCGTTCATGAGCCGGGCCACCTTGGGGGTCAGGATGTACACGGAGCCCAACACCGGTGGATGAACGCCGATGGTATCGAGATAGACCAAAAGCTCTCGATATTTTCGGGCATCGTATCCCAATTGGGTGATGATGAAATCGGCTCCTCCGCAGAGCTTTCTCGATAGTTTGGCGTACTGGGCGAAGCTTTCCGCTTCGGTGTATTTGAACGGACTGACGGCGCATCCGGTGAAGAAGCCGTCTGGATCCCCGCTGGCGTTGATGCGCTCGGAGAGCATGGCAAGAAGGCATTGAAGGCTGACGGAATCCAAGTCGAATACGGGTGCTCCCTGTCCGGCGAATCCTTTTCCGGCATAGTCCCCTGTAAGGGCCAAAATGTTCTTCATGCCCATCATGGCCAGCTGCAAGGCGCGGCTTTCCATGCCCACCCGGTTCGTATCCCGGCAGGTGAAATGAACGATCACGTCCATCCCGAGCTCGAAAATTTTGGATCCGATCCCGTCCGGGCTCAGGGCCGGGTTGCCTCCCGGGTTGTCGGTCATGGTGACAGCGGATACGCGGCCGTCTGCAAAGGCATCCCGTGCGATGGCGATCACCGTTTCGACGGATTTTCCGATGTGTTCTCTTCCGGGGATGAGTTCCAAGGTGATGACGAATCGCTCGGGATCCATCATGTCGTTTCGAAATACGCGCAGCATCCGCTCTTCCTCGATGATCCTACGGTTGGGCCTATGTCGTGTTGGTAGATGCAAGCCGCATCGGCTGCCAGAGGCAGGAAACCGTCGCTGCATCCATCGGACTGGGGTCTGTTTTGCACAACCCAAAACGCTTTCGCGCTTAGTGTCAGCCCTATAGCAGATTTCGAAATGGGGGACAATGCATCAAACGCTTTCTTCAAAAAACACTTGACACCCGATTTCGGCTCATGGTAGGGATGCCGAAACTTTCGATGATGGAAAATGGATTTCGGTATGCATTCAGCTCATCAGGCGGACAATCGGTTTTTTTATTTTAACTGGTACTTTTATTACTGGTTCCGGACCGGTCTGCCTGGGGTATCGCTGACATAACCAACCAAAGTTAACCGTACAGCAAAAGCCGTGGGCAGACCAAGCCCACGGCTTTTTGATTCAAAAGGCCGTGGAGAGAAAATCCTCTCTAACGGCCTTTTCGTTTTTCAGGGGAAGTATGGGCTCATCGGGGAAGCGATCATCATTCAAGAGAGGGGAAGGAAAAGGACCATGACAGACTTGGGCAAGCAAATCCGTATGGAACGCATCATGAACCGCAACACCGGAACCACCGTCATCGTACCGATGGATCACGGGGTGTCGGTCGGCCCGATCCGGGGGCTGACCGACATGAAATCGGCCGTTCAGAAGGTGGCCGAAGGCGGGGCCAACGCCATCGTCGAGCACAAAGGGCTGGTACGGGCAGGCCACCGGGGGCAGGGAAGGGACATCGGCCTCATCATTCATCTGTCGGCTTCCACCTGTCTGTCGCTCTATCCCAATGCCAAAACGCTTGTGTGTTCCGTAGAGGAAGCCATCAAGCTCGGGGCGGATGCCATATCCATCCATGTCAATCTGGGAAACGGATATGAAAAGGAAATGTTGAAGGATTTCGGAAGGATCAGTTATGAGGCCCGCATGTGGGGGATGCCGCTGTTGGCGATGATTTACCCCAGAGGCGAAAACATCACCAGCGAATTCGACGTTGAAGTCATTCGGCATGCCGCACGGGTCGGAGATGAAATGGGAGCGGACATCGTCAAGGTTTCCTACACGGGTTCTTCCGAAACCTTTCGACAAGTCGTCTCCGGGTGTTCGATCCCGGTGGTGATTGCAGGAGGCCCGAAAATGTCGAACGATCTGGAAGTCCTCGAGATGGTCAAAGGCGCGATGGATGCCGGAGGGGCGGGCGCTTCCATCGGTCGGAACGTGTTTCAGCACAATGACCCGACGGCCATGGTCCAGGCCATATCGGCCATCGTGCATGAGGGCGCGGATGTCGATGCAGCTTACAGCATTCTCAAACAGTCGGGGGCGGCATGAAACGCACCCTTTGGGTCAAGATCGATCCCTGGAACAAGGAAATGGTGACCACAGCCATCGAATCCGGTGCCGATGCCGTCTGGGTGCCGGAAGGATATGCCGATCGGGTGAAGGCCCTGGGAAAGATCGCCTCCATCGCTCCCGATGGTGACCTCAAACCAGGGGAGGACATCCGCTGCTGTACGGTCACCGGTCAGGAAGACGAGCCGGAGATCCTTCGTCTGTGTCAACACCACCGCGTCCTCCTCGAATGTCCGGACTGGACGGTCATCCCGCTGGAAAACCTCATCGCCCAGAACGCCTCCGTCGTCGTCCCGGTCCGCACCCTCGAAGCGGCCGAAACCGCCTGCGGCATCCTCGAAAAAGGCGTCGATCACCTGCTCATCGAAACCGACTCTCCCCAAGAACTTCGAACCATTCTGCTGCGTCTCCGCAATGAATCCGAAACCCTGTCCTTGGTACAGGCCAGTATCGAATCCATCCAACCTGTCGGCATGGGGGATCGGGTCTGTGTGGATACCTGCACCCTGATGCAACCCGCTCAAGGCATGCTGGTCGGAAACAGCAGCGCGGGGTTGTTTCTGGTGCATGCCGAAACCCTTCAAAACCCATATGTCGCTCCTCGCCCGTTTCGGGTGAACGCAGGCCCTGTCCATGCCTATACCCGTCTTCCGGGAGGCAAAACCGCCTATCTGGCGGATCTCAAGGCTGGGGATAGCGTTCTGATCGTGGATGCCAAGGGCCGTACCCAGCCTGCGGTTGTCGGAAGACTCAAGATCGAGAGGCGGCCGTTGATGATGGTGCGGGCGCGCATCGAGGATCGGACGTTCACGACCCTCGTTCAGAATGCGGAAACCATTCGACTGACGCGTCCCGATGGGGCCGCCGTTTCCGTGGTCGAACTTCATCCTCAGGACACCGTCCTCATGTATGTCGAACAAGCCGGAAGACATTTCGGCCATGCCGTTTCGGAGACCATTGTCGAAACATGAGCGCAGAAGAACGATTGAATGCCTTGCGGGCCGAAATCGATGACATCGATGCCCGAATTCTGGATCTCATCAACCGGAGGCTTCATTGCGCCCGGGAAATCGGAGATCTCAAATCCCGGATGGGGGCCAAGATCCTCGATGTCAGTCGGGAAAAACGCATTTTCGAGCGGTTGAAAGCCCTCAATCAGGGTATGCTGCACACCGAAGTGCTGCACCACGTGTTTACCGAGATCATTGCCGCCTGCAGGGAGATTCAGGGACCTGTGACCGTGGGATATCTCGGCCCGGAAGGAACCTTCAGCCATGTGGCGGCCATCCGGCAATTCGGTCACATGGCCCAACTGGTTCCTTTGTCCAGCATTCCAGACGTGTTCGATCGGGTGGAAAAAGGGGCGGTCGGCTATGGGGTCGTGCCCGTGGAAAATTCCGTGGAAGGACCGGTTCATGTGACCCTGGATTTGCTTCTCGAAACCAGCCTGAACATCCTGGCCGAGATCTACCTCGACATTTCGCACGACTTGTGGGCGAAGGGCGGCGGGCTATCCGATGTCCGTACGGTCTATTCCCATCCCCAGGCCTTGGCCCAGTGCCGCAAGTGGCTTGCGACCAACGTTCCGCAGGCGGCCCTCGTCGCATGCGACAGTACGGCTTCGGCTGCGGCCTTGGCCGCCGAACAGGAGAATACGGCAGCCATCTCTGGTAGAGAAGCTGCAGAAAAACATGGGCTCATCGCATTGGCGGAAAAGATCGAGGACAGCGGCCGCAACACGACCCGATTCCTCGTCGTCGGCAAAGATGCTTCCAAACCGAGCGGTGCAGACAAGACATCCCTCGTTTTTGCGACCGCACACGTTCCGGGAGCCCTCTATCGGGTGCTGGAGCCCCTGAATGCGCTTTCCATCAACATGGTGAAGCTCGAGTCGCGGCCGGCGCGGACCGCCAACTGGACCTACCATTTTTTTGTGGATATCGAAGGGCATCTGATGGATCCGACCATCCAAACCGTTGTAAACGAAATGAAGAAACGCACGATGTTCGTCCGATGGCTGGGTTCGTATCCGAAGGCGGTAGGGGACGTCCGATGAAGATCGATGCCGCCACCTCCCTCTATGGGGTTTTCGGAAATCCAGTGGAACACAGCATGAGTCCTGCCGTGTTCAATGCCGCATTCGAAAGCCTGGGGATTTCATCGGTATATCTGGGCTTTCGGGTGACGGACATCCGTTCGGGAATGGATGCCGTCCGGGGGCTCGGCATTCACGGGGTCAGCATCACCGTTCCCCATAAGGAAACCGTCATCCCCTATCTGGACGAGATCGATCCCTTGGCCGCTCGGATCGGTGCTGTCAACACCGTGATCCATCGAGACGGAAAGCTTCTCGGTTTCAATACCGATGCTTCGGGGGCCATCGAAGCGCTGCGCGCAGCAGCCGATCCGGCTGGGGCGTCTGTGTTGCTGATCGGGGCAGGAGGCGCGGCCCGGGCCGTTGGTACGGCGCTCGTGGAGGAAGGCGCCTTGGTGGCAGTAACCAATCGACATGAAGAACGCGGGCTTGGACTTTGCCGGGATCTTTCGGGCAGTCGATGGGTGCCTTTGGATCGGATCGATCGAGAGGGGTTCGATATCGTGATCCAGACGACCCCGGTCGGCATGTGGCCCCATTTCGGGGAATCGCCGGTTTCTCCCTCCTTGTTCCGGGAAGGGATGGTGGCGATGGACATCGTTTATGTTCCCGAAGAGACGCGGTTTTTGCAGGAAGCGCGGGCGTGCGGCTGCCGCATCGTCTTCGGAACCGAGATGTTCTTGAACCAGGCGGCAGCGCAGTTTCGTCTCTTCACGGGGCAGGAGGCACCGATCGATACGATGCGTCTTGCCTTGCGCAACGGTTTGGCCGAGCGTATCCAAGGAAGAACCCCATGATTCGTATCCTCCCCTCGCAGCTCTCCGAACACCGTGTGCGTGTGCCTGGGTCCAAAAGCTACACACACAGGGCCTTGATCGCCTCGGCTCTGGGAGAAGGCCTTTGCACGATCGCCCATCCTCTCTTCAGCCAGGATACCTTGCTTACGGCCGAAGCCCTGCGGTGCATGGGGATCGGCATCGAACGAAGCGAGGATGCTTTTGGGGTGACAGGGAAAGGGGGGCGAATCGCATCTTGTGACACGCCGATCGATCTCGTCAATTCCGGAACCTCCATGCGGCTGTTGACAGCAGTGGCGGCCCTGGCCGAGGGGCCCATCGTTTTGAGCGGCAATGCCCGCATGCAACAGCGACCGATCGATGATTTGCTGGGTGCCTTGCACCGGCTGGGGATCGAGGCGGTTTCCTTGAATCAGACGGGCTGCCCGCCCGTTCGCATCGACGGGGGACCGCTTCGAGGGGGGGAGGTGACGATCGACTGCAGCAGGAGCAGCCAATTTCTGTCCGCTCTGCTGCTCGTCGCCCCCTGTACGCAGGAAGGCATGCGGATTCGGGTTTCGGGGGGGCTCGTCTCTCGGCCCTACATCGACATGACCCTCGATGTCATGGAAGCTTTCGGCATCGCATACCGGCGGGAAGACGACGCGTTCTTCATTCCGGGAGGCCAGCGCTACAGCAGGGCATCCTACGAGGTGGAACCGGATGCCTCCAATGCCGGATATTTTTGGGCTGCTGCCGCCATTTCCCGATCCCGGATCACGGTGGAGGGCATTTCGCCTGCTTCCAAGCAGGGGGATGTGCGCCTGGTCCACGTGCTGGAGCGCATGGGGTGCAAGGTCACATCGGATACGCATGGGATCACCGTCGAGGGCTGCGCGGGGCTTCACGGAATCGATGTCGATATGGGCGACATGCCCGATCTGGTGCCGACGCTTGCGGTGGTGGCAAGCTGTGCAGCAGGAAAAACCACCATTCGCAACGTCAGCCATTTGCGGATCAAGGAGAGCGACCGACTTCAGCTTACCATCGACAATTTGGCGCGGATGGGAATTCAGGCAGGAACGGATGGGGAGACACTCGAGATTTTTGGGGGAAGCCCGCACGGGGCGATCATCGACACCTGCGACGATCACCGCATGGCCATGAGTTTCGCTCTGGTTGGACTCGTCACGGAAGGAATCTGTATCGACGATGAGGGATGTGTCGATAAATCCTTTCCCACCTATTGGGAAGTCCTGCAATCGATGGGGGTGAACATCGCAGCATGAGTGTGTTCGACTACTTCATTCCAACCGAACGCAGCAGGATCCTACCGCTTTCCCGGATACAGCCCCGGGAGGCCGTCGATCCGGTGCGTCTCGAGCGGGCGCTCGAAAAAATGGCCCTTGCCAAATCCGGAATTCTTCCCAAGCGCCGGCCGATCCAGGTTAGTTGCAATCCTTCCGGAAACTATCGGGTGATCGACGGCAATACGACCTATTATGCGTTGGTGCAGCTGGGGGAGGATGCGGGCGTGGTTGAGGTGGTGGGGGAGTGAGGCGGGAAGGGGTCGACAAAAAACCGGGCTGGGGATGCCCCGGCCCGGCCGAAGAAGCCGCTTGGAGAAAAGCGGGTCATTTCTTTTTCTGCTTTTGCTTCTGCTGACCGACACGTACCTTTTCCTTCTGGACGACGACCTGGACGTACTTGGAAGCGTTGAAGGAGCAGCCGACCTTGATGCTGCGGTTGTCCACCCAGCGCATCATGTAGGCCGGGTTGCTGTATACGGTGCAATTTTCGTTTTCGTCGATTTTGGAACATCCCTGGCAATGGGGTGTGATGTTGCCCATTTCTTCCTCCTGATGGCATCGTCAAAAAAGGGTTACACCCGATCGGGGTAACCCTTTTTATGTCGTGGTTCATGTCGTGGCGGGGACGACGAGGCTCGAACTCGCGACCTCCGGCGTGACAGGCCGGCGCTCTAACCAAACTGAGCTACGCCCCCTTCTTGTGTGATCAGCCCTTCTCTTGGTAGGCGAGACAGGGCTTGAACCTGTGACCCCCGGCTTGTAAGGCCGATGCTCTCCCAACTGAGCTACCCGCCCGTGAAAGACGGGTACTTTTACCCCAAGCCCGCCGAAGATGTCAAGCGAAATGTTGGGGGATCACGGCCCCGTCAAAGTCCTTTATCGTGAAAATAGTGGGCAGTGGGCAGTCGGCAGTTGTAGGGGCATGGCATGCCGTGCCCTGCATTTTCATCCCCCGGGGTGGCGCCCCTCGCCATGAAGTTTATCGTGAAAATGCGGCCGCCCCCGCGTAAGGCCCTCGTTGGCGGTATCGGGCGGATGGGGCATGGTTGTCGCCACCCTCGGGGATGAAAATCGGTCTGAAAACACTGCCCACTGCCCACTGCAGACTGCCCACTATTTTCACAATAATGGACTTTGACGGGGTCCTGTCCGGGACGGCAAGGATGTTGACTTCCTGCCGGTCTTTGGCGTACATTCGCTCGACCTATTTTCAGCAACGTCATTTTTGAGAACATCCATTCGTACTTCGTCCGGAAAGTATCCATGAATCCCAAACGCAGCCTTCAATACATTCGCAACATCGGCATCATCGCCCATATCGATGCGGGAAAAACCACCGTTTCCGAACGGATTCTCTACTATACCGGAAAGAGCCACAAGATCGGCGAGGTCCATGACGGTGAGGCCGTCATGGACTGGATGCCGGACGAGCAGGAACGAGGCATCACCATCACGTCGGCTGTTACCACCTGTCAATGGAAGGATGCCCAGATTCAGCTGATCGACACTCCGGGTCACGTGGACTTCACCATCGAGGTGGAGCGTTCGCTGCGGGTGCTGGACGGAGCCGTCGGCGTGTTTTGTGCCGTCGGCGGTGTCGAGCCCCAATCCGAGACGGTCTGGCGTCAGGCGGACAAGTACCATGTTCCCAAGATCGCCTTCATCAACAAGATGGATCGCATCGGCGCCAATTTCCTGGGAGCAGTCGAGATGATGCGCACCAAGCTTCATGCCCTGCCGCTGGTGATGCAGCTTCCCTGCGGGGCGGAAGATGCTTTCGATGGCGTCATTGATCTCGTCTCCATGAAGAAGGTGGTCTGGGACGACGAGACACTCGGCGCGACGTTTACGGAAATCGATGTTCCTGTGGATCTTCTGGCTGAGGCGACCACCTGGCGGGAACGGCTGATCGAAACCGTCGCCGAAGTGGACGATGCCCTGATGGAAACCTACGTGGCCGAAGAACCTATCGATAAAGAAATGCTGATCGCAGCCATCCGAAGGGCCACGATCGGGCTCAAGCTCACCCCGGTTTTCTGCGGCTCGGCGTTGAAGAACAAGGGTATTCAGCCCCTGCTGGATGCCATCGTTCAATATCTGCCAAGCCCGGCAGACATTCCCCCGATCAAGGGGGTTCATCCCGTCACCGGTGAAACCATCGAATGCCCCCCGATGGAAAAAGCACCTCTTGCCGCATTGATCTTCAAGGTCGCCATTCTCGAAGGAAGGCGTCTCTCCTTTGTCCGAATCTACAGCGGGAAAATGGTCACCGGAGGCGATGTATTCAACCCATCCCGAAACAAGAAGGAAAAGCTCAGCCGGATTCTTCGGATGCACGCGAACAAGAAAGACCGGATCGAGGAGGCCGGCCCCGGAAGCATCGTCGGTGTGATGGGATTGAAGGATTCATCCACCGGAGAAACCCTCTGTCATACGGATCACCCGGTGCTGCTTGAACGCATCGACGTCTACGAACCCGTCATTTCGGTGGCCATCGAACCCAAATCTCGGGCGGATCAGGAAAAACTCGACCAAGTCCTCGAAAAATTTCTGGCTGAAGATCCGACGCTTCGGGTCCGGGAAGATGAGGAAACCGGGCAGAAAATTCTTTCCGGAATGGGGGAACTCCATCTGGAGGTCATCATCAGCCGCATGACCCGGGAATTTGGAACCCATGTCAATGTCGGCAAGCCCCAAGTCGTCTTCAGGGAAACCATCGAGACGGAGGCTGAAGGAAGCGCTGTCTTCGAGCGGGATATCGCCGGTCAGCATCATTTTGCAGAGGTCATGCTGAGAATCGCCCCCCGAAAACGAGGGGCCGGCAACCGTTTCGAATGCAGGGTTCCAACCGAAACGCTGCCTCCCGGGTTGGTTTCAGCCGTCGAAAAAGGCGTTCTGGAATCGCTCGAAAGCGGCACCCTGATGGGATATCCGGTGGTGGACGTTCAGGTAACGCTTGTCCAGGCGACCTATCGGGAAGGTCAGGGAACGGAGCTTGCTTTCAAGGTCAGTGCCTCGATGGCTGTAAAAGATGCTCTGTCGAAAGCCGCCGCCTTCCTGCTGGATCCGATCATGGACGTCGAAGTTCAGGTACCGGAATCGTATACGGGGGACGTGATCGGAGATATTCACGCAAGGGGTGGAAAGATCGAATCGATCGAACAACGGCATGGGCTTCAGGTGATCCGTGCCATCGTACCTCTTGCCAAGATGTTCGGCTACTCTACAGCCCTTCGCTCGGCGACACAAGGCCGCGGAACCTATACGATGAAGTTCTCCCATTTCGACCGGCTGTAACTTGCGATTTATGAAGGTTTTGACGAAAGTGGGAAAACAGGAGTCAGGAGTCAGGAGTCAGGAGTCAGGAGTCAGGAGTCAGGAGTCAGGAGTCAGGAGTCAGGAGTCAGGAGTCAGGAGAAAAGCGGATGGTTCCTTTTTTGGAAACTCGCTCACACAACGTTCATCCAGTGGAACGCGGCCCCGGGTTTTACGAACGAATGCGCCTTCATGATTGATTCCATAAGCGCACTGCCATAAATGTTCCGAATGGACCGCACGGATCATGGCAAAAAGCTGCCAATTGTCCCAATGTATGGCGACTTGCCCTCCAGCCGCCATCGCACCTGAACGCCCCCGATCTGTCTTCGGTCCGATCACCAGTGGCGTTTCAACCCAAACGGTCGTGCCGCAGAATGACACCGTCATATATCCAAACAGGCGTCATCCGCTTTCCTTCTGACTTCTGGCTCCTGACTCCTGTTTTTACATGATGGGTTTGCGTTCAGGCGCGATGAGGCATCAGGAAAATCCGATCAAAAAATTCCTCCGATTTGCATGGCCGCCATTTGAATGAGTTTGGGCATGGCTTCATCGATGTTGAGCCCGATCTGGATCGCCTTGGCCGCCACCCCTGCCGTATAGATTTTCGTTCCGGCCTTTCCGCTGGATACGGATTTGACACTCGTGGTGCTTGTCGGTGCGTTGGGCTTGCTTCCAATGCCCCCCAGGGTTTTCGATTCACTGGTGACGGTCGTCTGGCTTACCTGTTGATCGATGATGTCCTGATCCTCCGTCAGCCGCTCGGTGAGTTGAAAGTCGATGACAGCCACAGCCGTCTTGGGACGCGTCATCATATCCGCCGCAAAACCGATCCCGGCACCCACGACACCTCCGATAATCCCTCCTGCAGTGGAATGTTTCGATCCACCTAGCCCGATGCCCGCCAGTGCACCAGCCGCAGCACCCGTTCCTGCGCCTTCGAAGGTCAAATCATCCTTCCATTCCCCGACATATCGGATGTTCGCCTGAAGAATATAGGTCGCCTCCTTGACCGATTGAACGGTCGTGTATCCCTTGGAAATCAGATTGGAAGTCAGCCATTCTTGAAAAGAAGCGCTGGCCGCCTGATAGCTGCTCGTGTTTTGGGCCTTGATGTAAACGGTCTTCGGGGCATCCGTCGGCGTCAGAAATATCGTTTGGCTCATCGCCACATCCGTTTGCATCTGACTGTAATCAATGCTCCGCTGAATGGGTGAGCAAGCTGCAGCACCCATGATCACAACCAGAACAGCCATCCACCAGTTTCTTCTCCACATTCGCTTCATGCATTCCTCCTGAACATTGTTGGTTACCGTTCGGATCGAACCGATTCGACCCACCGTCTGAAACGATACTCCTCCTTCAAGGCCGTCCATCTGGCTTCCAAAGGATCGACGGCCTTAAACCGAATCCGATATCCGGGAAGCACCTGAGCCATCCGACAAATGTCGGTACGAATCACTGTGGCGATTTTCGTGTACCCACCTGTCGTCTGTCGATCCGCCATGAGGACAATCGGCCGTCCATCGCCGGGAACCTGAACGGCCCCAGTCACAATACCGTCCGAAAGGATGTCAGGCCCTGTTCGATGCACCAGCTGTGCCCCTTCCAAAGCGATTCCCATCCGATCCGATCGGGAGGTGACGCTGTATGCACATGAACAAAAGACCTCGAGGGCCTCCTCTGTAAAGGCATCCGCCTGCGGCCCGAAAACACAGCGCACTTCCACATCCTCCCCCCAGAGCGGAACGAACTTCGGATCGATGGATCGTGCAGGCCGATATGGGGGCGTTCCGCACATCAGCGTATCCCCCTGTTGAAGCGCCCGGCCCTCGAATCCGCCGAAACCGGCCTTGACATAGGTCGATCGGCTGCCCATCACGATCGGAACATCGAGCCCGCCTGCAATACAGAGATACATCCGAGCGCCTACCGAAGCTGCATCGATATGCACCCGATCACCAGTTCGGGCAGCGATGGGATCCCAAAACGGTATCGCAGCTCCGTTCAACTGGGCATCGGCCTGAGCTCCGGTCAAGCAGAACACCGTATTTGATCCGAATTCGGCCTCAAATCCTCCCCATGTAATTTCGATGCCTGCAGCGCCTGCTTCGTTCCCGACAAGGACGTTGCCTACCCTCAGGGAGAACGGATCCATCGCTCCGGATACAGGAACCCCCCGGTCCTGGTACCCATAACGACCCAAATCCTGAACGGTAGCGAAAGGGCCGGGATCGAGAATGCGAATCATGGGGAAATCTCCTTGCAGTCGGGAATCGGCACGAAGCGGATCCGGTCTCCAGGTTCCAGCAGGAAGGGCCGTTCGCCCGTTGGATCGAAGAGCAAAAGCGGTGTCCTGCCGATCAATTGCCACCCCCCCGGACTGTCGATGGAATAGATGCCGGTTTGCCTGTCTGCAATACCGACGCTTCCGGCAGGAACGCGTTTTCGCGGTGTCGTTCTCCTCGGTGTGATCAAACGGGGATCGAGTCCGCCGAGATAGGGAAATCCCGGCGTAAAACCGATCATATAGACCGTGTAGAGCGGTGCCGTGTGCAGAGCGATCACTTCCTTCACCGAAAGACCGTGGTAGCGACACACATCTTCCAAGTCGGGGCCGTCTTCCCCCCCGTAGGAAACCGGAATATCGACGATCCGTCCCTCCGCCGCATGCTCCTGCTCCATAACCGCAGCATTTGCAAGCACCTCATCGATTTCCATACGAAGCCTTTCGAAGGAAATCCGCCACGGGTCGATCTGTACGAGGAGACTGGCGTAGGCGGGAACCACATCGAGAACCCCGCCGATGTTCTTTTCCTTCAGCCCCCGAAACAAGTGCATCACCTGGCGGTGCACCGACGGCTCGATTGTAGCCCCGAATTCGACGAGCAGACCGGAGTCACCGCAGACGCGAAATCGAGGATATGGGGATGTCTCATTCATGAAAACGATAATTTTATCGTGAAAATAGTCGGCAGTGGGCAGTGGGCAGTGGGCAGTGTTTTCCGGCCGATTTTCATCCCCGGGGGCGGAGATCACCCATCGTCATGGAAATTTATCGTGAAAATCCGCCCGCCCTCCTTACGAAACATCTTCCTTAATCTCGATAGAAATTCCCGGCAAAAAACCGCAGCCGCTCTTCCGGACGCATCAGTGGCGCCTGCAGCCGCTTGACCTCCCCAATGCTCTTGAAGAGCATATCTCCTGCGCCGAGCAGATGTTCTGCGCCACGCTGGTTGAGAACCATTTTGGATTCGATGTCCCGATTCATCTTGAAGCCGATCCGCGCCGGCAGGTTGGCATCGAGAGTTCCCCGAACGATCTGTCGGCTTGGATGCTGGGTGGCGATCAGCAGATGAATACCTGCGGATCGCGCCTTTTGCCCGAGACGGTTGATCCGGGCTTCAATCGTCTTACGCTCTTCCCGGTCACGGTTGATCAGATCGGCATATTCATCACAGACGCAAACGATTCGGGGAAGGGGCGGATCGTGGGTTTGATTGTACGCATCCAGGTGCTCCACCTGGACCTGTTCGAAACGCCTATAGCGCCGATCCATTTCGTCTGCAAGTACCGCCAGGACGTCTGCAGCCGGTTGTTCGTCGGGATAGACGAGGGCGGAATCGTTCCACAGGAAGGGCGAGCCTTGAAGGTCCGAAAACCCGTTCCGCTTCGGATCGATGATGACCAGTCGGAGGGTTTTCGGGGAGTTGGTGGCAATCAGCCCGGCAAGTGCGGCGCGGAGCCATTCGGTCTTTCCACTGCCCGTCGTGCCGGCAATCAGAAAATGGGCATGTTCGGGCTGGGCCAAATCGGCCGTATGCAACCGATTGAACAAGTCAACGCCCAGCATGATCCTGGAGCAGCCTCTTCCGATGCCGGATTTTCGCAACTGCCCCAGTACATCCCGAAAATGAATGATCTGACGATCCGGTCGCTGCAAATCCACGAATACCTGCCCCTCACTCAGATGGATGAAGGGAGGGGTTTCCACCCCAAGCCGGTGCTGAATCTCGGCTGCGGTCTTTTGCACCGCACCGATCTTGACCCCCTTACCCAGACGGATGGGATAGCGGATGAAGCACGGACCAGGTATCGGTTCTCCGCCACGACGTACCTGCAAGCCGTATTCGTGAAAGATTTCCTCAATTCGACCGGCCTGCTCAACGATCTTCTCGTTGCAAGGTTCAGGAGCTTTCGTCAATCCCTGGAAACGAGCATTTCGGACACCGGCCAATTTTCCGATCCATTCGATGAGACGGATTCGGACACCGAAGAGATCCTTTTCATCGAACAGGGTTTCGGATGGTTCCGGTGAAAACCGGACAAGGGCCAATTTGCCGACAGGAGCAGGAAGGGCCTTCTGGGCCATCATGTGGTAGAGGCAGGCTTGAGCCAGATCCAGTTCCGGAAGGCCTTGGGAGAATTTCAATTCGACAAGACACCAGTAAGGAATGGTTTCGAAACGAACGACCAGGTCGGCGACACCGGACAGCATCACCGTGTCCGACCAGTGGGGCATGGATAGCTCCATCGAAAACGCTTCTTCCGGATGAAACACGAGCTCCGCCCGGCTGGTCTCGGCACTTTCCATCAACCCCGCCAACCACACACACATGTTGTGGCAGGACGTCCAAAAATCCCGGACACACCGGGTGTCGTTCCGAAAATGCACCAGGTGCTCGATCAGGCGAGGGCCAAAATGGCGTTCATAGAGCTCTTGCTCCAGCAGTCCGGACGTCCAGCGCCCTTGTCGATGTTCGGGGGACTCGGACAAGGAGAGGATCAGCGCTGCAAAGCATTCATGGAACAGCCTTCCGGCCAACCGCTGCCTGACTGAAGGCTCCGGAAGCTTCGCGCGGGTGCCGATCTCCGCATAGAGGGCTTCACGAATCTGTCTGACGTTCAGATGAACCGGCATCGTCGCATGGGGTGCGGCATGGATTTTCAACCACCGCTTGCAAAGGGTACCTTCCGATTTCCGGTAGGCGTCGACCAAATGAAATACCGTTTCAACAAATCACCTGCTTCTGGAACATCCGCCTTCGTTCATCCCGCTCTACGAAAACAGGCTCACCCGTATCCGGATCCTGACCGCTGCAGTACATCCAGGTGGACCACGTAGACGGCGTCGGGGTGAAGATCTGGACCTGTTCGGGTACGATGCGCAGAAAGCGGTCGATGGTCTGCTTCATCCGGACCATGTGCGCCATCGTAGAACCGGGATGGGCAGCCATGAAATAATAGGTCAAGAAACGTCTGACACCGCCTGAGCGCTGAATCTCATCGAAGCACCGCTTGAATTCGACCGTCCGTTCGAAGACGGGTTTGTGCATCCATTTCAGGATATCGGGTTCGGTATGCTCCGGGGCGATCTTCAACTGCCCTGAGGTGTGATACGATACCAAATCCTTCAGAAATGCCAACCCATTTTTCCGGTCTTCCGGGATCAGGTCGTGACGGATCCCGGATGCGACATGGGCCTTTCGAATGGCAGGATCGGAGCGAATGCGCTCGAGAAGATGGATGAGGGGAGCATGATCCGGGGCAGCCGCCTTGCAGGCTTTTGGATAGAGGCAACTTCTGTCCGAACAGCAGCCGCTTTTTTGGGCCTTGGGGCAATCCATGCCATACATGTTGGCTGTCGGTCCGCCGACATCCCGAAGAACGCCCCGGAATCTCGGATGGGCCCTCATGGTATGGATTTCATCCAGAATGGCATCCGGACTTCTGGATATAACGGCCCTTCCTTGATGCAGGGTAATGGCGCAGAACCGGCATTCACCGAAACACCCCCGATGGGTGGTGATCGAAAAATCGAGGGTATCGATGGCTCGCACCACCCCCTGCGAGCGATGCAGCGGATGCACGTCGTATTCGAACCCGAGGGCGTGGACGGCGTCCAATTCCCCAGAGGAAAGCGGTACTGCAGGCGGGTTGTGAACGAGGTAACGGCCCCCATGACGTTGAACGAGGCCGGAGGCCGTCAGGGGATCCTGATGGGCGCAGAACAGCCTGAACATTTCCCGAAAGGCTTTCGGATCGCTG
>Ga0101944_10004180_pt1 | contig 18369 bp, 29 predicted proteins | sample DewCreD2012metaG_FD_75245 | JGI IMG/M metagenome (GOLD analysis project Ga0101944, IMG submission 75245) | Hot spring sediment bacterial and archeal communities from British Columbia, Canada, to study Microbial Dark Matter (Phase II) - Dewar... ... | reverse complement strand
CGTGGCCGTGCAAAAGTCGGAGACGAAGTTGAAGTCATCGGTCTTGGTGCCCATAAGAAAACAGTTATCACGGGCGCTGAAATGTTCAGAAAAGAACTCGATGAAGTACAGGCAGGAGACAATGCCGGACTCTTACTCAGAGGTATTGAGAAAAATGAACTTGAACGCGGTATGGTTATAGCAAAACCAGGATCAATTACTCCGCATAAAAAATTTACAGCACAGGTGTACGTCCTCAAAAAGGAAGAAGGTGGCAGACATACCCCATTCTTCTCCGGTTATCGTCCACAATTTTATTTCAGAACAACCGACGTTACAGGTGTTGGTACATTACCTCCGGGAACTGAAATGGTTATGCCTGGCGATAACGTGGATAATCTGGCTGTAGAATTGATTTCTGAAATTGCAATGGAAGAAGGACTTAGATTCGCAATCCGCGAAGGCGGACGAACTGTTGGTGCAGGTGTGGTAACGAAAATACTTGAATAAATTACAGGATAATTAAGTGGCTGGTCAGAAAATAAGAATAAAATTAAAGTCGTACGATCATACCCTGATTGATAAATCAGCAGAAAAAATCATTAAAACTGTGAAGTCAACAGGTGCAATCGTATCAGGCCCAATCCCGTTACCAACAAAACGTACGCTGTATACTGTGTTGAGATCTCCTAATGTTGATAAGAAATCTCGCGAACAGTTCGAAATGCGGTCCCATAAGCGCCTAATCGACATACTCAATTCGTCAAATAAGACAGTTGATTCGTTGATGAAGTTAGAGCTTCCCGCGGGCGTCGATGTGGAGATAAAAGTATAATTTTTCTCCATAATTTTTTTAAAAAAATCCCATGATTCATAATTATGGGAATAAGTAAGTATTTACAAAAATTATAATATGACAATGAGCGGTATTCTTGGAAAAAAAATAGGCATGACAAGTATCTTTAATGAACGTGGCGAATCTGTACCATGCACGGTCATTGAAGCAGGGCCATGCTATATCACACAGATAAAGACAAAAGATAATGATGGATATGATGCGATCCAGTTAGGTTTTGAAGACAAAAGGGAAAGTCTTGTTAATAAACCAATGTCAGGACATTTCAAAAAGTCTAATATGAAACCTAAAAAAATCCTTCGTGAATTTAAAGGTTTCGATGTCTCAAAATTGCAGGTCGGTGCAGAACTAAAAGTAGATGCACTGTTCGCAATAGGAGATGTCATATCCGTTTCGGGAACATCAAAGGGACGTGGATTTCAAGGTGTGGTCAAACGACATCATTTTGGTGGCGGATTTAAAACGCATGGACAGAGTGACCGCCTGAGAGCTCCCGGTTCGATAGGATCAAGTTCTTATCCTTCAAGAGTTTTTAAGGGTATGAAGATGGCAGGACGAATGGGCGGTGAGCGTGTTACCATAAAGAATTTAAAAATTTTACGCATTATCCCGGAATCAAATATTTTACTGGTGAAGGGTTCCGTGCCAGGATACAATAATAGTTACGTTGAGATTCACAAGGAATCATAAAAAATATGCAATTAGATGTATATAAAAAAGATGGAACGGTAAGCGGCGAGAAAATTAAATTGTCACCTGATATTTTTGAAGTTGAACCGAGCGAGCATGCAATTTATCAGGCGGTAAAAGTTTATCGCGACAACCAGAGGCAGGGAACTCATAAAACAAAAACATATGGTGAGGTAAGCGGCAGCGGAAAAAAATTGTGGCGTCAAAAACATACAGGTCGCGCTCGTATAGGTGCCATAAGATCACCTTTATGGCGGGGCGGCGGTACGATATTTGGACCTTTACCGAGAGATTATTCAAAAAAAATGCCGAAACAGTTAAAACAACTTGCTCGTAAATCAGCACTCAGTGTAAAGGCTAAAGATTCCGCTATTAAAATAATTGAAGATTTTACATTTGAAAAGCCGTCAACAAAGGAAATGGTATCAATTCTGAAAGCACTTCAACTTTCAGAAAAGAAAACCCTTCTCCTTGTACCGGCAAAAGATGAACATGTTTATAAGTCGGGTCGCAACATCGAAAATCTTAATGTACTTGAGGCGGCGAAGGCTTCAACTTATGAACTGATGGATAATCAAATACTTTTAATTCAAAAAAGCGCAATTGAAGTAATAGAAAAGTCATTTAAAAAATAAGCTATGACCGGTATTATATATAGACCAATTGTCACGGAGAAAATTTCAAACCTTCAGGAAAAAGGTGTTTATGCGTTTGAAGTTGACCCTAAGGCAAATAAAATAGATATCGCCCGGGCTGTAGAAAAGAAATTCAAAGTCACAGTGCTTAATGTTCGAACCCTTAACTTTAAAGGCAAAACAAAAACACATATGACTCGTCGTGGCCGATTTGTTGGGCGAACATCTCATTTTAAAAAAGCAATTGTCACCTTAAAAGAGGGTGATAAAATAGATCTGTTTGCAAATGTTTAAGTTTTTTTTAACAAGTGATTAATCATGGGAATCAGACAATTAAAACCAAATACTCCCGGTACGAGATGGATGACCGTTCAGACGTTCGAGGAAATTACTAAGGATAAACCGGAAAAATCATTAATTGAACCACTTAAGAAATCGGGTGGAAGAAATACAAACGGTCATATCACATCGCGGCATAGAGGGGGCGGGCATAAACGCTTTTACAGAGTGATAGATTTTAAGCGAGATAAAAGGGGGATCGAAGGTAAAGTTGCGTCGGTAGAATATGATCCAAATCGCTCGGCAAGAATAGCGCTAATACAATACAAGGATGGTGAAAAACGTTATATCTTGGCGCCAGATGGAATGAAAACAGGTGAAATTATATCGGCAGGCCCTAATGTGGAAATCAAAGTGGGTAATGCAATGCCTCTGGAAAATATTCCCGTGGGTACTTTTGTACATAACGTCGAACTGCAAAGCGGTCGCGGTGGTCAAATTGCACGCAGTGCCGGAAGTTCTGTCCAGCTAATGGCTCGAGAAGGAAAATTTGCTCAATTAAGAATGCCATCAGGTGAAATCAGAAACGTACCCGTTGAATGTTATGCAACAATAGGCGTTGTTAGCAATATTGAACATGAAAATATTAGTTTGGGTAAAGCCGGAAGATCCCGATGGTTGGGTATTCGTCCTCAATCCAGGGGAGTTGTACAAAATCCTGTCGACCATCCGCATGGGGGTGGTGAAGGAAAATCGCCGCAAGGAAATCCTCATCCTGTATCACCGTGGGGATGGCATACAAAAGGTAAGAAAACAAGAAGAAAAAAATCCAAATCAAATAAATTTATTGTAAAACGGAGAAGATAATAATCAAAATTTATCTATAACTAGAAAAGAATATGAGTCGTTCATTAAAAAAAGGTCCGTATGTCGATCCAAAACTTCAAGCAAAAATAGAAGCAATGACAAAATCCGGACAGAAGAAAGTTATTAAGACATGGTCTCGATCATCGACAATTACACCAGATTTTGTTGGGCATACACTGGCGGTGCATAATGGTAACAAATTCATACCGGTTTATATTCATGAAGGTATGGTTGGTCATAAACTTGGTGAGTTTGCCCCCACGCGCATTTTCAGGGGTCACCCTGGATTGAAAAGTGAAACAACGACAGGCGAAGGATAATTTTATGTTAGAGGCTCAGGCAATTAATAAATATATCGGATCATCGCCAAGAAAAATGCGATTGGTTATAGATCTTATTAGAGGTAAATCTGTACCGGAAGCTTTGAATATCCTCCATTTTTCAACAAAGCATGCTTCTAAAGTGGCTGAAAAAGTTTTAAGATCAGCAATTTCTAATTTACAGAATAAAGAAGAAGGTAGCAGGGTTGAAGTTGATTCACTCTATGTAAAAGAAGCGTATGTGGATGGAGGCCCTGGAATGAAGAGAATGCTTCCAGCCCCAATGGGTAGAGCATACAGAATTGTAAAGCGCTCCAATCACCTGACGATTATAGTTGCGCAGAGAGAGGAGAAGAAGAAAAAAGGAGTTAAACCAAAAGAAAAACAATCATCGAAAAAAATAACAACAGAAAAGGAGTAAAAAAAACTTTTGGGACAAAAGGTTAATCCAGTAGGTTTCCGTTTAGGGGTTCTGCGAACATGGGACTCTAATTGGTATGATGACAAAGATTTCGCAGCAAAACTGCAGGAAGATGAAAAAATTCGTCATTATATACAAAGTAGACTTAAGAAAGCCGGAATCTCTAAAGTAATAATAGAACGAACACCGAAGAGAGCCGTTATAACAATACATACCTCTCGACCTGGTATAGTTATAGGAAGGAGCGGTAAGGAAATTACTCAACTGGAAGAGGAATTAAAGCAAATAACGAATAAAGAAGTAAAAATCCTCATCCACGAAATAAAGAGACCGGAACTTGACGCCGCCCTTGTTGCAGAAAATATTGCCACACAACTGGAAGGCCGTATGTCATTCCGAAGAGCAATGAAAATGGCCATGACTTCCGCAATGAGAATGGGTTCTGAAGGTATAAGAGTGATGTGCAGCGGTCGACTTGGAGGTGCAGAAATAGCACGTGCTGAACAGTATAAAGAGGGAAGAATTCCTTTGCATACATTGCGTGCAGACATTGACTACGCCACCGCCACAGCACGAACCATTTATGGCGCAATTGGAGTAAAGGTTTGGATTTGCCGTGGTGAAGTTCTCGAGAGATTCACAAAATAAACTTTGCATTAATTATAAATTATGTTACTACCAAAAAGAGTAAAATATAGAAAAGCACAGCGCGGCCGGATGCGTGGAAAAGCAACAAGAGGTTATACTGTTGCATTTGGTGATTTTGGACTGAAAGCGCTTGAACCAGGATGGATAACACAACGTCAAATTGAAGCGGCTCGTGTCGCATTGACAAGATTGATGAAACGTGAAGGAAGATTATGGATAAGAATATTTCCGGATAAACCTGTAACAAAAAAGCCGGCAGAAACCCGTATGGGTAGCGGTAAAGGGGCACCGGAATTCTGGGTTGCGGTTGTTAAACCAGGAACTATAATGTTTGAACTTGGCGGAATTAAAAAAGACGTCGCAACTGAGGCGATGAACCTTGCGTCACATAAACTTCCGATAAAAACCAGAATGGTTATCAGAAGAACTTATACAGGAGGATAACTATGAAAGTATTTGAAATTAGAAAAATGTCTGAAATGGAATTGCGCAGAAGGATTAAAGATGAGGAAGAAAACCTGATCCATCTAAAATTCCAGAAAGCCACAAGTCAGCTGGAAAGTCCGATTAAAATACGCACCGTTCGACGCGATATTGCACGTATGAAAACAATGCTCAGACTCATGGAATTAAAATCAAAAGAGAACAAGGAACAAACTACCGCTTCGGTAAAGTAATTTCTATTAAGGGAAAACATGACAGATCGTCTAACAAAACGCAAAATAAGAGTTGGTAAAGTAGTAAGTAATAAAATGGATAAAAGCATAATAGTTGCTGTGGAACGGCAAATTGCACATCCTATTTATAAAAAATATTATAAGCAAACCACCCGACTCATGGCTCATGACGAAAAAAAGGAAGCGGGTCTTGGAGATACTGTCAAGATAATGGAAACGCGCCCACTTAGTAAATTAAAACGGTGGAGACTCGTTGAAATTGTTGAAAAAGCAAAATAATATTACAAAGAACTTATTATGATTCAGGAAGAAACAAATTTAATCGTAGCAGATAATTCAGGTGCAAAAAAGGTACGCTGTATCAGGGTCCTGGGTGGTCATGACCGCCGCTATGCGGGAGTCGGTGATGTAATTGTTGTTTCTGTTAAAAGCGCAATACCTGGTGCTGCCGTAAAAAAAGGAGAGGTCTCCAGGGCTGTAATAGTGAGAACGAAAAAAGAGACGAGCAGAAAAGACGGCTCTTATATCCGATTTGATGAAAATGCAGTCGTTCTTCTTAATCCACAGGGTGAGCCGAGAGGTACACGTATCTTCGGACCCGTTGCACGAGAATTACGTGAAAAAAATTATATGAAGATTGTTTCACTTGCACCAGAAGTTCTGTAGGAATTTAAAAAATGAATATACATAAAAATGATAATGTGATGGTGATAGCAGGAAACGCTCGAGGTAAGACGGGAAAAGTATTAAAAATATTCCGTGACGAAAAGAGAGTGATTGTGGAAGGCGTAAACATCATTAAACGTCATACCCGCGCATCACAAAAAAATCCACAGGCAGGCATAATTCAAAAAGAAGCCGCAATTAGCGCCTGTAATGTTATGGTAATATGTCCAAAATGCAATAAACCTGCTCGAGTTGGATATAAAAATGTACTCGACTCAACTTCAGGGAAAAAACACACCATGCGCGTGTGCAGAAATTGTAAAGAGATGTTTTAAGTATTGAAAGTAATTATGGCAAAAGAGAAACAAAAAAAATCTGTCACTGAAAAAAAGAAAGAAGAACAGACCGTTGAGCAGGAAAAGGGTATTACCCCTCGGTTGTTGGAAATGTACAAAAAAACGGTCGTTAATAACCTCATGAACCAGTTTAAATATAAAAATGTCATGCAGGTTCCCCGATTGGAAAAAATATGTGTGAACACAGGGGTTGGACAGGCAACTCAGGATGCAAAGATTCTTGATGCGGTTGTCAAGGATATGGAGGCTATTGTTGGTCAGAAACCTGTCATCACAAGAGCCAAAAAGGCAATTTCTAATTTTAAATTACGTCAGGGATTGCCGATTGGTGTACGAGTAACATTAAGATCAATCAGAATGTATGAATTCATGGATCGCTTTATAAATATTGCCGTTCCAAGAATCAGGGATTTTCGAGGATTTTCTGATAAATCATTTGATGGTCACGGAAATTATACAGTAGGTGTGAAGGAACATATCATATTCCCCGAAATTGATATTGATAAAGTTGCAAAAGTTTTCGGTATGGATATCACATTTGTAACAACCGCCCGCACCGATCAGGAAGCGTACGCTCTTCTGAAAGAGTTTGGTGTTCCATTTGAAAAACGTCAAATCCCAATTGAGAAAAGTTCAACATAGCCTGATAGGAGAATAAATTTGGCACGATTAGCAATGATAGTAAAAGCAAAGAAAAAACCGAAGTATCCGGTACGTAAACATTTCCGTTGCAGTATTTGTGGACGTCCTCGTGGTTATTTAAGAAAATTTGGAATTTGTCGTCTTTGCTTCCGAAAAATGGCACTTGAAGGAAAAATTCCAGGAATTTTAAAGGCAAGCTGGTAAAGAAAGATTTAATTATGAATACTGTAGATCCGATAGCCGATTATTTAACAAGAATCCGAAATGCCGTGGCAGCAAGGCATAAAAGAGTTGATATTCCCGCATCAAATCTAAAAAGGGAAATATCTAAAATCTTAGCAGATCAAAATTTTATAAATGGATTTAATGAAATCGCAGATAACAAACAGGGTATTATCAGAATAAACCTTAAATATACAGATGGGGTGAGCGCAATTACAGGTTTGTCAAGAATAAGCAAACCAGGACTCCGTGTTTACGTCCCTGCAGATCGGATTCCGAGAGTTTTAAACGGTCTGGGTATCGCGATCATTTCTACATCAAAAGGATTAATGACAGATAAAGAAGCACGCCGCCAAAATATTGGTGGTGAAGTACTTTGTCATATTTGGTAAGTTATAAAGAGAATTATTATGTCACGTATTGGAAAAAAACCAATTCCCATTTTGAAGGGTGTGAAAATAGATAAAAAAGATGGACTGATAAAAGTCAGCGGCCCAAAGGGTGAGCTTTCTCTTCACGTACCATCAAGTATAGGTGTAGAAATAAAGGGTGACGAAGTACTTGTTACCCGCCCCTCTTCTGAAAAACCAATGCGCGCTCTTCACGGAACCTGGCGTGCATTAATAAATAATATGATAAAAGGAGTAACTGAGGGATATCAAAGAAAACTTGAAATTGTTGGTGTTGGATATAAGGCCGAAATGAAAGGCCATAAAATACAACTGGCATTAGGATATTCTCATCCTATTTTATTTGAACCACCCAAAGGTATTAAAATAGAAGTTCCTGCCCCGACAAGTATAATTATTTCGGGGATAGATAAACAGGTTGTCGGACAGGTTGCATCGAAAATTCGATCATTCCGCCCGCCTGAACCCTATAAAGGCAAGGGAATAAAGTACGAAGGCGAATACATCCGACGGAAAGCCGGTAAAGCAGCAGCAACCGCAGGAACAAAGGCAGGATAATATGATAAAGAAATCAAAAAGAGAACAAAGGATAAAAGTAAAAAGCAGAATCAGGAAAAAGATTTTCGGTACGGCTGAACGACCCCGTTTAACCGTATATCGGAGTTTACACCATTTGTATACGCAGTTGGTAGATGATACTCAATCGCGTGTAATCGCTGCAGCTTCAACATTATCCCCTGAAATACGAGAAGAAATAAAAGGGCTGAAAAATAGGAAAGAAATTGCTAAAAAAGTTGGTGCCGCTATCGCTCAGAAGGCTCTTAAAAATAATGTTAAAAACGTAGTATTTGACCGCAGTGGTTATGCTTATCACGGACTGGTTCAATCTATCGCTGAAGGTGCGCGAGAAGCAGGATTAAAATTCTGAGTAACTGTGAGATAGGACCGGACAACAGTTGTTGCCGGGTCGTCTAATGGCAGGACAGCGGCCTTTGGAGCCGTCAGTAGAGGTTCGAATCCTCTCCCGGCAGCGTTTGATTATAAACAATAACGGAGTTAATAATTGACAAAAATAAAAGCAGGTGAGTTGGATTTAAAAGACCGACTCGTATATATTAATCGTGTTGCAAAAGTGGTTAAAGGAGGACGTCGATTTAGTTTTAGTTCAATTGTGGTGGTCGGCGACGGCAATGGCCACGTGGGCATAGGTCTGGGTAAAGCCAACGAGGTTCAAGATGCAATATCAAAAGGTATAGATGATGCCAAAAAAAATGTCGTAAGGGTATCAATAATAAATGGTACAATCCCGCATCCAATTGTTGGGAAATACGGGGCTTCCAAAGTAATGCTCAAACCTGCTTCCCCCGGTACCGGTTTGATAGCGGGTGGTGGAATTAGAGCAGTTTTAGAATCAGCAGGCGTTAAAGATGTTTTGACAAAATCTATAGGTTCCTCAAATCCACACAATGTTGTTAAAGCAACTATGAAAGCCCTGCAGAGTTTGATAGATCCAAAAACTATGGCGATGCGTCGGAATATTTCTATGAATAAATTATTCGGTATGGAATAATAGTTTATGTCGGAAAAAAAATTAAAAATTACACAGATCGTAAGCCAGATCCACACTTTGAAAAAACATAAAGCAACAATCAAAGCGCTCGGATTGGGCAGACCTAATTATTCTGTCGTGAAAAAGGATACTCCCCAAATCCGCGGTATGATAGAAAAAGTAAAACATCTTATAAAAGTCGAAGAGGTTCAGTAGAAAAGATGACATCAATTACGTTAAGCAATTTAAAATATGCAAAAGGATCACGCAAACGAGTTAAAAGAATCGGGCGCGGTCAGGGGTCAGGACACGGTGGTACATCAACACGTGGCCATAAAGGAGAAGGTGCTCGCGCTGGAACACACTATCGTGCATGGTTCGAAGGCGGTCAAATGCCACTTATCAGAAGAATTCCTAAATATGGATTCCATAATCCGTTTAGAAAAGAATATCAGGTCGTAAATATCGGCACGCTCGGATTGTTGGTTGAAGAAGGAAAAATTACCGAGGGCAAAATTAATCCTGAAATTCTTTATAACGTCGGTGCGGTATCAAAGAAAAATATACCAGTAAAGATTTTGGGAAATGGAGAATTAAAAGTAAAAATTGAAGTTACAGCCCATTCATTCAGTAAATCTGCATTAAGTAAAATTGAAAGTGCTGGTGGAAAAGTAATCACATTAACAAAGTCAAAATCCTAAAATAGAATGGCAAAACTTAGCGAAAGTTTCCGTAATATTTTTAAAATACAGGAATTACGCCAAAGAATACTTTTTACGGCAGGAATACTGATTGTCGTAAGATTTGGTTCACATATTACACTGCCCGGTGTAGACGCAAGAGTTCTCTCCGAAGTTATTCGGAATCAATCTTCTAATACCCTATTTGGATTGTATGATTTATTTGTTGGAGGCGCGTTCAGTAATGCTGCAATCCTCGCACTGGGTATTATGCCCTACATAAGTTCATCAATTATTATTCAACTCCTCGGCGCGGTAATTCCTTACTTCCAGAAACTTACAAAAGAAGGGGAAGAAGGAAGAAAGAAAATAACTCAACTGACAAGATATGGAACCGTTCTTATTTCTATGCTGCAGGCATGGGGTGTAAGTGTTCAATTAATGAGTTTAAATGCTGGTGGACTTCCAATAATTCCTCCTGAAGTTCATGGGTTATATTGGCAGTTTTCAACAATGGTTATACTTACTGCGGGCACCATTTTCTTGATGTGGCTAGGTGAACAGATTACTGAAAGAGGTATTGGAAATGGCATTTCATTAATTATTTTCATAGGAATCATCGCAAGATTTCCAAATGCACTCCTTGATGAATATCAATTGGTCAGTTCAGGAGCACGTGGCTTGATTATTGAATTAATAATTCTCGCCCTAATGGCTTTTATTGTAGCAGGAGTAGTTGCTGTTACTCAGGCAACCCGAAGAATCCCGGTTCAGTATGCTAAAAGAGTGGTTGGAAGAAAAATTTATGGCGGCGTAACTCAATATATCCCGATGAGGGTGAATACTGCAGGGGTTATGCCTATCATTTTTGCTCAGGCAATTATGTTTATTCCGAATACAATTTTAACATTTTTCCCTGAAAGTGAATTTTTACAGTCAGTAGCCGGATATTTTAACTATACGTCCGTAACATACTCCGTCGTTTATGCTTTAATGATTATATTTTTCACGTACTTTTATACTGCTGTCGCATTTAATCCAAAGGATGTCGCGGAAAACATGCAGAAACAGGGCGGATTTATTCCAGGCATACGCCCTGGTAAAAACACTTCTGATTTTATTGATAATATTCTAACAAAAATTACTCTGCCGGGATCAATCTTTCTTGCTATTGTTGCGATTCTCCCGGCATTTATGGTTCGAATGGGAGTAACATCAAATTTTGCGAGTTTTTTTGGTGGAACAAGTTTATTGATCGTTGTTGGTGTAGGACTTGATACACTTCAGCAGATTGAATCTCATCTGCTCATGAGGCACTACGATGGCTTCATGAAAAGTGGAAAATTAAAAGGTCGACGTTTTTAAAATAAATAATGTCGAAAGCCATAATCAAGTCGACCGAAGATATTCGGCGAATGAAAGAAAGTTGCAGGATCGTTGCCCAGGTATTGAAATTATTGTGCGGAATGATTCGACCTGGTGTTATGACAAAAGAATTGGATAATTTTGCAGAGGAATACATCCGATCGCAAGGTGGTGAGCCGGCGTTCAAAGGATACGGTTCTGATAAAAAAAATCTATTTCCGACCAGTTTGTGCGTATCAGTTGATGACGAGGTCGTTCATGGTATACCTGATTCAAGAATTTTAGTAGAAGGTGAAATCGTTTCCATAGATGTTGGAGTTAAGAAATCAGGTTTTTTTGGAGACGGAGCATGTACATTCCCCGTTGGGAAAGTTAGTGATTTAAAAAGTAAGTTAATGAAAATCACTGAAGAGTCTCTCTATAAGGGCATCGAAGAGGCACGTGCAGGTAATCATCTGCATGACATATCAGCAGCGATACAAGCCCATGTAGAGAAAGAAGGTTTTTCTGTTGTTCGAGATCTTGTTGGTCATGGCATCGGACGTTATTTGCATGAAGAACCACCGGTTCCAAATTTTGGAGAGCCGGGGACAGGAATGGTTTTACAGGCAGGTATGACACTTGCAATTGAACCAATGATAAATGCGGGAACATATAAAGTAAAGGTAGATAATGATGGCTGGACGGTGAGAACAGCGGATGGAATGCCTTCTGCGCATTTTGAGCATACGATTTTAGTAACGGAAAATGATCCGGAAATACTCACAATATAAAGGAAAAGATGGCTAAACAGGGACCAATTACAATGGATGGCGTAATTACGGAAACGCTCCCCAATGCTATGTTTCGTGTTAAACTTGATAATGGCCATGAAATCATTGCAGTAATATCCGGGAAAATGAGAATGCATTACATTAAAATACTGGTGGGTGATAAAGTTACAGTTGAAATGTCACCGTATGATTTAACTAAAGGTCGAATTACTTATAGGTATAAGTAACAGGAGTTGGTATGAAAGTAAGATCGTCAGTAAAACGTTTATGTGAAAATTGTAAAATTGTCCGACGCAAGGGCGTCCTTCGCGTAATTTGCAAAAATCCAAAACATAAACAACGACAAGGTTAATATTAGTAATATTTGAAAGGATAACATAGAGTGGCTCGAATAGCAGGCATTGATTTACCAAAAAATAAAAGGGCAGAAATCGGTTTAACATACATTTATGGCATTGGTAGAACAAGTGCACAAAAGATATTGACTTCTGCAGGTATAAGTTATGACAAACGTGTCAGTGAACTCACCGACGATGAGGTCGCAAAGATCCGTTCAATTATTACTTCCGATTATAAAGTAGAAGGGGCATGCAGAACCGAAACTCAGATGAATATCAAGCGCTTGATGGATATCAATTGCTATAGAGGATTGAGACACCGAAAAGGGCTTCCTGTACGTGGTCAAAGAACACGAACTAATGCAAGAACCCGAAAGGGTAAACGTAAGACCGTCGCAGGGAAGAAGAAGGCTGTAGCCAAGAAGTAATAATATTTAATAAGGACTAATATGGCAAAACAAAATACACCCGGCACAACAGCGGGCGCTGTAAAAAAGAAGAAGAAAATTCAGGTTGACGTTACTGGAAAAGCATATCTCAAGGCGACATTCAATAATGTCATTGTTACAATCACAGATGTTTATGGAAATGTCATCAGCTGGTCGTCTGCAGGCAGGAATGGTTTTAAAGGATCACGGAAAAATACACCATTTGCTGCACAGGTGACAGCAGAAGCCGCTGCTAAAGAAGCATATGATTTAGGTTTAAGAAAGGTAGAAGTATATGTAAAAGGACCTGGTTCAGGACGTGAAGCAGGCATCAGGTCACTTCAAACAGCAGGTTTGGAAATTTTGAGCATCAGAGATATTACTCCAATACCTCATAATGGCTGCCGACCGCCAAAGCGGCGCAGAGTTTAAAAAATATAATTGAAAATTCTATAAGGAATCTATGGGTCGTTATTTAAATGCAAATTGCCGGCTATGTCGGCGTGAAAGACAAAAACTCTTTCTTAAAGGTGTAAAATGTTTTACAGAAAAATGCCCTGTGGAAAGAAGTCCGTACCCTCCAGGAGAACATGGCCAAAGCCGTAGACAAAAAATATCTGAATACGGTGTCCAGCTCCGTGAAAAGCAAAAAATCAGAAGGATGTATGGATTACAGGAAGTGCAATTTCATAATTACTTCAAAAAAGCACTTTCCCAGCCCGGACGAACCGGCGAAAATCTTGTAAAAATTCTCGAACGTCGGTTTGATAACGTCGTTTATAGAATGGGATTTGCGCCGTCTCGGAAAGCTGGTAGACAATTAATATTACACAGACACTTTATGATTAACAATAAAGTGGTTAATATTCCATCCTACCTTCTGAAATCCGGTGATGTAATTCAGGTGGTGGAAAAAAGTAAAAAACTGGATATTATTCATTCATCCATGAAGAGAATGAAAGATAATGCCATGCTGCCCTGGCTTAGCCTTGATAAAGCAACTATGTCGGGTACCTTTTTAAATGTTCCGGAACGTGCGGATGTTCCATTAAATGCAAATGAACAATTAGTAGTAGAATTATACTCAAAATAATAATAGCAAAAACCCATAGTTCGTTCGATCAATAATCTATGCGAAGTGAAATATAGGGGGAAAAAGGAATATGACTTTGACAAATTTTCAGATGCCTGAAAAAGTACAACTTGACGAAACAACTTATACAAATACATTTGGAAGATTTATTTTACAGCCACTCGAAAAAGGTTATGGCGTCACTATAGGCAATGCCTTCAGACGCGTACTTTTATCTTCCCTTACCGGTACGGCGTTTACAGCTATTCGTATCGAAGGGATACTTCATGAATTTTCTACAATACCCGGAGTTGTTGAGGATGTTTCCGAAATTATCCTGAATATAAAAACCATCAGGATGAAATTAATTAATAAAAAACTGAGCAAAGTGGCTGTCCATGTAAAAGGTCCGACAAAATTTACAGCAGGAGATATCCAGAAAGCAAATCCTGAAATTGAAATTTTGAATCCGGATCAACATATAGCGACTGTAAATGCCGGTACTGAATTTGAAATTGAACTATGGATAGGACGGGGAAAAGGATATGTGACAGCCGAAGAAAATAAATCGCCCGATCAGTCCGCTGATATGATTGCAATAGATTCAATATTCACTCCGATTAAGGTGGTTCGTTATACCGTAGAACCAACACGAGTCGGTCAACAAACCGATTTTGAAAAATTGGTCCTTGAAATAGAAACAGATGGCTCAATTGCTCCTGATGACGCACTTGCCCAGGCAGCAGTTATTCTGAGAGATCATATTCAACTCTTCCTGAGTTTTAATATTGAAACAGAAACTCATGAAGAAATGTACGAAAAGGATTCGGAATTTGACCGTATACGAAAAATACTTCAAATGTCTGTAGATGAACTCGAACTTTCAGTCAGATCTCATAATTGCCTGAAAGCCGCTAACATTAAAACAATTGCTGATCTTGTGCGTCGCGATGAACCCGAACTTTTAAAATTCAGAAATTTTGGAAGAAAATCTCTTGCAGAATTAACTGAAATAATTGAACAATTTGGATTAAAGTTCGGTATGGACGTTGATCGGTATTTACAGGATGCTGTTCAATAATTACGTAGGAATCATTAAATGCGACATAGGAAATCCGGAAGAAAATTAAAACGAACCGCAAGCCATAGAAAGGCGACATTGATTGCCCTTTCTACTGCATTGCTGAAGTATAAAAAAATAAGAACAACTCTCGCAAAAGCAAAAGAAACGCGGAAATTTATCGAACCTCTTATTACAATAGTCAAAAATACAGTAAATAAAGAGGGCGAAAAGAAAAATGTCCATATCAGACGTGTTATTTACAGATATATTAAAGATAGATTAGCGCTAAAAGAACTTTTTACTGAAATTGCTTCTAAAGTAAAAGATAGACCCGGTGGATATACACGGATTGTAAAACTTGGTCAAAGACATGGGGATGGCGCGGAAGTTGCTGTTTTAGAACTTGTAGATTTCAATGTTGGACAGGCTCCTTCAAAATCTTCAACAAAAGGAAAAGAAAAGAAAGAGAAAAAGGGAAAGAAAGAAGGATCGAAGAAGAAAGTTGAGGAAAAGGAGTCGGTAAAAAAAGAAACCGAGTCCAAATAATATTAAATTAATTTGATTAAAAGGGGCTGACTAAAAAGTAATTCTCGGGTGTCAGGATAACCGCATATCGCGGACAGACATACCATGACAATAAATCTGATATGCATTACAAAAATTCCGTGATGAAATCATTTAAGTCGAACGAGATAAGTACTATTTAGACAACCCCTTTTTTTATGCCATCAGAATCTGTATAATAAATCTATTGGAAAATGAAAATCGTCTTACTTCCAATATTTTGTGAATCCTCCCTAAATTCCGTATTTTAAAACTTATATGACATACCAATTCTCTCAAATCGAAAAAAAGTGGCAGAAGTATTGGGACGACCACCAGACTTTTAAAACTGTCGAAACTTCTGGTAAAAAGAAAATATATGTCCTGGATATGTTCCCATATCCTTCAGGATCAGGATTGCATGTCGGACATCCCGAAGGTTATACCGCAACAGATATCTATTGCCGCTACAAAAGGATGAATAATTTTAATGTCCTCCATCCAATGGGCTGGGATGCTTTTGGCCTTCCAGCAGAACGATACGCGATGCAAACAGGGATACATCCACGTATCACTACACAGGAAAATATCTCGACGTTCAAACGGCAAATAAAAATGCTCGGACTATCATATGACTGGGGTCGTGAAATAAGTACCGCCGACCCTTCCTATTATAAATGGACGCAATGGATATTTTTAAAAATATACAATTCCTGGTATGATCATGAACTTGGAAAAGCACGACCTGTTTCAGAACTTCCTGTCCCCTCAAAATTAAATCCCGGAGAAAAATACAATTATATCGCCTCCCACCGTCTTGCATATCTCGCTGATATGCCGGTCAACTGGTGCCCTGAGCTCGGCACAGTACTCGCTAACGAAGAAGTTGATGAATGGATCGAAAAAGGATATTCAGTCGAACGTAAAATGATGCGCCAATGGATGCTTCGCATAACTGAATATGCGGAACGACTCGAAAAAGATCTCGAAAAACTTGATTGGCCAGCAGGCATTATTGAAATGCAGAAAAATTGGATTGGGCGATCTGAAGGTGCGGAAATTAATTTCCCGATTGTCGGAAGAGATGACTCGATTAAAGTATTCACAACCAGACCCGATACCCTCTTCGGTGCTACCTATATCGTCCTCGCACCTGAACATCCACTTGTAGAAATTGTCACCACTCCTGACCATAAAAAAGAAATCAATGATTATCTGGAAGAGACAAAGAAAAAAAGTGAACTTGAAAGAACTGCCCTCCTGAAAGAGAAAAGCGGAATATTTACCGGTGGTTATGCTTTAAATCCAGCCACAAAACAAACTATACCTATCTGGATTGCAGATTATGTGATATTAACTTACGGTACGGGCGCAATTATGGCTGTCCCGGCTCACGACCAGCGGGATTATGAATTTGCACGTCAGTATAATCTACCTATTGTTGAAGTTGTTGCAGGCGGAAATATCTCTAATTCAGCTTATATCGATGATGGAATAGGTATAAATTCTTCTAATGAGGAGGTTTCACTGAACGGCTTACCAACTCCACAGGCAAAAACTAAAATCATAAAATGGCTGGAAGAAAAAGGATTTGGTAAATCATCGGTCAGTTATAAATTGAGAGATTGGCTGTTTTCCCGACAGCGATACTGGGGAGAACCGTTTCCTCTGGTCTATAAGGAAGATGGAACTGTCATTGACCTTCCCGAAAGTGAATTACCTATTTTACTTCCCGATATTAATTCGTACAGGCCGAGTAATACCGGGGAATCCGCACTTGCTACCGTTCCGTCCTGGGTAAATATTATCCATCCGGTAACAGGAGAACCGGTGCGCAGGGAAACCCATACCATGCCGCAATGGGCAGGATCATGCTGGTATTACTTGAGATTTATTGACCCGAAAAATGATAAAGAATTTGTATCTAAAGAAAAAGAACAATACTGGATGCCAATAGATATTTACGTGGGTGGCGCAGAGCATGCTGTGCTTCATCTACTTTATGCGAGATTTTGGCATAAGGTCCTATTTGATCTTGGCTATGTTTCTACAGATGAACCTTTTAGAAAACTTATCAATCAGGGTACGATTCTCGGAGAAGATGGACAAAAAATGTCAAAATCGAGAGGTAATGTTGTTAATCCCGATGAAGTTGTCAATAAATATGGTGCAGATTCCCTCCGCTTATTTGAAATGTTCATGGGCCCGCTAATTGATTCAAAACCATGGTCTACACGCGGCGTTGAAGGTGTACACCGATTTCTTAACAGAGTGTGGCGGATGATCGTTAATGAAGATGGAAGTTTAAATAAATCCATAAAAGATGTCCCTCTGAATGAAAATGAAGAAAGAATATTACACCAGACAATAAAAAAGGTGACACAGGATATTGAGACATTCTCTTTTAATACAGCTATATCCCAGATGATGGTTTTTGTAAATGAATTTTTAAATAAAGAAACAAAACCCAAACATGCTATAGAAAAATTTGTACTACTCCTATCACCATTCGCACCACATATTGCAGAAGAATTATGGCAAATCCTCGGCCACAATAATTCGCTTGCCTACGAACAATGGCCAGAATATGATGAATTAAAAGCGGAAGTCCAGATTGTGGAAATTGTTGTACAAATAAATGGGAAAGTCAGGAAAAAATTCCCAATGAATAAAGATATGAATGAAGATCAACTGAAAGAATTCATTCTTAAGGATGAGACAATTAAAAAATACATTAATGGAAAAGAAATTGTTAAAATGGTAATTGTTAAAAATAAACTTGTAAGCCTGGTGGTAAAATAAAAAATGGCATCTATATCAGTCATAGTTATAACTTATAATGAGGAAAAAAATATTCATTATCCGCTTGATTCAGCCATTGATTTAGTTG
>Ga0101944_10004179_pt1 | contig 18376 bp, 11 predicted proteins | sample DewCreD2012metaG_FD_75245 | JGI IMG/M metagenome (GOLD analysis project Ga0101944, IMG submission 75245) | Hot spring sediment bacterial and archeal communities from British Columbia, Canada, to study Microbial Dark Matter (Phase II) - Dewar... ... | reverse complement strand
TCGCATAGCCCCGCAACCGCCGGCTTGCGCCGGGCGGAAGCGCCGAGCTGCCACCGCCAGCCGAAGCCTCTTCGAGCTGGGGATTGCGCTGCCGGTTGTGGCGGCGGTATTGGGCGGCATGGGACCGGCCGGGTGGTCCGCCACCGCCCAAGAGCAGCTCGTTTCAGTCGCGGCGGCAGGTTTTCAGCCGGGGCCGACGACGGTTGTGGAGGACGGCTCAAAGCGCATCCGGCTGCTGTTCCCGCCAACGTCAGCCCGACGGCCATTCTGCCAGTCGGCCGTCAAACAGACCACCGGCCCGGCTCGGCTGGGGCCGGCGCCGGACAGACCCCATTTCCAGGTCCGTTTCGCTCTGCCTGTTCCGCCGGACAACGACACAAACCTGACCGGGGCGCTGGCCGGCGTGGACCCGGCAGTGTGGGCACACAACCACTCGCCAGGCTTCGAGGTGTTGCCCAACGGCGACCTGCTGGCCGTGTGGTTCAGCGCCCGCGCTCCCAACGGCACGGCCGAGAGCGCCCCCGACACCCGCTTCGTCCAAGCCCGCTTGCGTCACGGAGCAGAGGAGTGGGACATGCCGGAGTTGTTTTACGATCTGGAAGGACGAAATGACCAGTCGGGCCTGTTGTGGCGCGACGGTGAGACGGTCTGGTTCTTTGGCGGTGGCCGGGGCGACTCGGACCGTTTGCCGTTCAAGATGGCTGTTTCAACGAACAACGGTGTCACATGGACGTTGAGCCTGCCCCTGCTCGATGCCCCGGCCCGCGACTGCACCCCCCAGCCGGTCGTCAACGCCTTCCGCGGCCCGGACCGGGCGATCTATCTGGTGATGGACGCAGCCGGCGATCAGAGTTTCCTTTGGCGCAGCCCGGACGATGGCCTGCACTGGTGGGATCAGGGTGGGCGCACCACCGGACGGCATTCGACCGTCGTGGCGCTGGATACTCGGGGGTCGTTGCTTTCCATCGGCGGCAAGAACGTGAGTCTCAACGGCTGGTCGCCCATGAACACGTCGGCCGACTGGGGCCGCACCTGGTCGGTCGCTCGCCCGTCACCGTTCCCCGCTCTGGCCAGCAATCAGCGGCCCAGCTTGATCCGCCTGGCCAATGGACATCTGTGTCTGGTCACCGACACCTACAGCCGCCGCACCGGCGCGGCACCGGTTGGCTGGCCGCACGGCATGGGCGCGGTGGTGGCCATCTCGACGAACAACGGCCTGAGCTGGCACTTCAAGCCCCTGCCGGTCCAGTTGCCGCATGAGCGCGACCGCAGGGCCGGCACGTTGGGCTACGCGACCGTGCGGCAGGCGCCCAACGGCCTCATCCATGTGCTGGCCACCATGACGCATCCCTGCCTGCACTACGAGTTCAATGAGGCCTGGGTGTTCTCCGACGCGGGTGATCTGGCGCCCGAGCGTGGCGGGGGGCGGCTGGAGACGTTCCGCGAGGATTACCCCGACGGCAGGCCGCGGGTGGTCTGGCGCGCGCGGATTTGTCCCAACGGTCGTTACCTGCTGGACGGCACGCAAACCAGCTACCACCCGAACGGCCGCAAGGAACACGAGGTCACTTACGCCGACGGCGTCAAGACAGGAGCCGAGACGTTCTGGGCCGAGGATGGCACCAAGCTTTGGAGCTGGGACCACCAGCCGCGCCGCAACACGAGTGTCTGGACGCACTACTGGCCCAACGGGCGCAAGCGTCTCCAGTCAATTTGGAGCACCCGGCCGCGGGCGCGCGACCTGGACCGGTATTTCTGGGGCCGGGTCGCGCACGGGCCGGTGACGGCTTGGAACGAATCCGGGCAACGAACGGGCGACTGGCGGTTTGCGGACGGGACACTGCAGACCGCCGGCGGGGACCGGTCGCGGCCATAACCACGGGGCACCCATGACCTCGGCTCGGTGGCTCGATCTTCTGGTTGTGGCGCTGTATTTGGCAGGCATGGCGGCGATTGGCTGGTGGTTTTCGCGGCGGCAGGATTCCACCGAGACCTACTTCGTGGCCCGCCGCGCTGTCCCGCACTGGGCCATGGGCCTGTCCATGTTCGCCACGCTCATCAGCAGCATCACGTTCATCGCCTATCCCGGCTCGGCTTACGCCGGGAATTGGAGCGAACTGGTGCCCGGATTCATGGTCTTGGGCGTCCTGGCGGCGGTGGGTCTGGTGCTGATCCCGTTTTTCAGGCGCGCGGTCGGCATGAGCGCCTACGAGTACTTGGGGCGGCGCTTCGGCTACGGGGCCAGGGCTTACGCAGGCCTGGCGTTCACCGCCGGGCACTTTTCCAAAATGGGCTTTGTGCTTTATCTGCTGTCACTGACTGCCAGCAGCATGACCGGCTGGAACATCTACCTGGTGCTCCTGGCCACCGGCCTGGTGACGGTACTCTACACATTCTTCGGCGGTTTGGAGGCGGTGATCTGGACGGACGTGGTGCAGGGGCTTGTGATGTTCTGCGGCGTGCTGTTGGTGTTGGGGACACTGGCCGCGGTGATGCCCGGCGGTCTGGATGCCGCCTTCGCGCTGGCCGCCCGACAGGGCAAGTTCAGCCTCGGCAGCCTGCGCCTTGACCCGGCTGACAAGACCAGTTTCTGGGTCATGACGCTCTACGGGGCGTTCTGGTACTTGCAGAAGTACGCCGCCGACCAAACCATCGTCCAGCGGTATCTGGTCGCCCGGACGGACCGCGACGCACTCAAGGGCGTGGCGTTGGGGGCGATGTTGTGCCTGCCGGCGTGGACGCTATTCATGCTCATCGGCACGCTGGTCTGGTGCTACTACCAACTGTCCGGCGAGTCCTTCCCCGCCCACCTGCTGGGCCAGAGCGGCGGGGTGATGCCGGACAAGGTGTTCCCCCACTTCCTGACCACGAAACTGCCCGCCGGTCTGGCCGGCTTGTTCCTGGCCGCCGTCTTCGCAGCCGGGATGTCCACGTTGTCCTCCGACCTCAATTGTCTGTCAGCCGTGGGCGTGGCCGACTACTACCACAAGCTGCGCCCGGGCGCCTCTGAATCGCGTCGTCTTGGCGTGGGCAAGGCCATTGTGGCCGTCTGCGGCGGGCTGGCGGTGGCCATCGCCGCGCTCATTGCTTGGAAAGGCGAGCGCGTGCTGTCGCTCTATTATGCGGTATCCTCCATCATTTCCGGCGGATTGGCGGGCCTGTTTCTGCTGGCTTTCTTGAGCCGGCGGGCCAACCGACAGGGCGTCTGGATCGGCCTGGCGGCGAACCTGCTTTTCACCGCCTGGGCCACGCTCACCAGCGGCAAGAACCGGTTGCTGGACCTGGGCGATTGGAACTTCCCTTGGGCCGGTGTCATGATTGGCGTTCTGGGCCACGTCATCGTGCTGGTTGTCGGTCTTGTCGCCAGTCTGTTCTTCCCACCGGGCAGCCAACCGGAGTGGACGCTGTGGGGCTGGTTGAAACAGTGCAAGCGGCACGGCGCGCCGCCGGCCGACCTGCCCCCGGCCCGAGCCTGAACCCCTTGCCATGAAACCTGTGATCCTCCGCCAACCGTCGCCCCTGGTCATTGGCGACGGCTGCGCCCCCCAATGCGCCGAGTGGCTGGCCGCCCGCGGCGCACGCCGAGTCCTGCTGGTGACCAGCACCCCGGTCTGGCCCGCGTTGGTCAGCGTCATGGCCGCCCTTCGCCAGGCGCAATTGGACGTCGTCCAGTCCCCGCCCGTTGATGCCGAGCCGACCTGCGCCTTTTTCGACCTGGTCCTGGCCGGCGCGCGCGCCCGGAAGGTGGACGCCGTGCTGGGGATTGGCGGCGGCAGCGTGCTGGACGTGGCCAAGCTGGCCGCCGCCCTGCTGACCGGCCCGCAAACGCTCCCGGAGGTTTTTGGCCAGGACCGCTTGGCGGGCCGCAAGCTGCTGTTGGTTTGCCTGCCCACCACGGCCGGCACAGGCTCAGAAGTGTCGCCCAACGCCATCCTGCTGGATGAGACCGACCAGGTGAAGAAGGCCGTCGTAAGCCCCCACCTCGTGCCGGATGCCGCTTTTGTTGACCCGACCCTCACCTGGTCCGTGCCCCCCGATGTGACAGCCGCCACAGGGCTGGATGCCCTGACCCATTGCCTGGAGGCTTACGCCAACAAACAGGCTCACCCGGTGGTGGACATCTACGCGCTGGAGGGGCTGCGGCTCATCAGCGCGTCTCTGGAGCGCGCGGTGCGACAAGGCCACGACGCGGAAGCGCGGGCGCACCTGGCGTTGGGCAGTGTGTTGGGCGGGCTGTGCCTGGGCCCGGTCAACACCGCCGCCGTGCACGCCCTGGCCTATCCACTGGGCGGGCGCTTTCGTGTGCCGCACGGCCTCGCCAACGCCCTCCTGCTGCCGCATGTGCTGCGGTTCAATGTCCCCGCCGCCCCGCAGCGCTACGCGGCCGCCGCTCTGGCGCTGGGCGCCGAACGCGCCGGCTCGGACCTGGAAATCGCCCGACGCGGCGTGGACCGGATTGCGCAACTGGTGGCTGCCTGCGGTCTGCCGTCCGGCTTGGCGGCCTTGGGCGTGCCGCGCGACGCTCTGCCGGAGTTGGCCCGGGCGGCCATGCAGGTGACCCGCCTGTTACAGAACAATCCCCGCCCGCTCACCGAGGCCGACGCCCTGCAGATTTACCAAGCGGCATATTGAGATGAGCAACGACGCGAAACTCGAAGGGGTGGTTGTGCCCATGGTCACCCCGTTGACCACCGCCGGCGGGCTGGACTTTGCGGCGGCAGACCGGCTGGTCGAGTTCCTCCTTGCCGGGGGCGTCCATGGCGTGTTCGTGCTCGGCACCACCGGCGAGGGCGTGGCCGTGCCGCCTGGGCTGCGCCTGCGGCTGGTGGAACACACCGCCCACCGCGTGGGCGGCCGCGCCTTGCTGTACGCCGGTTTGGGCCATGCCCCGGACGCCCGCCAGACCCCTGCCAACGACTGTTTTCAAGCCGGGGCGGACGCCGTGGTGGCGCATCCGCCGGTGGGCTTCGAGCCGACCCGGTTGTTGGCCTGGTACGAAACCCTGCTCGAGCGACTGACCGGCCCCCTGATCCTCTACAACATCCCGTCGGTCGCCCGGGTGTCCATCCCGCTGGACCTGCTGACCCGCCTCATCGGCCACCCGCGCCTGGCCGGCGTCAAAGACTCCGAAAACGACCGCCCACGGCTCAGTCGGTTGCTTCGGCAGTTTGGTCGCCGGTCCGGTTTCTCCGTCTTTGTGGGCGTGGGCGCGCTCATGGAAGAAGGCCTGCGGTTGGGCGCGCAGGGCATCGTCCCCAGTGTCGGCAACCTCGACCCGGCCACCTGCCGCGACTTGTTTGTCAGCGCCAAGAGGGGAGATTGGGCGGCGGCGCGGCGCCACGCCGAGCGATTGAAAGCCCTGGCCGCTCTTTATCAAAATGGACGCACCCTCGGCGAATCGCTCGCCACACTCAAGGCCGCCTTGCATTGCCTCGGTTTGTGTGAACCGTGCGTGCTGCCGCCCCTGCAGCCGTTGACCGGCGCCGAAATGGCCACCCTGCGCCACCAAATGGCCAGACTGCACCTGTTGAATTAACCCATCGTGGACGCGCCGCCGGTCATCGGGCTGACCATGGGCGACCCGGCCGGGGTCGGCCCCGAGCTTTGCCTTCGCGCCTTGAACGAGCCGTCCGTGCTGCTCCAGTGCACCCCGGTGTTGTTCGGCGAAGCCGCGGTGCTCCGGCCATTGCTGGCCCGCCTGGCCATCGCCCCGCCGCAGACGGCGGCCCCGGCCGGGGCTTTTCGCCTGCCGCGCATCGTGTCGCTCTCCGAGTGGGCGCGCCTGGAGGTCGTGTGCGAGCCGCTGCTGGTGGATTGCGCGGTCCTGGGGGATAGCCCGGTCAACCCGGGCGAAGTATCGGCCGCGTGCGGTCGGGCGGCACACGCGTTCATTCGCCACGCAACCGAAGGGGCTTTGACCGGCAGATTGGCGGCTGTGGTCACCGCGCCCATTCACAAGCAGGCCTTCCGGCTGGCGGGCGTTCCCTACGCCGGCCACACCGAGATGTTGGCCGCGCTGACCGGCACGCGCCGCTACTGCATGATGCTCCACGCCGCCCCCCTCACCGTCAGCATGGTGACAACGCACGTCGGCTTCGCCGATGTGCCGGAGCAGTTGTCTGTGGAACGGGTGCTGGAGGTGATCGAACTGACGGCGCGGGCGGTCGAGCGGTTGCGCGGGCGTGCCCGGCTGGGGGTCTGCGGATTGAACCCGCACGCGGGCGAGCACGGCTTGTTTGGCCGCGGCGAAGAGGAGCGCTTCCTTGCGCCGGCCGTGGCCCTGGCCCGGGCGCGCGGGCTGGCGGTGGAAGGCCCGTTGTCGCCGGATGCCGCGTTCACGCCAGCCGTGAGACAGCGCTTCGACGCCCTAGTGACGCTCTACCATGACCAGGGACACATCCCGTTCAAGATGCTGGCGTTTGACACCGGGGTGAACCTCACGCTCGGGTTGCCCATCATCCGCACCTCGGTGGATCACGGCACCGCCTTCGACCTTGCCTGGCGGGGCGTGGCCAGTCCCCAAAGCCTGTTTGCCGCCCTGCTCACCGCCGCCCGACTGGCCGGGAGCGGGCGACCGCCGCGCGTGGCCTCATGATTGGCGTCCTGGCCGACGACTTGACCGGCGCAGCGGAATTGGGCGCGCTGGGCTGGCAGCTTGGTTTGCGGGCGGACATCGTGTTGCTGCCGCAGCGTGAGGCGGAGCCCTCCTCCCCCGGCCCCGACCCGGCCGCTCAGGATGGCCAGCCGGCCTCCCCCTGCTTGGCCTCAAGACCCACGCCACCGCCTGACCTGATGTGCGTGGACAGCGACTCTCGGCTTCGCGATGCAGCCGGGGCAGCGGCCCGTGCCGTGGCGGGCGCGGCTTACTTGCGCGCGGCCGGCGTGGATTGGATTTACAAGAAGGTGGACTCGGTGCTGCGGGGACAGGTTACCGCGGAGATCGAAGGCCTGCTGGCCGCGCAGCGGCTGCGCCGGGCTTTGCTCCTGCCGGCCAACCCCGGGTTGGGGCGCACCATTCGCGACGGCCAGTATTTCATCGGGGACGTGCCAATTCACCAAACCGACTTTGCGCGCGACCCCGATTATCCCCGTCGTTCGCCGCGGGTGCTGGAGCTGCTCGCGCCGCCACGGGATCAGAGCTTGTGCGTATGCCGGCCCGGCGAGGCCTTGCCGGAGACGGGTCTGGTAGTGGGCGAGGCGCAGTCGCCCGCGGATGTGCGCCGCTGGGCCGAGCAATGTCCGCCAGACGCGCTGGCCGCCGGCGGGGCGGAGTTCTTTGCAGCGCTGCTCGTCCGGCGCGGCCTGGCGAAGGGCGCTCCGGCGGACACGCAAGGTGGCGACAAACCGCCCGGCCCGCGCGGAGGCCTGTCGTTGTTTGTGTGCGGCAGCCCGAGCCGCGCAGCGCAACAGTTTGTGGAACGAGCTGCCGGACGGGGCGTGGCGATTTTCAGCCTGTCAGACGAGCACCGGCCGGGGACGGGCCTGGCACCACAGGCGGCCGCCAGGCTGGCCGGTCGGTTGGCCGCCACTCTGGAGCAACGCGGACGGGCCATTCTGCGGATCGGCCTGCCCTGGATTGGCGACCCGGCAGTCTCGCGCCAGTTAACCGAGCCGTTGGCGGACGTTGCGGCGCGGGCACTTCGGCTGGTGGGCGCGGGCCGGGTCTATGCCGAAGGCGGAGCGACCGCAGTGGCGTTGGCGCGGCGGCTGGGTTGGACGCGCTTTGCCGTACGCGGGGCGCTGGCGCCCGGGGTCGCCTGGTTGGCGCCCGTTGGCGTGCCTCAATATCGCTTCGTGGTGAAACCCGGCAGCTACGCCTGGCCGAAGGCGCTGGAGGCAGACGGCACGGACTCACCCGGCCCGGGGTGCCAGGGCGGGATGGACAACGCGGTGGGAACGTGTTAAGCGAGGGCAATGCCGCTTCGCCGCGACCAGACCAGCAATCTGATCTTCGTTGAGCCTTCCCCGATCGCGCGGCGGTTGCTTTGGCATTTGTTCTCCGTGGGTTCGCGCCGGGTCATTGGACCGGACCATCACGCGCCGTTCGAAAAGCCGGGCGCGCACCTGTTCTGGACGCAGTCCGGGGCGGGTGAGTTGGAATACGAAAACCGGCGTTTTGCGCTGCGTCGCGGGCGCAAGGTGTGGCTGGTGGACATGAGCAAGCCGCGCACTTACATCCCGGCGCCCGATGGCTATCTGACGATTACCGGATTCCGGTTCGGCGGGCCGGGCTTGGAATTCTGGCACGAGGAAATCCGGCGGGGGCAAAGCTCTGAATTCGAGGTGAACGACCTGGGGCTGGTGAAACGGACCTATGCGGAGTTGCTGCGGCTGGCGCGACGACGGCCGGCCGGCTGGGAATGGCAGGTGCACCTGCTGATCACGGACGTGCTGGGCCGATTGCTGATGTCCCGCAGGCTGTTGGTCTCGCCGCAGGCCGAGTTGCCGGAGCCGGTCGTGCGCGCGCTCAACGCCATCGCCGCCAACCCGCTGCGCGACTGGAAGGCGCGCGAGCTGGCTGGCGTGGCCAAGGTCAGTTACTCGGGCCTGCGCGCCCTGTTCCGCAAGTGCGGCCAGGGCACCATTCACCAGCACATCCAGCGGGCGCGGTTGGACCAGGCCCGGTTGCTGTTGGCTGACCGGCGACTGTCGGTCAAGGATGTGGCGGCGCAGTTGAACTTCTCCAGCGAGTTTTACTTCAGCCAGTTTTTCCGCCACCACACCGGGCTTAGCCCCACCGCCTACCGGCAGAGTTTGAAGCCCTGAGTCGCGGCCGCCGCCCGCGGCGGGGACCGGGCTTACGGCTTGGCCCTCAGCCCCCGGCCAGCGGCACAACCGCCGTCCAGCAATTCGCGCCGAACCGAGCCGTGAAGCGCGTCGCCAACTCCTCGCCGGCCGCCGGACTGTCCACCAGGGCAAAGGTCGTGGAGCCGCTTCCGCACAGCAGCGTGCCCAGCGCGCCGTGGGCGCGCAGGAATTGCTGATACAACGCCAGCACGGGGTACTTGGCCAGCACCGGCGCTTCCAGCGCGTTGTAAAAGGCGGCGGCGGCCGCCCGCGCATCCCCGCCGCCCAGCAATTCCAACAACCGCGCCGCCCGGCCCGGCCGCCCGCTCAGCGCCTCGGGGTGAGCCGCCAGTTGCTGATACGCCCAGGCGGTCGAGACGCCAAATCCCGGATACACAAGCAGCAGCGCCTTGCCACGCAGGGCCGGGAAAAAATTCAATGGCTCGAGTCGTTCGCCCCGCCCGGTGGCAAGGGCCGGTCGGTCCTGAAGGAAAAAGGGCACGTCCGATCCCAGGCGGGCAGCCAGATCGTGCAGACGGACCAGGGGCAACGGCCGGCCAAAGAGGTCGTTCAAGCCGAGCAGGGTGGTGGCGGCGTTGCCGCTGCCGCCGCCCAAACCGGCGGCCAACGGGATGCGCTTCTCCAAGTGGATGCGCACGCCATCGGCAATGCCTGCGGTCTGGCGAAACGCGGTGGCGGCACGGCGAACCAGGTTGGAGGCGTCGGTCGGCAGGCGCGGGTCGCTGCAAGTCAGGGTCACCCCGTCACCCCCGCGCTCGAAGCGCAGGGTGTCGCAGAGCGCCACCGGGTGAAAGAGTGTCTCCAGCTCGTGGTAGCCGTCCGCCCGCCGCCCCAGCACGTTCAGCAGCAGGTTGACCTTGCAAGGCGAGGATCGTTCGAGCGACATCAACGAAAACGCGCCAGCCCGCAGAGGCTGGCGCGGCGCAAAAGGTCAGGCCGGTGGCGGCTCAGTTTGAAAAGGTGCGGAAGCGGCTGTTCGGGACCATGGGCGCCACATCGCCGCCGCTGAACCCCAACTCGGTGGACGAATCCAACGCCGGCAGCGCAATCAGCCCCGGTTTGTAGTTGTCCGGATACACCGGATTGGGCTTCAGGTAATTGGTGAAAATCGGGTCGTAGGACGGAATGGGCGCCGTGACGATCTCGTAGAGGCCGATACCCACCCGGGCCATGCTGCGATTAAAGCCCCGGACCAGGCCGGTGGTGTAGGCGGCTTGCGGCGATTCGAACAGGGCCGTTTGCTCGACACTCCGGCGCAATTCGCCCCAGCGGGTAATCTCGCCGAAATTGCTCAGGCCGCGGCCCAGCTTGCGTTCCGGCCCCGCGCAACCGCCAGCGAGCAACCCGGTCACAACCACGGCCAGCAGGAGGGTGACTGTTTTACGCATACGTCGTTCGGTGTTGCGATCAACAGCCCCAGCCTAACCGCCCCGACGTGGATGTAAAGCCCGTTTTCGGAATCCTGAACGGCCCCAGCGCCAAGTCGCAAAGGGATTGAGAGGCTGCGTGGGCAGGCTGGGACTGCGCGCCCCACCATGGCCCAGCGTGCTGTCGGCATCTTGCCGACAGAACCAGCCGGCTCAAGTCGGCCGCGCCGCTTTGTGGCGAAGGTTATGGCATTCCTGGCTCGGCTCTACCACGGCTCTCGCCAACCCCAGTGGCGTCACGGTGAGGGTCACGTGCCCGGACCGTGAGGGCATCTGTGATCCGAACCGCGTTCCCCCGCCGGGTGTGTGTGCCTGCCGATGTGGCTGCCAACTCGCCCCAGAGACGTCACAAAAAAGTTACCCTTCCGTCGGTTGCAGGGAGCACGCCCGCGGTTAAGCTCCCTTCGTGCATGTCAACCGCCGATCCTTCTTCAGCCGGTCCGGGCTTCTGCTGGCCGGCGTGACGAGCGCCCCCGCGTTCGTCCGTGCCGCGACAGAAGTCACCTTCCGTCCGGGTGACCGGCCGCGGCATATCATCCATCTGGTGGCCGACGGCATGAGCCAGGGCACGCTCAGTTGCGCGGAGCATTTCTCGGAACTCACGCGCGGACGAGGTTTGGAGTGGCTTGGTCTCTACAACAATCCGAATGCGGTGACCGGTCTGATGAACGTGCGCTCATTGAACTCACTGGTCACCGATTCAGCGGCCAGCGCGTCGGCTTGGGGCTCAGGCTCGCGCGTGGTGAACGGCGCGCTGAACATGCTCCCGGACGGTCGGAAGCTCAACCCCCTTTACGAACTGCTCCGGGATGCGGGCTGGAAACGCGGCTTGGTGACCACGACGGAGATCACCCATGCCACGCCGGCCGGCTTTGCCGTGAACGTCCCGAAGCGTTCTCAAGCCGAAGAGATCGCCAGCCAGATGCTGGAGCGTCGGATTGAGGTCTTGTTGGGGGGCGGCGCGCGGTTCATCACGGCCGAGTCGCGCTCCGACAAACGCGATCTGCCGGCGGAATTCCGCCAGGCCGGTTATCTGGTGGTCCGCACGAAGGCGGAGCTGGCCGACGCGCCCACGGACAAGCCCTGGTGTGGCATCTTCGCGCCGAGCCATCTGCCCTTTGCGCTGGATCACCAGGGGGACACGAAGTTGCAGGCGACCGTGCCGACGCTGGCCGAGATGACGGCGGCGGCGTTGCGCCGGCTGGAAGGCGAGGCGCATTTCATCCTGCAGGTGGAGGGCGGCCGCGTGGATCACGCAGCACACCTGAACGACGCGGCGGGCGCGTTGCACGATCAGATTGCGTTCGACGATGCGCTGGCCGTGTGCCTCGCGTTTCGACAGCGGCAGCCGGACACCCTGCTGGTCATCACCACGGATCATGGCACCGGCAATCCCGGCCTCAACGGGACCGGCGCGCGCTACGGCCAATCCTCGCCGCTGTTCCGCCAGCTCACGAAGATTACCCATTCGCACGAATGGATGCTGCGCCGCATCTACGGGGTTCCCGCGACCAGTGCCGAGGACATGCTGGAAGTGGATCCGCCCAAGGCCGGTTTGGTCGAGCCGGCGCAGATCGCGGAGATTATTGCAGCGGCAACCGGCTTCCGGATGAGCGAACGCCAGGCGAGCCGCCTGCATCAGTTCTTCGCCGGCCAGGGGGACGCGCTTTACGAGCTGGCCAACAACGGCGAGTTTCAACTGGCTCAATTCATGGCCAACCACACCGGCATCGGCTGGACTTCGCTGGCGCACACGTCCGACTTCGTACCGATCGTGGCGCTGGGGCCGGGTGCGGAGCGATTCGGCGGCTTCATTCAGAACGTGGAGGTATTCCGGCATTACACCCGGTTTGCCGGCGTGGACCATCAGAATCCCGCGATGCCGCTGCAGGCTGCGGACTCTCTGCGAGCGCCGCCTGCTCAGGCGGGCGGGGTGCATGCCTAGGTCCGCGAGCGTTCGAGATGTCCACGTCCCACCCGGATCCCACCGCGCCCGAAACCGCCGAGGCCGCTGCGGCGAAGGCCCGATTGTTGATTGTGGATGATGAATTGGACACGCGGGAGCTGCTGAAATACCGGTTTGCCCGCGAGGGGTTCGAGGTGCAGACTGCCCGCACCGGCAGGGAAGCCCTCCGCAAGGCCCGGTCTTTCCACCCTGCGCTCATCATTTTGGACATTGGGTTACCCGATTTGGACGGCTTCAGCGTGTGCGACCTGCTGCATGCCGAACCCGCGACCGCGCGCACCCCCATCGTGCTCCTCAGTTCTCACAGTGGCATATCCGTGAGCGCCCGCGCCGTCGAGTCCGGCATCCGTTACTGCTTCAGTAAATCCACCGACCTGAAGGTGTTGATCCAAGCCGTCCACGACATTCTGGCCGGGACACTGGCCGCCACCGTTGTCCGTCGCTGATTTCGGCGCGGTTCCGACGGACGAGATTCCAGCTTCGCTTTCCTGAGTGGCTGGTCAGAACCGGACGCGGATTGCGTTGCGGGAAACGATTTTGGGCGGCGCAAGCGAACTCGCGCCGCCCGAGGATCTGCCCGCAAATCCAGCCAGTTCAAGTCGCGGAAGCGCCCCGGAGGAAAGGCCACTTCGCGACCGCCAGTTTACGGGCTGGTGCTGCCCGTGAGCAGATTGATCGTGAGATTGTTGTCGGCCGGCGCCGGGTCATTGAAGACCGCCAGCAGCGCGTTGGCCATGAGTTGCGACATTGGATCGGGTTGGCTTTGGAGGAAGGCGATTGTGCCCTGGGTTTGCGGCGAGACCGGACGGCTGCCCTCATCGCCCTGATAGTGCGAGGCGAAGGCCTCCGTCATCGCCGGGGCCAGCAACTCAGCCGTGGCTTGCGGCAGGTTGTAGGGCGGCTGCATCAGCAGGTAAGTCGAGAGGCTCATCAGCCCGTTCGTCAGGAAGTTGTAGGCGTAGGTCGGGAAGTCCTGTCCGCCTAGGTCGAAGTTGATGCTGGTGACCTGGTAGCTGCGGACGGTCAACACCCCGCTTGCCGAGAGGTCCATCACGCGATACGGGCTTGGGTAGGTGACGAGCGAACCGGTCTCGATGTCGAACAACATGCCCTGGGCGTGGCTGGCCTTGACGATGTCCTGGGCGTGGTAATGGCCGGTGAAAACGGCCTTCATTCCGTAGCTGGCAAAGGCTTGACTCACCGCCTGGTAGTCATCGAGCACGTATTCGCTGAACAGTGCCTTCTGGCCGGCGTAATGCTCCAGGATGCCGTGATGCACCATCCCGAGGACGAACTTGCCCTGGGCGCGGGCCGAGGCGAGCTGGTTGGTGATCCACGCCCAGCGCGCGGCGTCGAAGTACCCGCCCGTGAACGGCGCGCCGTTGGTGTTGCGCTCATAGTGGCACGCATCCATGGCGAGTATCCACAGGCCCGGCACCGGCTCGGCTACGTAGGAGAGCGAGCCGGGATCGCGGGCGATGGCCTGGCCGTAGCCGTAGTCGCTGTAGATTTGGGCGAACTCCGCCGCCGACACTGAGGGCACAGGGGTGGCATTGGCGCCGTCGAAGGCCAGGGCATGCGGGTTGTTCACATCATGGTTGCCCGGGCAGACGAACACCTTGGCGCCCGCCGCGCGCAACTGTTGGAGTTTGTTGGTCAATCCGATGTGGCTGACCAGCTCGCCGTCCTTGGTCAGATCGCCCGGGATCAGCACAATGTCCGGCCGGGCATTGGTGAGCGCGGCGAGCGCGGAATCAAGGATGGCGCCGCTTTCCTGGAGGAGCTTGCGGTCGTGGGCGAGGTAGGTTTGGAACGCGACGCCATCCGAAATCAAGAGGCTGGGGTCCATGAAATGCGGGTCGCTCAAGGTGGCCAGGCGCACGGCGGGCAGTTGGGCCCGGACCACGCGGTAGAACCGCTGCGGATGGAGATGTTTGTCGGGGTCAACGAACTGGAGCAGGCCACCGTTTCCTGCGCCGGCCCAACCGAGGGTCACCCAATCCGTCAGATTCGTCGAGGCCTGCACCTGGTAGGCGTAGGCGTCCACCGCTGCAATCTGCAGCGTCACCGAGGTGGCGTCCATCACCACACGCACGATGCGCGGCCAGGCCACGGTGTCGGCGCGCAGGCTCAGATTCTGAATCCGCAGGTCATCGGCTGCCGCCGTGTCGGGCTGGCTGTAAACCTGGATGTTTGTGAGATAGGCGGCCAGCGCCCACTGTTCGCTGCCATCCACAAAGAACGTGTTCCCCGAGGTCGGCGCCAGGTTCACGCGGTTTGCCCCCGATTTGAGCGGCAGGTAGTTGTCGCCGCCATCGGCCAGGAAGCCGAGCGTCACCATGCGGAACGTGCGGTTGGGATCGCCAACCAGGACGCCGTTCTCGACGACGAGGTCCAGGGAGCCGTCCGCGCGCGCGGCCACGAGCGTCTGCAACCGCGAGCCGGGCGTCGCAATGCTGACAGGCGTTGATCCTGACATCGTGTAAGTCATCTTGGGGTTCGCCGGGTTGTAGCTGAACCAAAGTCCGCTCACCTGGGGGAACTGACCCGGGGTGGCGCCGGGCGCCACCCCCGCCACGCTCCATTCCATCGTGTCGCGCAACTGCTGCGCGGTCAGCGTCAGCAGCGACAGGCCATTGTTGAAGCGGAGTGCGTTCTCGATGTCGAGTTGCGAGACTTCGCCGAACTCCTTGCCAGCAGCCGGGTTCGCCAGTGGCGGCACGTAGGCCGCCCCGCCGCCGTAGCCGAGCACCGCGCCGATGGAGTCACGGATGCCCCCGCCATTCTTCAGCGAGATGGAGACCGTGGCGTCAGCCTGCCGCCCGCGCCAGAGGTTCGCGTCTGCGGTGAGGTCGCCCAGATTCGATTCCTCGGTGCGCACAAACGCGCGCAGCCCGTTCAGATAAACCGTGGTGCGGCCATAGGTGTTGCCATCCTTGGCCGCGATGATCGCGCCCAGATTGGTGGCGACGCTCAACACCGTTGGGTTGGGCGGAAAATTGCCGGTTTCCAAGACGCCCTGCACGTCGGTGGCGTAAACGCCGCTGGCCGGATCGTAGCTACTGATGAGGCCATCCGAGCCAAAGTTCAAGACAAGGCGGCCGACATAGCGGTAGTTCGCGCCGCTGTTCACCACAGCCACGGGTTCGCCGCTGGCGGAGTTGAAGAACACGGGGTAGTTGGTGGAGGCGACGTCCCCCGCGCGGAGACGATCCGTGGGTTTGGCGAAGATGGCGTGTGAACCGCCCGCGATGACGACGTCCACGTCGCGAAGTTGCCGGGCCAGCTCGAACTCGTAGGCGTATTGCTGCAGATGGGCCAGCACGATGACTTTGTTGACGCCCAGGGGCAGGATCGCATCCACGGCAGCCTGCACGGCGGCGGTGATGTTCGCGTCCACACCCACGTTGCCCGGCGAGGAGATCGAACGCAGGTCTCTGGTTGTCGCCCCGACGATGCCGATCAGTTGCCCGGCCACGCTGATGACGCAGGACTTGGCGATCTTGTTGGTCATCGCCCTGGCGTTCTGGCCATCGCCCGTGACGAGGCTGGCCATGCTGCTGTCCGTGGCGAAATTCAGGTTCGCGCTGAGATACGGGAACATCGTTCCCTGGTAGCCGACCGCGGCGTCGCGCAAAATGAGGCTGCGCACCTGCGGCGTGCCGGCGTCAAATTCATGATTGCCGAAGGCGGAAGCCTCGAAGCCCATGGCATTCAGCATGGCGATGTCCCCCCGGCCGCCGACACCGTTGAACCCGGCTGCCGGATCTCCGGCGGCGCTGAAGAACGGGCCGGGGATGTAGTTGTCGCCCGAGGAAAGAACCACCGTGTTGCTCGGATACTGGGCCTTGAGCGCGGCCAGCACCGCGGAGAACGCCGGCGCGTCCACCACGGCGTCCACGCCGGCTTCAAAATCGCTGGCATGGAGGATTTGCAGGGTGAGCGGGGCAGAACTCGTGTTCTTGCTCACCGTGATGGTGACCGGGGCGGAGGTGGTGTTCACGCCCTGATTGTCGGTGGCCACTGCGGTGTAGGTCAGCGCGCCGAGCGGCTGATTGACGAGGTTCGCTTGGAATGGCGCGGTGGTGTTTGTGGCCAACGGCGTGCCGTTCCGATAGAACACGACCCGCGCAATCCAGCCGTCCGTGTCGCTGGCGTCCGCGGCGAGCGTGAAGTTCGCCGGGGCGGTGAAGGAAGCGCCATCCGCGGGACTGGTGAGCGCGATTGCCGGCGCCTGGTTGTCGGCCACGATGGTCACGGAATAGACGGCTGATGTGGCCGCCGCGCCGTCGTTGTCGTAGGCCACCGCCAGCGCGGAGAAGAAGGCCGGCGCGCTGAAGTTGGTGGTTAGTTCGAACGGATAGGTCGTGTCCTCACCCAGCTTCGTTGCACCATCCCAAAACTCGACCTTGGTGATGCGGCCGTCCTGATCGTAGGCGTTGGCGGTGAGGGTGAGGCTGACGGGCGCGGCCAGCGTGGCGTTGGTCGGCGCGCCGAGCGTGACGCCGGGCCATTGGTTCGGGGGTGCCGGCGCACCGTAGGTGGGCAGCGTCACGCGGTAGGCCAGCAGCATCGTGTCCAGTCCCACGTCATTGGTCCCCACCGGCACGCCGTTGTGATAGACCACCGGTGCTTTGAAGTCGTTGTCGTTGATGATGAGCAGCAAGTAATCGTCGGGCGCGGTGGCGTCATGCAACGGGATCAGCGAGAGGCTTTCGAGCTTCTCCGAAATCGTGTTGGTGTCGTGCGGCGCGCTGGCATTCAGGCCGAACTTGGCCAACTGAACCGGATCCAGAAGGTCCACAAACTCCTGCCGGGTCACCGGGCGGATGCTGGCGGGCAGCCCGTTGGCGGGGAGGGAGGCCTGGCCGGGCGCGCCGCGTTCCAGGTCGTAGGGCGAATTCAGAATGTTGGTGGCCCCTTCGATACTGGCGAGGACGACCTGCTTGTAGATGGGGGCGTTGGTCACGTCGGCCCCGGTCACCCCCTGGCCGATCTGGTCGCGCTCCAACACCAGAAATTCGGTCCGATTCAGCGCGAGCACTTCGCTCACCGGCGTGTGTTTGTTCGTGGCGGCGCTCCCCCGAAGCGTCAGTTCATAAACGTATTCCGCCAGCGCCTGGCCATACGTCGGCGAGGCTTCGTCAGCGTCAAAAACAAGAACCCGCGTGTTACGTCCACCACCGCCCGCCCCGTTGTCCTGGATGGTCGGGCTTTGCAGCATGGCGAACAGGCGTTTGCCATCGGGCGTGAGGCTCAAGCCTTCGAGGCCGCGGTTGCTGCGGCGGCCGGAATCCGGCGCGCTCGCGCTGGTGAAGAAATTGGGACGCGGCGGGGCTGCCCCCTTGCGGGGGATGAGCGAATCCGGAAGCTGAAACGTGCCCACAAGCTCTCCCGCCGCGGAGAACTTGTAGATGAACGGTCCGTACTCGTCGCTCACATAGAAGCTGCCGTCGGGCAGACGCGCGAGGCCTTCGGCATCCAGACTGCGCCGCCCCTCGCCCAGGCTGGTGGATGCGGACTGCGGAAAACTGGTCACGTTCGTATCGTTGGCGTCGAAACCCGTGAAGTAAGTGCCGTTGTAAGTGAACAGCAGTGTGGCGGTGTTGGTGACCTGGATCTGTTCTTGGGCCACCGGTCCGTTGCCGTAATAAGGCGTAACCGCAATCGCGAACACCTCCACGCGGGGAATGTAGTTCTGCGTACCGTCGCCGAACCCGCGGTCCGGCAATCCATAAAGCGTGCCCCTGATGGTTGCGCCGTCTTGCGACCAAGAGGCCGGATCAAAGAACGCCGCCGAGCCAAACCCGCCCAGCGTATCCAAGCCGGGACCACGAGCGTCGAACGTGTCCGCTGGCACGCGCCCGACGGCGACCAAGCCTTGATTGGTGAAGCCAAGGAGCTGGGCATGCGCAGGGCCCGCCAGCGCCGCCGCGATCAGGAGAGTCAGTGTTGCTGATTGTGTTTTCATTCGGATCACTTGGTTTGTCAGCGTCTAGCAAGCCAGTACCGTCTTACGAACGAAGGTCGGCGGCGTTACGATTCGGTAAATGTGAGCAGCCGGTCTCCTTTGGAAGCGCCGGTCGTTACTGACCGAGCTTCATCTGGTCGGGCCGGCTTTCCGCGCGCCACGAGCGATTCCTTCTGTGGACGGTGCCATGGCGGGCACCTGCCT
>Ga0101944_10004177_pt1 | contig 18394 bp, 14 predicted proteins | sample DewCreD2012metaG_FD_75245 | JGI IMG/M metagenome (GOLD analysis project Ga0101944, IMG submission 75245) | Hot spring sediment bacterial and archeal communities from British Columbia, Canada, to study Microbial Dark Matter (Phase II) - Dewar... ... | reverse complement strand
GCTCGCGGATCAGCGTCGGCGCCGACGCGTCGGTCCTTCCGCCCGAGGGGCAGGCCCTGACCCACCAGGACCGCATCCGCATTGCCCTGGCGATCTGGGAGAAGGAGAACCCCGTGCCCACCGACTTCCCCGCGCCGGAGATCGACCTGGCCCCGAATCCGGAGAACTTCTTCGTGCCCGGTCGCTGAGTACCGCGCCGCGGTACTCAGCCGGCCCGTCACAGCACGCTGGCCAGGTAGTTCACGACCACGTGATTCGTGAGACCCGGCAGGAGGCTGCCCGTCCAGCGGCGCATCTGCAGACACCAGGCGGCGCCCAGAAACGCATAGACCGTCTGAAAAGCCACGTAGCCGGGATCCAGCGTGCGTACGTTCTGCACGTGCCAGAGCGCAAAGAGCAGTGCGGAGAGCAGCACCGGCCTGCCCAGCATGCCGCGCCAGCCTTCCGGACCTTCGCCCCAGTACCCTGCCAGCCGCCCGTAGACGAACCCGAAAAAGAGCAGTTCCTGCGCCGCGGAACCCAGCAGCCAGCAGGGCCAGTCGATCTTCCCGTGATAGGGACGGTCGGCGAGTTGCCCGTAGACGAGGATGGTCGCCAGGGGCGGAATCGACCAGAAGAAAAGAATCCACAAATCCTTCGCGCGCCAGCGCGCCGTCTCGCCGAGCCGCAGCCCCGAAGCCCGGCGGTCCGGCAGGCAGAGCGCCAGGCAGAGGACCAGGAAGAACGCCACGATCCCTGCGTCGGAGGAATGCCATCCGGGAAGGACTCGCTCCAAACCGAGGTCCGCGAAGGGCAGGACCACGGCGAGCAGCACGACCAGCAGCAGGTATTCGATCGCGCCGCGGCGCGAGGGAAGGCCTGGCGTGCGGGTCGGATCGCGTTCTGCCTCAGGCGTTTCCCGGGCCGACGCGGATTGCGGGCCGCCTGCCTGCCCAGCCGGGTTTCCCGGGACCGCCCTCGATACGTCGATCCAGTAGCGCCACAGCACGACGGCGGCCAGAAGAAACGTGGGGCCCGAGAGGACCCAGGGCGGGACGTCCAGGTGGATCGTCCGGCTGACATAGTGCGCGATGAAGCCGCCTTCGTAGGCCGTTGCGCCGGCCGCGGCCCGTGCCTGCCGTTCGAGAACCGTCAGCGGACAGGGCTGGTTGGCCACCTCGAAGAGCAGCACGATCGTGCAGATCAGCAGGTGCGTGAAGCGGAACCAGAAGGCGCGCGTCCAAGCCCAGTTCCGCCACCGTCCCAGTAGGATGGCCACCACGCCGCCTCCGATGTAGACGACGAAGAGGCCGTGCAGCAGGGCGATCAGATCGGCCACGACGAGCATGGCCCGATTGTCGTGGCGCAGGAAGGCCGTGCAACAGAAGAGTTTTCAGGGGTTCGCCAGTCCGCCGGTCGGCTTCAGCCGGAAGACGAGTTCGGGCGCGGCGCCGGCGGCGGAATACGCGACCCGCCACGAGCCGTCCTCTTCCGCATGGGTGACGCGGGGCGCCCCTTGCAGCAGCACAGGCACCTGTTCCGGGTGACGACGGAAATGCGTTTCGGCGTGGTATTGGCCCAGCGCCAGCGCGGTCGCCTGGTCGATGTTCGTTCCCGGCTTCACGTCCGGCGGCTTGCGGCGGAGCACGTCCGGTGCCAGTTTCCATTCGCCGCCCTGGCCGGAGGCGGAGGCCTCCCAGTAGAGCACCACTTCGTACTCGTCGTAAACCGGCACGAAGTGCGGGCCGCCGGGCCGCGGATTGCTTCCCAGCACCTTGAGACAACGCTTGTAGCCTTCGGCGGGCAACGGATAGCGGGAGGCCAGCGCTTCGTACTCGCGCACCAGCCGGCTTTCGCGCTTGTACTTGGCGAAGAGGAGCACGCCGCCCCAGCACCACAGGGCGGCGACCGGCAGGGCAGCAAGGATCAGCAGGAACGAGCGGCCTCGGTTCATGAAGGACCTTTCGTTGGCCATCCGGAGCCAGGCGTTACTCGACGCGGCTTCCGGTCGCCGGGGAATAGGACAGGGTCACGGTGTGCTCGGCATGCTCGTCGAAGGCGTCGTCGTGCGAGACGACCAGGAGCTGTTCGAAGCCGGCCAGCCGCCGCACCTCCATCAGCGCCTCGGCCAGTTTTTCGCGGGAAGCGGCATCCAGCCCGTAGGTCGGCTCGTCGAAGATGCAAAACCCGGCCCGGCTGAACTGCTGGACCAGGGCGAGGTGCAGCGCCAGGGCGGCTTTGAGGCGCTGGCCGCCCGACAGGTTCGCGAAGCGCCGCATGCCGCTGCCGGTCATCACGCGCAATTCGTAATCGGCCTGCCATTCCAACCGTCCCGGGTCCTGGGGCGAGAGCGCCGTGTAGAGCGGTTGCGCGCGCGCGTTGACGGCGAGCACCAACTGTTCGGCCACGCGCGGCCCGGCATCGCGCAGGGCCTTGCGCGCTTCGTCCAGGAGCGTTCTCCGCGCCTCGATCAGCTTCAGCCGGGCGTCCTGTTCCGCCAGTTCGCGCACCGCCGCGGCCAGCCGCTCGGCGCGCTGTCGGGCATCCTCCAGCTGCGCGCGGTCCCGCTGAAGCTCGGTTTCCAACCGGCTGACGCGCTGGACGGACTCTTCCAGCGCCAGCCGCGCCTGGGTGTGCGCTTCGCGATCGTAGGTGGCCAGGGCGGCCTCGCGTCGCGCCAGGGCCTCCCGGGCCGCGGTCCGGGTTTCCTCCAGGCGCCCCACAGCCAAGGCCACATCGGCCCGCGCCTGTTCCAGGCGGGCCGCATCGGCCTGCGCGGCGAGATACAGGTGATGCCCGTTGGCGGAGGCGGAGCGGATCTGTTCGAGTTCCCTGGAACGGACTGCGAGGGCCGTCAGTTCGCTCTGGCGCGAGGCGAGTTCCGCGATTTCCGCTTCGCACGCCTTGGCGCGCGCGCGCGATTCCAAGGCGGATTTTTCGAGCAACGCGATCTGGGCACGACGTTTGTCCAGGGAGGCGCGGCGTTCGGAAAGGGTGGCGGCTTCCTGGGCCAGTTGCTGCCGTTCCAGGTGCTGGCGATGGAGTCGGTCGGCGGCGGCTTCCTGGCGTTCAGTCCAGGCGGCGCGCCATTGGCTGGCCGCCGTGGCCACCGTCTGCGCGAAGGCGCGGAAACCTTCGGCCACGCTGGGCGCGGCGGCGAGAGCGTCCCACGGTTCCTGCGCGGGATCGGGCAGTCGGGGCGGATCGGGCAGCCGCAGCGGTTCCGTTCCGGCAGGTACCAGGGCCAGGGCCAGACATTCGAAGCCCGCGCGTCCCGCTTCGTCGCCAGCCAGCGCGAGGTGCCGCTGGATCTCGGTCAGGACCATGTCGACGCGGACGCGCACGTCGCGCGTGTTGTTTTCGTCCTCTTCGGCGCGAGCGGCCGCTTCGGCGGCCTTCGCCGCCACGGCCTCGGCCGCGGTCTTCTGGCTGCGGGCCTCCTCGAGCGCACGGTCCAGGTTGACCTCGGAAAGCACCAGGCGACCGGGGTCGAACTGGCGGCAGGTGGCATTCAGGAGGGGGCAGACTTTGGTGGCCTGAAGCTGACGGCCCATGTCGCGGCGGGAACGCCGCATGGCTTCGAGTTCGGTGAGGCGGTCGCGGATCTGCGCCAGGGCCGCATCCGCGGCGTCCTTTTCGGCCTTGGCCATCCGGTTCCGGTCCGGATCGAAGCTCGTCAGGGCCGTGTTCGCGGCGGCGGCCAGGGCACCGGCATGGCGCGCGCCCTCCGCGGCGGCGGCGAGGGAGGACGCCCAGCGTTCGACGGCGGCGAGCGCCAGTTCCAGGGCGCCGTCGAGCGGCGCTTCGTGCGGCGGGAGCGGCTGGGCCAGGCGCGTCTCGAAGGCCGTCTTGCGTTCGTCCAAGACGTGCTGGCGCCGTGCGAACTCCTCGAGTTCGGGCTTGAGTTCCTCGGCCAGCGCCTCGGCGCGTTTCTGCGTCTCGCGGGCCTGCGTGTCCATCCGCACGTACGATCGCTGGATTTCCTCCAGGCGCTCGCGCTCCGCTTCCAGGGCGGGGCGGCGCGCGGCGATGTCGGCCAGTTCCTTTTCGGCGGCCACGAAGGCTTCGTGCGCCCGGGCCTGCTGCTGCAGGACGCCGTGGGCCTGTTCGGCGCGCTGCAGCAGTTCGCGCCGCAGCAGCAGCGCGGACTCGGCGCTTTCGACCTCCAGGCGGGCCTGTTTGAGCGCGGCGTCGGAGGCGGGAATGGCCTGTGCCTTCTCGTCGTGCGCATCCAGCGTCTGCCTGGCGCGGTTGAGTTCCTCGCGCGCCCGGTCCAGCCTCGGCTCCGTCTCGGCGACGCGTTGCAGAAGCCGTGCGGCCTCCTCGGCGGAGCCCGCCAGCAGTTCGGCCTGTCCCTTGGCGGTCCGCACGCGTCCCTCGGTCTCCAGCGCCGCCTCCTTCAGCCGCTGGGCCGGTTCCATCAGTTCGGCGAAACACCGCTGGTAGATCTCGACGTTCAGCAGCGGGGCGAAATGGCGGCGCGCCTCGGCGGGGGTCCGTTCGAAGGGATCGAGTTGGCGGCCCTGGCGGATGCCGAGCAGCTTGTTGAAGAGATCGGTCAGGCCGTCGGGATTGGAGAGTCCCGCGGACGTCGCCAGGAACCGGCGGACCTGGGGCTCCGTCTCGTGCGTGACGAAACCGGACGCGTCGCTCACGGTCCAGCGGAGCTTGGAGCGTTTCCCGACGCCGCGGCGGACACGATAAACGCCTTCCGCGGTCGCCAGCTCGACTTCGATCTCGCCCTCGGAAGCGCCGTGGCGGAGCAGCGCCGAATCCAGGTCCATGCGCGCGCCCAAGTCGGGCGAGGCGTCGAAGAGCGCATGGCCCAGCGCCTCGATGACGGTGGTTTTCCCCACGCCGTTGGGTCCGGCCAGCCGGTTCAGCCCCCGATCGAACTCGATGCGCCAGCCGTGGCCTTGCGGCCCTTCGGCGAAGGACTTGACGTTCAAGAGCCGAATCGCGCGGACCCACATGTTACAGTCCCAGTCCCTTCGCGCGTGCCTCGGCGAGCGCCGCCGGCAACGGCGATTGCTCCAGCAACTCGAGGACGGCCTCCGTCGTGACGCCCCGCTCGACCATCCCGCGGAGCGCGATCGCCAGTTCCGCCACGTCGGCCAGGCGGTCGTCCAGATCCTCGGGAGGACGCTCGCGGAGGATCTCGTCCAATGCCTCCCGTTCGATCTCCGCCGTGGTTCGGTGGAACGACGGCTGGCCGGCATTGCCTCGGCCGGTGAAGAACCGGAGCCGGTCCGTGCTCGCTTCCACGGCGGCCACGCCGGCCCGGACGCCCAGCTCGCGTCCGAGGCCCTCGGGATCCAGGGCGATGCGGCCTATGTTCAGTTCGCCGGTCAGGATCAGGCGGACGGCGGTTTCCGGCGGCAGGCGTTTGCCCCGAAGGGTTTCGAGGGCGGCTTCCGCGATCGCCTCCATGCCCCGCTTGGTCTTGTTTCCGAACGGAGTGACATCCAGCTCGACGGTGGCCACCGGCCGGCGCGGAACCTCCTTGATGATCGCGCTGACCCGCTCCATTCCGGGGAGCGCCCGGGGATCGATTTCGATCTCGGCGTAGCCTCGCAGCCCGGCCCGGTCCGCTTCGTCCAGGCGGCAGTTCTCGACCGATCCCGGATTGATGGCCCACGAGCGCCCGGGTTCGTCGCCGAAGGTCAGGGGTTTGTGCATGTGCCCCAGCGCCAGGTACGTGACCCGGTCGCGCAACAGGGCCAGCGTCTCCCGGTCGAATCCCCCGCCCTCTCCCACGAAGTATTCCGGCCCGGCGTGCAGCAGCATGACGGTGGGGCCGCGATGAGGCGGCAACCCGGCCAGCAAGGCCTGCGTCTTGCGAATCGTGCCGGCGCCCAGGTACCCGGCGCCCACGAAGCGGACCTCGTCCAGGACCAGCCACGAGCCGCAGGCGGCGCGGGCGTCGTACTCGGCGAGGTGCGGGCCGTCGGGCGAAAACGGCGTGGAAAGCAGCGTCAGCAGTCCTTCTTCGGCCAGATAGCGGACCCACGTGGGGCGCGCGCCGTCCAGGACGTAACGGTCGTGATTGCCCTCGATCGCCAGGACGGGAATGCGGGCTTTTTGGAGCGGCGCCAGCGCTTCGGCGGCCTGGCGCAACGTCGGCGGCGGAATCTGCGGCGTATCGAAAAGGTCCCCGGCGATCAGGAAGACGTGCGCCTTCCATTCCACGGCACGCCGGACGACGTGCCCGAGGGCCGTCGCGAAATCGCTGTCCGGCAGCCGGCCGTCCAGCCTTCGACGGCCCAGGTGGATATCCGCGCAATGGACGATCCGCATGGCGTAGTCATACCACTAATGCGGGACAAGCAAGAGGAGAGAAACGAGTCGCTGGTCAATGGGCGCCCGTCCGGTAAGATGGCGTCCGAGGGCCGAACATGGATCGGACTGCGCTGGTGCTGGGCGCTTCGGGCGCGCTGGGCGGGGCCATCGCCGGGGAACTGGCCAGGGCCGGATACCGCGTCGGCCTTCACGCCTTTCGCCATGCCGAACGACTTCCGCGCCTTCCCGGCGCGCCAACCTACCTTGCGGACCTCCGCCGAGCCGAAGCCATCCAGGAGCTGGCCGATCGATGTCTGAAGGACTTCGGACGGCTGGACGCGTTGGTGTGGTCCGTCGGCATCGCGCGCGAGGCGCCGGTGGCGAGCCTTGCCGAAGAAGACGTGCGCGAGGTCCTGGCGTTGAACCTCACGGCGCCGTTTCTGATCGCCAAGGCGTTTTCGCGCCCGTTGCTGAAGCAGAAGTCGGGGTCGTTTGTCCTGCTTTCCTCGCATGCCGCCCTGGGCGGACGTGCGGGCGGCGCGGCGTATGCGATGGCGCAGTCGGGGCTGCTGGCGTTGATGCGATCGCTGGCGCGGGAATGGGGTCCGCTGGGCGTCCGCGTGAACGCGGTCGTGCCGCCGTTCGTCGCCGAATCGGACCTGGGCAGGGTTTCGTCGCCCGCCTTTGCCGAGGCGGTGCGCGCGCGGAGCGTCTATGCGGGCGGCGCGGATCCGAAGCGGGCCGTGGCGGACAGCGTCGTCGCCCTGGTCGGGAACGAGACGGCGTCCGGGCAGGTCTTCGTGACGGATGCGCGAATCTGACCCCGCCTTTCGAAAGCGCCCTTGGCTTTCGGCCCGGTCTCAACTACATTCCGTGCAGGAACCGAAACCCGATTTCAGGAGCCCAGATCCATGCGATCCGACATCGTCAAACGCGGGACCGACCGCGCACCGCACCGCAGCCTGCTTCGCGCCACCGGCGCGATCCGGAGCGAAAGCGATTTCGACAAGCCCTTCATCGCCGTCTGCAACAGCTACGTCGACATCATCCCGGGACACGCGCACCTGCAGGAGTTCGGGAGGATCGTGAAGGAAGCCATCCGGGAAGCCGGCGGCGTGCCTTTCGAATTCAACACCATCGGCATCGACGACGGCATTGCCATGGGGCACGAGGGCATGCGGTTCAGCCTGCCCTCCCGCGAACTGATCGCCGACAGCGTCGAGACGATGCTGGCCGCGCATTGTTTCGACGCCATGATCTGCCTCCCAAACTGCGACAAGATCGTTCCGGGCATGCTGATGGGGGCGGCGCGGGCGAATTTGCCCACGATCTTCTGCTCGGGCGGTCCGATGGCGGCCGGGTTGGACTCCGCCGGCCGGAAGATCGACCTGATTTCGGTCTTCGAGGGTGTCGGCGCGCTGGCGTCGGGCAAGATCGACGAGGCGCGCCTGCTCGAACTCGAACAGAAGGCCTGCCCCGCCTGCGGATCGTGCGCGGGCATGTTCACGGCCAACTCGATGAACTGCCTCTGCGAAGCCCTCGGCATCGCGCTTCCCGGCAACGGGACGATCCTGGCCACGGCGCCCGAGCGGAGGGAACTGGCGCGCGCCGCCGCCCGGCAACTGATGCAGCTGCTCGAGAAAAACATCCGGTTCCGCGATGTCGTCACGGCCGCGTCGATCGACAACGCGATGGCCCTCGACGTCGCCATGGGCGGTTCCACCAACACGGTGCTGCACGTCCTGGCGCTCGCCCGCGAGGCCGACGTGGAGTACACGGTCGACCGGTTCAACGAGGTGGCCGACCGGACACCGCACCTGGCCAAAGTCAGCCCGGCGTGGGACGGAGCCAGGCAGTGGCACCTCCAGGACGTGCACGCCGCCGGCGGCATCCCGGCGATCCTGAAGGAACTCGCCAAGGAACCCGGCGTGCTGAACCTGGCCTGCATGACCGTCACCGGCAAACCGCTGGGGCAGAACCTGCAGGGCATCGAGAACAAAAACCCCGAGTGCATCCGGCCCTTCGAACATCCGCACAGCGCGAAGGGCGGCCTCTGCATCCTCTTCGGCAACCTGGCCGAACAAGGCGCGGTGATCAAGGTCGGCGCGGTCGAGCAGAAGCAGATGACCTTCAAGGGGCCGGCGCGCGTTTTCGAGTGCGAGGAGTCGGCGCTGGAGGCCGCCAAGGCCGGCAAGATCAAGGCGGGCGAGGCGGTGATCGTGCGCAACGAGGGTCCCCGGGGCGGACCGGGCATGCGCGAGATGCTCCAGCTCACGTCCTACCTGAAGGGCACGCCCCTCAGCGAGTCGCTGGCGCTGATCACCGACGGGCGCTTTTCGGGCGGCACGCGCGGCCTGTGCATCGGCCACGTTTCGCCGGAGGCGGCGGAAGGCGGCGCGATCGGACTGCTGCGCGACGGGGATACGATCGTCATCGATCTGGCGGCACGCAAACTGAACGTCGAGATTCCCAAGACCGAACTGGATGCCCGGAAGAACATCTGGAAGGCGCCGGCGCCCAAGTACAAACGCGGGTGGCTGGCTCGGTACACCCGGCTGGTGACGAATGCGGCCCAAGGCGCGGTGTTGAGCGACTGAGTACCGCGCCGCAGAAGTTCCTGACCCAGTGCGCCGCGGATGCGGGTCCGGGGCGAGGAGCCTGTCCGGCGCGGATCCGTGACGGGCGAGTACCGAAGAGCCGGGCCCGCAGACACCGCGCCATGGAACCTGGAAGTTCCGCGGCGCGCTGCCGGGTACCGGTCAGAACCGAACGCGCACCGACAAACCGCCGAAGGCGCCGTCCTGGATCCTGATCGCGTTGCGGTCGCGGTCGTCGTACTCGTCGCCCTCGAAGATCTCGCGATCGAAGGCATAGCCTCCATACGCGTCGATGGAAACCAGCTTCCATTTCAACACCTCGATACCCGCGCGGACGCTCTTTTCGTAGACGAATAGCCGGTCGTCCTCGTCGTGGCGATCGACGGTCAGATAACGCTTGTTGGACCACTCGAAGGCGGCATATCCCCGAAGGAGATCCTTGGGGCCGTACGCGACCTTGGCGTTGACGGTGCGCAGCGGGATGTAACTGAAGTCGATTTCCAGGTTCTCCAGCGGCTCGGCCGTGACGGAGTTGAAGGGCAATCCGACCAAGCCACGGATCTTCGGGGTCTTGAATTCATAGCCGAACCCGGGCACCGGGTAGGGGAAATCGCTGATCGTGTCGAACCCGACGTACGCCAGCCAAGCCGTATTCGGTCCGCGCGGCATGCGCAGGAAAGCGGCCCCGCGTGCCGCGACCTCCTCCCAACTGTCGAAAGGCTTGTCGCTGGGCGAACCCGCCCGGACGAACCCGCCCACCTGCCAGCCGTTGTCCAGTTTGTGGAAGTACGCGATGCTGAAGTTCACGTCGTACAACTCGTCGGGCAGGTTGACCCCGGTTCTGGGCAGCTTGACGTCGCTGTCCAGCGTTAACAGGCTGGCATCGCCGCCGATGTAAAGCCCTTCCATGCCGTCCTTGCTGGGCCGCCAGACCGGGAACATCATGCCCATCGAGAAGTAGCCCATGCCCAGATCATGGTCGCTGTTTTTCACGTCCGACGTGGCGTAAATGCGGGCGCTCAGATGCGGGATGGACGGGAAAAACCTGGCCAGGTTCGGGTTGACGGAGTTCTTCGAGTCCGAGCCGCCCTCGCGTTTCTCCGGCTCGTTCGAGGTCTTGGAGGGTGTGGGTTCCGCCGCGCACAATCCCCAGGTCAACAGGCACAAACCGATCGGCAACAAGTATCTTGAGCGAAACGTAGCCATGCCGACTCCTTCGATGGTGAACGTCTGGTTTGGAAACGATCAGCGAAACCTACCGGCGAATCGAGGAAGGTCAAGTGGAATCGAGCGGGCAGGCGGGAAAGTTTCGACTATTGACCTTACCCTTTATGATTCATGTGGTTATGAATGGCATTCGGGATCGTATGGGCCGGGCGTTTTTTCTGAGGATTAGGATTCGGTTTTTCTGAGGGATGAATCGGTCTGGGCGTCTCACTTGATGGATTTCCGCGTTTGGCGATTCGATTGCGGCGCAACCCGTCTTGCGCCGATCGATCGAATCGCACTATAATGGCGGTGCGGAAAAGGAGAATCGCGCATGGACCGATGGTTGGCGATGGCGGCCGGAATGCTGGCGTGCTGGTCTTCCGCCGTCTTTTCTGCGCAGTCGACCGCGAATCAACCGCCGAAGATCAAGAAGGAAGACCTGCCGAAATTCGATGTGAAGGGCGAAACCAGGGTCAGGCCCATCGAGCTGGAAGACCCGCCCAAGAACAAGAAAGACGCGGCGCAGCGGCGTTCCGACACCATTGCGATGCACATCGCCAATCTGAGCGACAAGGATCCGGAAGTGCGCCAGACTTCCGCGCAGATCCTGGGGCAATTGGGTGCCACCGAGGCCATCCCGCACCTGATCGAGTGCCTGAAGGATCAGCACGTCTATGTCCAGATCTACGCGCACGGCGCGCTGAACAAGCTGACCGGCCGGAATTTCGGCTACAAGAACTACGCCGAATGGTCGCGCTGGTGGGCTTCGGCCAAGAGCGAATACGAGAAGAAGAAGGAAACGCCGGGGGTTTCCGACACGAAGCGGCTCCGGGCGCAAAGCAGCAACACGCAGGGGCTGGTCTTCCTGGACGCGCGCGACTTCCACGGCGCGTACCGCATGTTCCTGGATGCCGTCAACAACGATCCCGAGGTGCCCGACTATCGGAACAATCTCGGTCTTTCGGTGATGGAACTGGCCCGCGACAACCCCTACCGCTACATCGATGCGATCGTCTACTTCCAGGAAGCCATCGGGCTGGACGAAGCCCTGCCGCAGCCGTACATGAACATCGGGCAGTGCTATTCGCGGCTGGGCAAGCACATCGAGGCGCAGGCCTGGTATCGCAAGGCGATCGACCGGGACAAGAACGGGATCCTCTGGGAGCACTGCTGGCAACTGGGCAAGGAATTGCTGAAGAAGACCGATTACCATCTGGCGCTGGAATTCCTGGAGGAAGCGCGGGCCAAGGCGGAATCCAACCGTCAATACGATGCCCGCGTTTACCGGGATTTGGCCTTGACCTACTATGCGCTCGACATGCACCATTCGGCCTACCGCGAGGTGCTGAATGTCCAGCGGCTGGGCTACGATCTCAACCCCGACTTCGTCGCGAAGGTGCGCAAGGCTCTGCTCGACAAGGGCATCGATCCGGACAAGGAAGACGAGCTGGCGCGCAAGGAATCCCGGGCGAATTACGCGACGGAAACGCCCTCCCCCGGCGCGCCGTTGCCGGATCGGTGACGCGTCCAGTCCGCGAGGAGCCATGGCGATGAATCGCGCAACAGGCCTTGCGCTCGTCTTGTTGGGCCTGTTGCTGGTGGCCGTCGGTTTCCACTGGGCGTCGTCCGGCGCTCGAAAGGACCCGGCATCCAGCGAGTCGGCGTGGCAGGCCCGGACAGCTCCCCCCGTTCAGTGGGCGGAGAGACTCGAACGCCCCGGCCTGCCCAACCTGTACCGCGTCTCCGGAGACCTCTACCGCGGTGCGCAACCGGATCCCAAGGCCACGGGGTTCGAGGAGCTGCGGAAACTCGGCGTCAAGACCATCGTCAATCTTCGTTCGCTTCACGGCGAAGGCGACGAGGTCCAGGAAGCCGGACTGGCGTACGAGCGCATCCAGTTCAACCCGCTGGCGGCTCCGCAGGACGACGAGGTCATCCGCTTCCTGGGCGTGGTCACCGACCCTTCGCGCACGCCGGTCTTCGTGCACTGCAAACATGGCGCGGACCGGACCGGCACGATGTGCGCGGCCTATCGCATCGTCGTGCAGGGCTGGTCCAAGGAGGAGGCCGTCAAGGAGATGAAGGACGGCGACTTCGGCCATCACGACGAACTCTATGCGAGCTACCGCCGTTACCTCATGGAACTGGACGTCGAGAAGATCCGCCAGGCGCTCGCCTCGCGGAAACGGTACTGAGTACCGCGCCACCTGTGCGGTCTTGCGCCCGCGTGCGGGTGTCTGGGATGCAGCAAGCGCAGCGCGGCCTGCGTCTATTCAGCATAGCAGCCCGCAGGCGCAAGCGTTGGGCGTGGATTCATCCGAAAGGACCGGCAACACATGTTCCGTTCGAGACCGCTGCAGGGCCTTCTCTGTTTCGGCTTGGCCATCGGCTGTGCCGCGCTTTTCGTGGCGGACGTCCATGCCAAGCGCAAGGGCGGTCGAAGGCGCGACAAGGATGGCGGCGTTCCTCCCGTCGAATGGGCCGCGGGGATAGCCCAGGCGGCCGAGGAGGCGAGGAAGGACGATGGGCCGTACCTGATCTTTTTCTGCAGCGAGGACGTTGCCGGGTTTGCGGGTGCCGGAAGCAGGGGGGTCGAAAAGTACAGCAAGACGGTCACCAAGATGCCGCCCCTCACCGTCTTCGAATCGGCGGAGGTCGTGGACACGCTGGATGCCGTCGAGTATCCGATCGCCAAAATCGCGCTGACGCCGCAGACGGTCGAACTGGCCCGGAAGTACAAGGTGGCTGCGGCCCCTTCGCTGGTGGCCTGTTCGCCGGACGGCACGGTCCTCTGCGGGCTCTACGGCCAGGTTTCCGAGGTCAACACCATCCAGCTGCTGAAGGGCCTGAAGGAAACCTACGCGAAGTGGAAGAAGGCCAATCCCGACAAGTCCTTGGCCGCGCCCGTCCCGGCGGCTCGACCGGAGGCGAAGAAGACCGCGTCGGACGATGGGCCGTAACCCGAACGCGACACGAGCGCTTTGACTTCATTCCCGCGATCGCTATCCTGCATTGGCGTTCGCGGAGGAAACATGCTCATCTATCGTCGACTCCCGCCGAAGTTGTTTCTCCTGGCGGTCGCGCTGGCCTTCCTGATCGTCGGGGGCGTCTGGCTGACGTGCTACCTGCTGGATCTGCGCGAGCAGGCCGCGGTAACGCAGGAGCAGCTCTTCGCCGCCGTGAACCAGGGGGACCTGTCGGAGGTCATTCGCTGCCTCAAGGCCAAGCCGCAGCTGGCCAGGGCCCGGGATGCAAGGGGGCAGACCGTCCTTCACTTGGCCGCGGGAAAAGACATGGCCGAGACCACGCTGCTGCTCCTCAACCTGGGCGCCGATCCGTCCCTCAAGGACGCCGAAGGCAAGACGGCGCTGGAGCTGGCCGTCGCCAGGAACGCTGTCCACGCGGAGAAGGTCTTGCGGGAAAAGGCCGGAGCGCCGTAAGGGCCTGTGCTGGATCGCGGCCCGGTTGGCGGGGTGCGTTTCATGGGGTTCCGGCGGGGACGCTTCCCGACAGGATGAACAGGATGGGCGATGCTCCGTCCTGGGTTTTTCGCCGGCAGGGGCGCTGAAACGAGACGCTTTCCGTGTGGCGTTGTGTCCGCACTTGTCATTGCCGGCGAATTTGGTAGGCATCCGTTGCCCGGAGCCGGTGGCAGCGTTTCCAAGTTGCGGTTCGGCCGGTCCGAAAGGCGACGATCGGCGTGCGGATTCGCGGTCGATCCCGAATTCCTCGCCCGCCCCCATGACACTTGGCCGCGCCGCGGGCGCGCATGGAGTTCGAATGGAAGGACGCGAAATCGCCCAAACGGCGGCTCGACTGGCGGACCAGAAAAAGGGCCTCGATATCGTCATCTACGACCTGCAGGGACTTTCGGATGTCACGGATTTCTTCGTGATCGTCACGGCCCAATCCAAGCTGCAGTCGCGCGCCATCGTCACTTCGGTGGAGAAGGGTCTGCGCGACCTCGGTGTCCGCAAAATCGGTTTGGAAGGAAACGCCGACAGCCGCTGGGTGCTGCTCGACTACGGCCCGGTCGTGGTCCACGTCTTCTCGGCTGACCTCCGCGAATACTATTCGCTGGAATCGCTGTGGGGCGATGCGCCCAAGGTGGAATGGGACTACGGCGTGGGGACTCCTCCTCCCTCTCCGTCAATTTGAAGGTTTGCCTGCACAAGGCGTCCGGGATGGACGATGCAGAGAGAGTCCAGTGTCCGTATGGGCACAGCCCCCAGCAGGGGTGTTTTGCACATGGTGCAGAAACCCTTTCCGGTGGCCAAATCGAGTCGACTGAAGGCTTGCCAAGTGGGGGTCCTCTTGGTAAAGTACTCACGCATGTCCGAAAATCTGATGACATACGCCCGCGCCAGCGGGAAGCTGGCACTCCTGAGCGTAACGCTGCTGCTCGCCAGCGGCTGTGAGATCGCCCGTTACGCCCGTCTGCCCGATCCGCGTCCCGAACCGTTTTGCCGTGCGCCCATTGCCCAGGTGATGGACGAGATGGATCAGCGGCGCAACTCGGTCAACACCGTTGTCGCACGCCTGAACATCGTGCTCAAGGACGAGGTGACCGGAAAGCAACAGCCGCTCTGGGGAGCGTACTTGGGCGACAAGCAGGGCAACATGCGGATGCGCGTGAAGTATCAGGAAAAGCTTTTGCTGGACCTGTCCATGTTCGGCGACCGGGTGGACTTGGCGCTGCCGATGAAGGGCAAGTACTACCGCGGTACGCGGAGCGACGTGGGCAAGACCAGCGGGAACGAGTTGGCGTTGTTGGTCCAGGTCGGCAATGTCCACGACCTCTTCTTCCCGCGTGCCTGGACGGACAACGCGGTCGAACGGCGCGTGAAGGTCGAGGAAGGGTGCGAGGTGGTCAGCGTGATGGAGCGGCCTTCGTTCGTTCGTCGCAAGGTCCGCCAGCTGGTGATTTCGCCCGAGGACCCGGTGGCGCAGGCGATGAAGGTCTTCGATCAGAAGGGCCATCCGATCGGCACGGTGGTCTACAACGATTATCGGTTCCCCGGACCGCGCGCCGGCGAGACGCCGGAGCCGGCCGCGAGCGTGCCGTATCCGGGCCGCCTGACGCTGGTGGGCGCGGAAGGCAAACGCTCGATGCAGATGGACATCGAGGAAATGAACGTCAATACGCCGGTGGAGTCGAAGCATTTCGATGTCACGATACCCGAAGACGGCCGACTGGAAGACCTTGGCGAAGCCCTGCGCAGCGGCAGGAATCCGTGGTAAGCCGTTCCGGTTTCGGTAACCCAGAACCTTGAACTGAAGAGTCGGCCTTGCCTGACCTGTTGTCTTCACTCATGGAGCGTTGGGGTGCCTGGGTGGTCCGGCATCGGACGCTCGTGGTCTGCGTGTGTCTGCTGCTTGCGGCGATCGCGATCCCCGGTGCCTGGCATGCCGTCCGGCACCTGGATGCGGACATCTCCAACCAAGTTTCCGACCGGCTGATCCGTTTCCGCACCCTGCGCGAGTTGAACGGCGAGTTCGGCGGGGACCTTCTGGCCGCGGTCATCCACCTTTCCAAGGAAGATGCGCTTCAGCCGGGCGCCGGCCAGGCGCTTTGTTCGTTCGGCGAGCTGCTGGTGAAGGAGCTGAGCGCCATTGCCGGCACGCCGGAGGACCTGGCGCAGGGCCTTCCGGCGGGTCCGTGGCTGCAGCAGGTCGAATGCCGGGCGGGCGAAAACTTCCGCAAGGCGCTCGAGGCGATCGTCAAGGAGCATCCGCAGGCGGTGCTCGAGCAGGACGATGTCGAGCGTATGCGGGCGCTTTTCGAACCGGACCGGCTGACCCGGCGGCTGAAGGACGTTCGCGCGCAGTATGCGGCGCTGGACCCGGCCTTTTCCGCCGAGCGTCGCCGTCTCCTGGCCGACCCGCTGAACCTGGCGGGACTGGCCGAAGAGGCGCTGCAGCGCCGCCTGAACGCGCACCGCAGAAGCATGGGGCTGGCCAACGACGAGGGCTTCTTCCTCTCTTCGGACGGGACGACGCTGATCGTCCTGGCGCGCCCGGTGCGGAGCGGCCAGGACCTGCCGTTCTGCCGCGCGCTGATGGCGGCCTGTCAGGAGGCGGAGAACCGAGCGATCGAGGCGTTCCGGAAGACGCCGGGCGGCGCGCGGCTCCGCACCTCGCTGAAAGGCGAGCGGTACGGGCGGCTGGCGCCCCACGAACTCCCCGATCCGCAGCTGCGGGTCGGCTACACGGGGATGCACGCCATCGCCGTGGAGAATGAGGCGAGCATGCGCTGGGACGTGCTCAACACCACGGCCACCTCGGCCGTGGCGGTCCTGCTGGTCTTTCTGATCGCGTTTCACAGTCTGCGGCTGGCCTGGCAGATTGCCGCCACGATGGGCCTGGCGGTCCTGTTGACGCTGGCGGTCGCGGCCCTGCTCAACGGCAAGATCGGCGTGCTGGGGGCCGGCTTCACCTGCATTCTGCTGGGGATGGGCGTCGATTACGGCGTGCACCTGCACGGCGCGTTCCACGCCTTGCGGAACCGGGGGCGCGAACCCGGGGCGGCGGTGCGCGAAGCCTTGGCGCGCTGCGGGCCCGGCGTGCTGGCGGCCAGCCTGACCACGGTGGTGGCCTTTGGCGGGATCGCGACGACGCATTTCCGCGGCTTGGCGGAACTGGGCCTGCTGGCCTGCCTGGGCCTGGTCTTCGCGGCGCTGGCGATGTTGACGCTTTTCCCCGCGCTGCTGGTGCGCGGCGCGACGGAGGAAACGCAGGCCGGGTCGCGCCGGGATGCGGCGTTGCAGGTGCTGCTGACGCTCTTCTGCGCGGGCCTGGGTCTGCGGTATGGCGGCGTGGAGGACGACTGGCGGGGTGCGCTGCCTGCGGCCGGTGTGGGGTGGGTGGCCGGCGCCGTCGTGGCCCTGGGAATCGGGCGCATCGAAGCGTTGCGTCGCGTCCTGCTGCCGGTGCTGGTCTGCGCGGCGGCGGGGCTTCTTTTCGGCGAGGGGCCGGGCGCGGCGGTCGGCGCGGCGCTGGGACTCATGGCGGCGGGGGTGCATGGGTGCATCGGCGGCCTGGCGAGCCTTTTCCAGCTGGGGTTTTTCCGGCGCGCGGCCTTCCTGGGCGGCGTACTGTTCGTCCTCGTTTCGCTATGGATCATCCGGTCGGCCCCGGAGATGACGGCCGGCGAGGAGGAATTGCTCGGGGTGCGATTCGATGCGGAGTTGGGCAACATCCGCTCGCTGCGCGTGCTGGCCATCGGGCTGCGGCAGCGGATCGTGCAGAGCTTCGGCCAGGGCTTCAGCGATGTCCGCGTGGTGGTGGAGGCGGATTCCGAGGATCGGGCCTTCGCCGCCGCGGAACGCATTCGCGAGCGCTTGGCGCCCAAGCTGCAGGCTGGCGAAATCGCTCCCGGCGGCGGTCTCCTGCAGATGATTCCGTCGGTGCGCAGGCAGGACGAGACGCTCGCGTCGCTGCGCGCGCTCGATTTCCAGGCCTTCCGCGCGCGTTTCCTGGCGGCCGCCGAGGCGGAGTTCGGGGAACGGGCCCCGCTCGCGTTCCGGGATTTCCTCCAGCGTTTCGACGAGTTCGCCCGGCGCGTACAGACCGCCCAGCGCCTCTCATTGGACGAGATTCTCACGGGTCCGATCGGCCCGCTGGCCTCGACCTTCGCCCGGATGGACCGCCTCGACGGACGGCCGCGCGTGCGCCTGGTCAGCTATTACCGTCCCAGGCCGGATTTCGGCGAAGCCTGGTACGCGGACCTGGCCGAACGCATCGAGGCCGATCCGCTGCCCGGCACGTCGGTGCGGTGCACGGCCGCGCAGATGGTCGGCTTCGAGTTGAAGAACAGCCTGATCCTCAGCATGGAATGGATCTCCTCGGCCGTGCTGATCCTGGTCGTCGGCTGGCTGGTCGCGAACTTCCTGAGCCAGGGCATCCTGATCGCCGCCGTCAACGCCGGGGTCCCCGAAGCGCGGCTGCTGGCCCGCGCCGCGCACTGGGGCGTGCTGCTCTTCGCCGGCGCCACCGCGCTGACCCACCTCGGGATCGGCAAAGAGATGGTGCTGGTGGCGTTCGGCATCACGTTCGGCGGTCTGATCTTCGCTTTGGCCCTGGCCTTCGGGCTCGGCGGTCGCGGGATCGCCCGCGAGCTCCTGGAACGCCGGTTGCGCCGGGAGCGCTCGCCCGAGCGCGAGCGGCTGACCCACCTCTAGGCCGCCGGCGTGGACCGCATCCTCCTCGGCCGGGGCGAGCGACCGGTCCACCTGCTGGCGCGGTACGGCAACCGCCACGGGCTGGTGGCCGGCGCCACCGGCACCGGCAAGACCGTCTCCCTGCTCGTGATGGCCGAGGGCTTTTCGCGG
>Ga0101944_10004176_pt1 | contig 18394 bp, 15 predicted proteins | sample DewCreD2012metaG_FD_75245 | JGI IMG/M metagenome (GOLD analysis project Ga0101944, IMG submission 75245) | Hot spring sediment bacterial and archeal communities from British Columbia, Canada, to study Microbial Dark Matter (Phase II) - Dewar... ... | reverse complement strand
TCCGGCGGCTCATGATATATGATAACCCGTGCGGCGCGGCGCGTAAAGATTGACGCGCAAACGCCGATAATGCTTACAGGACCGCGGCGGGGTCACGATTCCCGCGGACGCCCGGATATTGATTGCAGCGCAAGAGGTGATTGCATGATTGAAAACGGCGGTTCGAAACCCGGCGGCAGCGTGGCCGTGTCCATCGTGGTCCCGGTCTACAACGAAGAAGAAAATATCCAGGCGTTTCATAAAGAATTGTCCGGCGTGCTGGACGGGCTGGACTGCGCCTGCGAAATCGTGTTCGTGGACGACGGCAGCACGGACCGCAGCCCCGAGCTTCTGCGCGCTATCGCCGCATCGGACCCGCGCGCGCGCGTGGTTTTGTTCACCCGTAACTTCGGCCAGACCGCGGCCATCTCCGCGGCCATGGACAACGCCGCCGGGGACATCATCATCCCCATGGACGCGGACCTGCAGAACGACCCGCACGACATTCCCAAGTTTCTCGAAAAAATCCGCGAGGGCTACGATGTGGTCAGCGGCTGGAGGCGCAGCCGCAAGGACCCGTTCCTCACCAAAACCCTGCCCTCGCGCATGGCCAACTGGCTCATCAGCGCCGTGGGCGGCGTGCGCCTGCACGACTACGGGTGTTCGCTCAAAGCCTACCGCAGATCCGTGATCCGCCATGTGCGCCTGTACGGAGAAATGCACCGGTTCATCCCCCTGTTCGCGCACCAGGTGGGCGCGCGCACAACCGAAATCGAGGTTAACCACCGGCCCCGCGCCGCGGGCAAATCCAAGTACGGACTCTCGCGCATCTACAAGGTTGTGCTCGACCTGTTCGTGGTCAAATTCTTGAGCGCGTACTTCACCAAGCCCATCTACTTTTTCGGCTCCCTGGGCGGACTGCTGTCCGCGGCCGGCGTTCTCTCCGGCGTCTGGACCCTCTATGACCGGCACCTCGGAGTATTCGTGCACAAGAACCCCAAAATCCTGCTCGCCATCTTTTTATTCATCCTGGGATTCCAGTTCATCATGATGGGGCTGATCGCGGAGCTGCTCATGCGCACTTACTACGAATCGCAAGAAAAGCCGACCTATTTCATCCGGGAAAAAATGAATTTCGACGCGTGAGGCGAGCGGTCAGCGGCGTGAGGCCACCTGCCCGGCCCCGGCGGGCCGCGCCACGATCACGGACGGCACCAGGCGGCCCGGAACCGACACGAACGCGCCGTTCACGAACAGGCCGCTGGATGTGCCGCCGTCCAGGCCCAGGAGATCCGTGACCGCGGTGCGCTGCCGCACCTGACGCGTGAATTCGTACAGGGTCATGACGCCCGTGCTGGCGATCAAATACACCTGCCCGCTGTGGTCCAGACCCACCGCGCTCCACCGCGCCGGGCGGTAGATATCGTTGTGGCGCGACGGGTTGTGCCCGTTGCGCACCAGATCCTTTTTGCTCTTGACCAGGATTTCCCCGTTGCGGATGAGGATGTCCACGCAGGCGATGATTACGCGGTAGTCGCGCGGGTCGCCCAGTTCTTTCATGGGAGCGATGACCGCGGTGTTGTCGCGCCTGATCGCCAGAGCCGCGCTGAACGAGCCGCGCACGCGCTGCTCGCCGTTATGCCAGATGTGGCCCACCAGGCGCCCGGTGTTGAGGTCGAAAAAACACCCGTTGATGGCTGCGGACGCGCCGCTTCGCCGCACCAGGCCGCCGAACGAATCCACGGCCCCGTAGCGCGCGTCCGCGCCCGCCGAGTCTATCTCCACGCGACCGCTGCCGATGTCTACGGAAACAATGTGCAGGGCGCGCCCGCGGCCCAGGTCAATGCTCGCAAGCCGCACCGGGTCCGTGGCGTATCCGCCCCCTGCAAACGCCGCGGCCGCGGAGGCGAAAACGCACGCCGCGGCCACAGCCGGGATTCTCCATACTGTGCGGGCCGGAGCGCTGTTCCCTGTGCGTTTATCGAGTTTCATCCGGACTCACCTCCTCTGGCGGCGTCCGGCTCCACTCACTCCCGCCCAGTATGTATTTACCCGCTTTTCGCCCGGTTCAAGCAAAAATCATGCCGTAAAAGAGAAAAGCCGCGCCTGGAAACCCGGGGCGCGGCTGTGCCGTTCGTCTGATTTTCGGGGGCGGCTCACCCCTGCTCTATCACGGCCACGATTTCGTTTTTGTGTTTTTCGGTGATCTCCGGCGCAGGGGCTTCGAGGTTGAGGCGCAGGAACGGCTCGGTGTTGCTGGCGCGCACATTGAACCACCAGTCGTCGAATTCCACGCTCAAGCCGTCCATGTGCGAGACTTTTCCGGCCGCGCCGAATTTCTGTTCGAGGCGCGCAAGCACGGCGTCCTTGTTCTCCACCTTGAAGTTGATCTCGCCGCTATGCGCCAGGCGCTGCGCGGGCGCGGCCAGCACGGACAGGGGTTTGCCGGTCTCGTGCATGAGGTTCATGATGCGGATCAGGGCCATGGCCGAGCTTTCGGTGAAGAAGTGATCGCGGAAGTAGAAATGGCCGCTCAATTCGCAGGCGAACACGGCGTCGTGCTCGCGCATCTGGTTCTTGATAAAAGCGTGGCCCACGCGGCATTGCACGGCTTTGCCGCCCGCGGCCTCGACATCGAGCGGAAACGCGCGCGTGCTGCGCAGGTCGTACAGGAAGGTGGCGCCGGGGTTGTGCTTGAGGATCTCCAGGGCGATGATCGTGCCGATGACATCCGCGCGCAGGGTGTTGCCCATCTCGTCCACGAACATGCACCGGTCCGCGTCACCGTCTATGGCCGCGCCCAGGGCCGCGCCGGTCTCCAGAACTTTTTTCTTGAGGTCCACAAGGTTTTCTTCGAGCAGCGGGTTGGCTTCGTGGTTGGGAAAGGTGCCGTCCGGCTCCATGAACAGAGGGATCATGTCGCAGTCCAGGTCTTTGAATATGTCCGGATAAGTGAGAGACCCGGCGCCGTTGGCCGTGTCTATGACCACCCTGATTTTTTTGTTCCCGCCGAAAGCGGCGATCTTCTGCTGATAGGCCACAAACGCATCTTTGATGTCCAGCTTTATGACGGCGCCTTTGTGCGCGGCGGGCGGGTCGAAAGCGCCGGAGGCCACGATGCGCTCCATGTCCTTGATGCCCGTGTCGCCGCTGATGGGGATGGCGTTTTCGCGGCACATTTTGAAGCCGTTGTATTCGGGCGGATTGTGGGAAGCGGTGATCATGATGGCGGCGGGCTTGTCGTGAGCCGCGAAATAGAGCATGGGTGTGTCGCTCAAACCGATGTCGAGCACGGCCGCGCCCTGCACGGTGATGCCGCGGGCCAAGGCCGCGAACATGGCCTCCGAGGTGTCGCGCACATCGCGTCCCACCACCACTTCCCTGCACTTGAGAAATGTCACGAAAGCGCGGCCGATGGCGTACGCGAGATCCTCGTTCAACTGGTCCGGCACCGTGCCGCGGATGTCGTACGCTTTGAATATTTTGGGAATGTCCATGACAAAGCTCTCCTTTGACCCCGGGCAAGCGGGGACTGTTGAAAAACTCAAAGAGCCGCACGAAGGCGCGAACGAAGCAAAAATGGGGACCGGGAACGCGGCGGGTTTCCGCGCGCCTGTGCCCGTTTTTTGCGGCCGCCCGGCTTTATCATCAGCTCCATGGTTCGGTATTATAGCAAACCCAAAAAGAGATTGGGAAACGCGCCGCGGTTACAGCCCGTGCCTGTCCCGCAGGATGGCGGAGAGTTCTCGCACGAACGCGAAGGCTTTTTCCACGGTTTTTTCGCGATCCGGGTTCACCAGGCAGCAGGTGGCGGGAGAGATGAGGCTGCTGTTCAGCAACTGCTCCTCGTCCACGCCCCGCCCGCCGAGGATGGACCAGACATTCTCGAGGCGCGCGCACAGCGAGTCCAGGTCCTCTTTGCCGAACGCTTCGAAACCCGTGGGCACGATGCCCCAGGCGATGGTTCCGCCGCGCTCCAGAAAGCGCTTCACGGCCGGGGCGAACGAGGCGATGACTTCGGCGTTGGTGTACACATCCATGGATGCGATGTCCAAGTCCAGGCCAAGCAGGAAATCCCAGTCGGGGTTGCCGCAAAGGTGGATGCCTCGGGGCCGGTCCACGGAGGCGAAGAATGCGTCCAGTTCGACGCGCGCCTGGGTCTCGTTGTAGCCAGCCATTGACGAGAACAGGTATTGCAGGCCCGGCTCGTCCACGAACATGAAGGCGTTGGGATTCATGGCCTTGAGGCGTTCGAGCTGCACATTGATGCGCCGGGCCATGAAGTCGAACATCACGGGCCGCACGGTGTCGTCGAACAGGATCGGACGCCCGTCCTGGTCCAGGACATTGAACCCGAAGCTGATGGGGCCTTCGAGCTGGCCACGGATTGCGGGCCGGTCCCGCAGGTCCATGGCCAGAAACTTGTGATAGACCGGGGAGTAGCTCTGGCTCACATCGAAAAACGCGGGGTTGTCCCACTGCGCCATGGCGTTTTCGTATTCCACGATGAACTTGTCCATGGAAAATCCGAGTTTGCGCTGCTCCGTGTCCAGCACGATGCCGGGGAAATTCTCGGCCGCCTGCACATACATGTCTTCGTAATAGCTGAAGTTCGGCAACTGGGGCCAGAACGGGACATCCAGGGACAGGGCCAGTTCGAGCGCGGCGTCCGGGTCCGTGTGCGGCATCACCGCCATGGCCGTTGTGAGCAGTTTTCCGGGAATGGGCATGCGCGCCTCCTCTTTGCTTTCCTTGCGCCGTGTTTACTATATAATAACGGCGGACTCTGGAACGCCGCGCGAACCATGCGAAATCCGCGCGGCAAAGGATTTGACGAGCCATGACCAACAACCCGCTGTGCAGCTGCTGTGTGCGCGACTGCAAACAGCCCCGGTCCGTGTCCGTGGTGTCCTGCCCGGCGTTCGAGCCTGCGGACTAGAACCTGGAGCTGTTCGACCTCAAGGGCAACATCCGCGCGCGCAGCGTGGAGACCAGGCCAAGCGAGCGCAAACCCGCGGAACGCAAACCCGGCCCGGGCGGGAAATAAACCATCTCGAAACATGATCATATTAATAAAGCGCGCGCCGTGTGCGCGGGAAGCGGACGGCATTTGCAATGGCGGATGTGAAGCGCCCCGTGGTTGTGCTGGACATTGACGGACTGAAGCGGGAGCTGTTCTACAACATGCTCGCCGACGGCCGCCTGCCCGGATTCGAGCGGCTCGTGGGGCGCGGCGCGTGGGTGCGCCACGGCGTCACGGTGATTCCCTCGGAAACCCTGCCCGCGCAGACCTCGCTGTTCACGGGCCTTCTCGTGAAAAACCACGGCATCGTGAGCAACGGGTGGCTGGAGCGCGATGCGAAACCCCCGTTCATGATTGACTTCACCCGAGCCGACGCCGCGGCCATGGTGTACGGCTACCGCCTCGTGGGCCTGCCCACCCTGCTGTTGCCGGACAGTGACACTGACGGACTGGTGAATCTTGCCATGGCGCCCGGCGCGCTCACCATGTACGAGCGCGCATCGCGCGCCGGGCTGCGCAGCATTGTGGTTTTCAGCCAGATCAGCCGCGGCGCTTCGGTCTGGGTGCGCCCCTCGCGCCCGGACATGGTGTACTTCGCTTTGAGCACCAGGGCGAAGCTCGACTACGCGCGCATGGACCGCAAAACCTGGGGCACCATCAAAAAAACGCTCAAGGAGCACGGGCTGCCGGATCTGCTGACCCTGTATTTCTGCGGCCTGGACGCCTGGGGCCATCATACCGAAGACCTGGGCCAGGATGTGTATCTGGAACAGACGCTGGACCCGATCATGGACGAGCTGGCGCGCCTGTTCGAGGCCCGCGGATGGCTGGACCGCACGCGTTTCGCGCTGTGCTCGGACCACGGGCACTCGTGGCTGGACCGCAGGCTGCGCATCGGGCACGACGCGCTGGCGCGCGCCCTGGCCGGATGCGGCCGCACCGCGGCGGCGCATGCGCCCCTGCCCGCAAAAGCCGATGCGTATCTCAACATCATCGGCGGCTGCGCGCATGTGCATCTGCGGCGCCGCGGAACCGCGGACTGGAGCGAGCCGCCGGATCTGGAGGCGGACCTGCTGCCCGCGGCGCGCGCCCTGGCCGCTCTGGGCGCGGACAGCGCGAAGACACCCCCGGCCGGACCGCCAGGCGCGCTCTTCTCCCTCATCCTTGTGCGTCCCGCGCCGGGCCAGGAATACTGCGTGTTCCATGACAACAAGCTCATTCCCCTGGAAAAATATTTCTGGAACCGGCTCGGCCAGACGCCCAACGCATTCCAGAACATCTACGGGCTGAATTGCGGCCGCAGCGGCGACATCGTGCTGTTCAGCGACTTCGTGCGCGGCTGTTACTTCGCCGACGAAGATGTGCCGCGCAGCCACGGCAGCCTGGCGCCGGACGACATGGGAATCCCCATCATTTTCTCCGGTCCGGGCATTCCGCACCGCATCATTGATCAGGCGAGCATCGTGGACATCGCGCCCACGATCCTGTCCCTTCTGGGCGTGGATTTCTCCGGGTGCGACGGCCGCGCGCTTGCCGTCAGTGATTCCCCCGGAGCTTTGCGATAGAATATGCCCATGACAGAACCGGAACACTCGAACAGCCCGGCGTCCGGGACATGCGCTCCACCGGCGCCCGCGCGCCTGGCCATGACCGTGGCGCGCACCGCTCTGTTCTCCCTGCTCGCCGCTTCCGCCTTCATCATAATCTTCGGCAGCCACACGGCTCGCATCGGGTTTCTGGACTTGAGACTGTCCGTGCGCCCCATGCCGCACGGCCCAGGCGTCACCGAGTTCGTGTTCCGCCCCCTGGGCCGCATCTTTGCGGACACCCACAAATTTCCGGCTCGGCTCACTTTGTCCGTGGAACGCATTGACGAAGACATCATTCTGGACCTGGCGCGCGGGCGCATGACCTACCATGAACTCACGGCACAGGCCATGGAGAAAAGCGGACCTTTCTTTCTGGCTTTTGGCAAAAAGATTCTGACGCTGGGCGTGTGCGGGGGAATCTTCGGAGCGGCGCTGTCGTTTCTGTTCGTGCCGTGCGCGCGGGAGCGTCTTGTGCTTGTGCTGCTGCGGCGCGTGGCGCTCGGCTCGGTGATCGGCGGCGGGTTCTTCGGCCTGCTCCTGTCCGGCGGGCTACTGTACGGAATTTTCTTCACCTTTGATCCGTCCGCGTTCCGCAACCCGCGCTACGAGGGGCTTGTGGCGCGCGCGCCAGACGCCGCTGCTGTGATTCAAAAAGGCGTGGGCGCATCCAACATCCTCGCCGACCAGATGCTCATGCTCTCGCGCAACATGTCCGAGTTCTTCCTCGCCCTGAACAGGATTCAGAAATCCTCGCGCATCGAGGGCGCGCCCATCCGCATCCTGCATGTGTCGGACATGCACAACAACCCGCTGTCCGTGGTGTTCATGCGCGCGCTCGTCACGCGCCTCGAACCGGATGTGATTCTGGACACCGGCGACCTCACCGACCACGGCTCGCCCGAGGAACTGGAATTCATCGCCGGCATCCGCGGGTTCGACATCCCCTACTACGCCATCACCGGCAACCACGACTCCGAGGATGTGCGCCAGCGCCTGGAGCAGGATTTCGGAATCAAGGTTCTCGAAGGCGAGGAAGTCACGGTCAAGGGGCTGCGCATCATGGGGTTCGGCGACCCCAAGGCGCGGGAGCATTTCCCCAAAACCGCGGTCATGGACGCGCCCGGCCTGCAGGCCCTGGCACGGCAGGTCCGCGAAACCCTCAAAGGCATGAGGCGCAGGCCGCATGTGCTCATGATCCACGATCCCGTGGCCTCGCGGCAACTGCTCGGCGAAGCCCCGCTCATCCTCTCGGGTCACACGCACAACGCCGTGATCCAGAAGCGCAAGGGCACTGTTTACATCAACGCGGGCACCACGGGCGCGTCCGGCGTGCGTTATTTCAAGAACAACGAAAAGCCGTTTTACTCCATGGCCGTGATAGATGTGACCCTGGGCATCGAGATGCGTGTGGAGCGCGTGGCCATGCTCTACGCGGACACCATGGAAAGCGACCTGGGCATATATGTGAAACAGTTTGAATGAGGGGAAGACCGGCGCAGTCGGCGTGGCGAAATTTCTGCTGATCAACTACGAATACCCGCCACTTGGCGGAGGCGCGGGCACGGCCACGCGCGAGATCGCGCGCGCCCTGGCGCGGCAGGGACATGCCGCGGCCGTTGTCACCACCCAATTCAAGGGCCAGCCCGCGGTTGAGGACGACGGCGGCGCGGCCGTTTACCGCCTGCCCGCGCGCCGCCGCGCGCAGAGCACAAGCGCGCCCGCCGAAATGCTGTCGTTCCTGGCGTCCGCCCTGCGCCGGGCGCCCGGCATCGCGAACGAGTTCCAGCCGCACGCGGCGATCTGTTTTTTTTCCATCCCCAGCGGAGTGGCCGGGCTGTGGCTCAAGAAAAAGCTCGGTCTGCCCTACATAGTGTCCCTGCGCGGGGGCGATGTGCCCGGATTCATGCCCGGCGCCATGGCCGCAACGCACGCGCTCACCATGCCGGTCACCCGCATGGTCTGGCGCAACGCCGCCGCGGTGACCGCCAATTCCGAAAACCTCAAGCAGCTCGCCCTGCGGACCATGCCGGACCTGGACATCCCCGTCATCCCGAACGGCGTGGACACGGAGAAATTTCATCCGGTTGCGGATCGGGAACAATCGAACACGGCGCGGACCGCGCTGTTCACCGGGCGGCTCAACGAGCAGAAGGGCCTGGACATCCTGGTCCGCGCCCTGGGCCGCGCGCACGCGGACCTGCCCGCCGGGTTCCGCATGATCCTCGCCGGGGGCGGCCCGGAACAGGAACGGCTCCAGACCCTGGCCCGCGCCCATCGCGTGGACGGCATTGTGGAATTCCGCGGATGGGTGAACCCGGCGGACATCCCCGGCGTATACCGGGAGGCGGACTTCTTCGTGCTGCCATCGCGGGACGAAGGCATGCCCAACGCGGCGCTCGAGGCCCTGGCCAGCGGGCTGCCCGTTGTCATGACGCGCATACCCGGAAGCGAAGCGCTGGTGCGGAACGCAGAGAACGGAGCGCTGCTGCCCCGCGCGGCCGGGGGCGGGCCGGACGAAGAGGCGCTCGCTCAAGCGCTCCGCCGGTTCGCGTCGCTGCCCCCCGAAGAGCACGCGCGCATGGCCGCCGCCGCCCGCGCGCAGGCCATGAGGTTCTCCTGGGACAGCGCGGCGAACGCCATGGCTCGTCTGTGTGAACAGCGCATGCAACACGCTCAATCTTAAAATAAGGTTAAGCATGGTCTTTCCCGGCCGATACTAATTAACGGGGACATCACCGCATGGCATTGAAAGTACTGTTCATCAATCCGCCCTGGTACAGGCTACAGGGCCTCATGTCCACTTATCCGCCCATGGGATCTCTTTACATCGCCGCCGTGCTCGAGCGGGATGGATTCGACTGTTGCGTATGGAACGCGGATTATTCAAGCAAGCCTCTCAAAGTGTCCGAAGGCTCCTCTGCAACCACAACCGCGGAGATGACCCGGAAATTTCAGGAATACAAAGATCTTCTTAATGATCTGAACAAGCCGGTCTGGCGGGAAGTCAGAACCGTCATACAGGAAGAGAAACCCGATGTGGTGGGGCTGCTGTGTTACACCACATCGGTGCAATCCGTGTTGAACACCGCCGCCATCGCGCGGCAGGTGAATCCCGAATGCGCCATTGTATGCGGCGGGCCTCACGCAACTGTGCGTCCCGAAGATTTGCTTTCAGACAATTCCGCAGTGAACTTCGTGATCCGCGGCGAAGGCGAAACCGCAATGCTGCGCTTCATGAGAACTCTGCGCGACGGTGGAGATCCTTCCGGAGTTCCGGGACTCGTGTTCCGGAACGGCGCCGGCCTTGTCTCCAATGAGCGCGCCGAGTGTTTCGAAGACACGGCCGCGCTGCCCGTGCCGGCCAAGCATCTGCTCCGCCATGCGGACCGTCTGCCGGCCGTGGTGTTTCAGCCAATCTTCTCCTCGCGCGGTTGTCCCGCGAAATGCATTTATTGCAGTTCCTTTCACATCTTCGGCAGGAAACCCAGGGCCATTCCCGTTGAAACCGTGATTGAAGAAATCGAACTGCTCAAGAAAAAATTCCATGTGCATCATTTCTTCATCTGCGACGACACCTTCGCCAGCGAGCGGGAACACACCATGACGCTGCTCCGGGAAATCGTCCGCCGCAGGCTCAACATCACATGGGGCTGCCAGACGCGCGGCGAAAAACTTGATGAAGACCTTGTGCGCGCGATGAAAAAAGCGGGCTGCACCCAGGTGTCCATAGGCGTGGAAACCGGTTCTCCGCGCATCCGCAAGCTCATCAAAAAAGGCAACACTAACGAAGATGTGGAACGCGCCGTGGCGCTGCTCAAAAAATACCGCATTGAAGTCGCGGCTTTCTTCATGTTCGGATTCCCCACGGAGACTCGCGAAGACATCGAGCAGACCGTCGCATTCATGAAAAAGCTCGATCCGTATGTGGCGCACTGCAACATAGCCACCCCGGACCCGGGAACGGAATTCATGGAAATGGCGCGCGCGCAGAACCTCATGCCCGCCACCATCACGGACTGGAGCATGCATTATCACCAGAGTCCGGACATGTTCATCACCGATCAATTCACGCCCGAAGAAAAGCTGGAACTGATCACGAACCTTCAAAAGGTTTTCGACGCGCACAACAAGCGCAAGGCGCGGCTGGATCTGGTCAAACGCGCGCCGCTGTATGCGCGCATCATACTGAAGGAAAAACTCTACAGGCATCCCGCATATTTGATTGGCAAATTGCGGGATCTCACCTGACGCCCGAAAAAAAAGGAGCACATGGGACTGCGCGAACGCTGGAACAGGGTGGCTGCGGACATTGCCGGCAGCCCCGCGTACTGGACCCTGACCGCGACCAATGCGGGGATGCGGCGCGCGCTGGACCCGGCGCTGGCGGCTCTGCCGCCGGGGATCGCCCTCGATGCGGGCGCCGGGGGGCTGGCCTTCAGGCAACTGATTGCGGCCCGGCCCGGTATTCATTACATTTCCTGCGATGTTGCGCTTTCGCATCCTGACTTGGACTTTCTGGCCGACGGATGCGCCCTCCCCGTGCGCACTGCCGCCGCGGACACCGTGATTTGTTCAGCCGTGATTGAACATGTGCCGGACACAGCCGCGCTTCTCGGGGAACTGCGCCGCGCGCTGCGCCCCGGCGGACGCCTTGTGCTCACGGTTCCGCACTTCCATTACATCCATGACGAGCCTCACGACTATTACCGTTTCACGGAGTTCGGCATCCGCCTCGTGCTGGAGCGGGCCGGGTTTTGCGTGGACACCGTCACGCCCGTTGGCGGGCTGGCGGCGTTCTTGTCAACGCTGGCGTCCAACGCTTTCTTGGGGCTGTGCGCCAGCCCGGGCTTTGTGCGCGCGGCGGCGCTCGCCGCAAACCGCGCCTTCGTCGCCATGAGCGCCGCTCTGGATCGCGCCACGGGCGGAGGGGGGAAATTCGCCATCGGCTATGTGGTGTCCGCGCGGGCCGGCGTCCCGGAGGCCGCTTCATGAATGTCGGCCTGTTCGGTCCATTCGATCTCTCCCGCAGGGACGGCAATACGATTCGCATATTGATGCAGGCCCGCGGACTGCTCGAAAACGGGTTCCGGGATTTCACCTTGTTCGGATACGAGGCGTGCCCGGATCTTGATGTCACACAGCGCGTGGTGGGAAAAAAATTGTTCCCGAAGAAATTCCCCTACCGGCAAAAACTGCCGCCTCTCGGCGTCAGCCTCGCGCATGCGCATCACTACCATGGCGCCATGCTGGTGCGCGAACCCTATATCGTGGACATGCCCAGCTTCACCATGCTGCAAACCGACGCCATGTACCGCGTCACCGGCGCCCCGCTCAAGAGAATCTTTATGCGCCGCGTTTTCAATCCCCTTGTCCAGATTCCCACCGAGTCGCGCGTGATCCGCAACGCGCGCCATGTGATCGCCGCATCGGAAAACATCAAGCGTCACATTCTGGAAACTCTGCCCGGCGTATCCACGCCCATCACAGTAATTACCAATTCCATTGACCCGCGCGCGTACGAACCGTCCCCTTGCCATGACTTGCGCGTGGGGTTGTCGTCGTCGGATTTTGAGGATACCATTGACTCGCAGTGCCTGGAGTTCGCCGCGCAGATAGCAAAGCGCGCTCCCGATGTCGAGTTTCTGGTTGCAGGCCCCATGGGCGCGGCCAAAAAGGCTTTGCTTGAAACCATGCCAAACATGAAGGCTCTCGGGAGGCTTCCCTTCGAAGACTACCGCCGTTTCCTGCGCGACATTTCCGTGTTCCTCATGCCATACGGCAATTACGATTATGGCGGATCCAAGTTCAAGCTGCTGGAGGCGGGCGCGTGCGGGCTGGCCGTGGCGTCCACCCGCGCCGGCGCCATCGGCTTCGAGCCGCAGGATGTATTGCTGATCGAGGACACTCCGGACGCGCTGGCCGAAAAGATCCGCTCTCTTAAAACCCCGGCTCTGCGGCGCGAGCGGGGCATGGCCCTGCGCCGCGAAATCGAATCCCGGCACGACTATCTCAAGGAAGCCGAAAAGCTGATCGCCGTGTACGAAGAGGCCGCATCGTGAAAGTCGCCTTTCTGAATCCGCCCCGCGTGATGGAGCGTCTGACCGATGACTTCGCGATCTCATACAATGTGTCGCGGTTCAGCCGCGGCGTGGACATCGTGTATGGCGTGACGCCGCCCACGGAGCTGGCCATTCTCGCCGCGGCTGTGAAGAAAAAGCACGAGGTCGCGTTCTGCGACGCCAACGCGCACAATATGTTCGCCCACGAAGTCTGCGAATGGCTCCGCGCCCAGCGCCCGGATTTCCTGGTCGTTCGCGGAGGCGACGCCACACTCACGGCTGATGTGATGTTTTATCATTACGCGGAAGCCATGGGGATTCGCGCCGTGCTCTGGGAAGACACGCTCAACCCGCTCTATTCTCAAAGGCTCATGAGCGACTTCCGGCTCAAGCGCGTGCTGTATGGCGAGCCGGAGCGCAAAATATTCGAGATACTCGACGGGGCCGAAGGCCTGGTGGGCGGCGACATCATTCCGGACATGGACACCCTGCCCCAGCCCCTCATGGACGCTCTTCCCATGGAGCGCTATGTCAAGGAAGGCCGCCGCAACTGGTATTCATTCCTGCAGCGCGGCTGCGGGTGGGGCGCCTGCGCTTTTTGTCTCATTGCTCCGTCCGACATCACGCACCGGATGCGCAGCATTCCGCACATCAAACAAGAGCTTGACATGCTGAAACAGCGCGGCGTGGAGACCATCTATTTCTGGGATCCGCAGATCAACCCGAGCCGGGAGCGCGTGCGCGCATTGTGCGATCTGTTTGCGCAGTATCCGTTCAAGTGGGAAGCATGGGCGCGGGTGGACATCATGGACAATGAACTTGCGGCCGCAATGAAACGCAGCGGATGCTTCCGGCTCCATCTTGGCGTGGAAAACGGCGACGACCATGTTCTCAAAAGCATCAACAAAGGCACAACCGCAGACATGATCCGCAAAGCGTTCCGCGCGCTTCGGGCGCACGGCATCGAGCGGGCCGCCTACTTCTGCATGGGAACGCCGGAGGAGTCGGAAGACAGCTTCCGCCGGACCATGAGCCTGATACGAGAGATTAAACCTACAACCATCGTGCCCGCAAGCTACCGCCCGTTCCCCAATGTGCCGCTCACGGACCAGGCGCGGCAGGCGGGCATGCTGGTGCAGGACCATTACGATCTGGCCCTTGACAGCGACTGCTTCGGCACGGCCGCTGCAACGCGCACCAGGCACATGAGCGCCGCGCAACTCTCGAAATGGATGGACCGCATGCACGCGCTGTCCACGCGGATCGCTCTGCGCTCCTACGCTTTCAAACCGTCCGTCTGGAAACCCTATGCGCGCATTTTCATGGTGCGCGCAATCCGCAACCGGCTGGTCCGCCGCCGAACGCCTCACGGACAATGATCCCATGACGGTAAACCCCAGAACAATCCGCGCCGGCCTGCGCACAATGTTCAAAAGCGGTGTTATTGGCGACGCGCCCATCCACTTGCAGATCGAGCCGTCAAGCTACTGCAATTACCGCTGCCTTATGTGCGATCGCCGCGCCATCCCCAACCCCTCGCACATGCCGGTCGCGAAATTCCGCGCCATCATAGAGCAATGCCGGCCATTCTTCGTAACACTTAGCGGCTATGGAGAACCCCTGCTGCACCCGGACCTTCCGGAAATGATCCGCCTGGTAAAGGAAAAGGGCGCGGGCGTGAACACCACAACAAACGGGTTTCTGCTGGGACGGCGCGCGCAGGAACTTGTGGACTCCGGGCTGGACACAATCAACATTTCACTGGATGCGGCAACCGCGGACAGCTACAGCCGCATCAGGCGCAACAGCCATTTCGACAAGGTCATTTCAAATATCGGCAAGCTGCGGGCCGCGAGGGGCGGCCGCAGCGCGCCGCACATGCGCGCCACATTCGTCATCCAGAGGCACAACCTTGATGAATTGATTCCATTTCTGGATCTCGCGCGGAACGCGGGCTTCGACGCCGTGCTGTTCCAGCCGCTGCTTCTGTTTGACATGGAAGATGCGCTGTATTCGGAACTTGCCGGAGATGTAGACGAAACCGCACTGCGCGAAGCTCTTGAAAAAGCCAGAACGCACGCGCGCCGCCTGGGCATGCCAGGCAACCTTGACCGGCTGATTCAACGCCTCGATGATTTCCTCGCTGTGCAGTATCGCAAACACGAGCGGCCGGTGTTGCTGAAACAATGCGCCAAACCATGGTTCAGCGCCTACATCTCCGTGGAGGGCGACCTGCGCCCTTGCTGCAGTTTCGCGCCCATCGCCATGCGGTTCGGAAATGTGTTTGAGACGGACATCCTGGAAATCATGAATGGCGCCAGGGCCAGGGAATTCCGCAAACGGCTCAAGCAGGGCCGGCCGCCGCACAGCCTCTGCTCACGGTGCGTGCCTGAATCCCTGTGGGACCTCATGCGCACGACATCGTTCTGACCGGTGACATTCAGCCGGACGGCTTTTTCCTGAACACCAGAATAATGGGAGTCTGCCAGTGAAATAACCTGCCAAGGGCCAACAGCGCGGGAGTCAGCCCCATCCGTTTCGCCACGCGCACCATGCGCTTGAGCCGCCCGAGTTCCGCCCACTCCGAGAACTGTTCCGAACGCAATCTTTCAGCCCAGATCCCATAGCCCCAGTCCAGAATCTCGATGTCGCGGCCATGCGGCTTGAGCCAGCGCTTGAGGCGGCCCACCGTCACAAAATGCAAGGTGTCGAGATACGCTGGAGACCGTTTGAAAAGCCGCACATAGAGCCGGGCAATAAAATGCGGCATGTGGGGGATCCAGAAAATGCCGTAATGCCCTTCCCAAAAAGAACCGTAGTTGGGGACGAGAATAAAACCGGTTCCGCCGGGTTTCAGGGTTCTTACGGCTTCGGCAAGAACCCTGCCCGGATCCTGCACATGTTCCAAAACATTGAAGGAAAACACCACATCGAAAGTATTGTCCGGGAAAGGAAGATTTTCTCCAACCGCTTCGCAAACCACGGGTTTCATTCCATGGTATGCAAAGAAGAGCCGGGCGAGTTTAATGTTTGAGGCAAACTCAAAGTCTCCGGGTTCGACGCCCATGGCCACGGCGCCAAACTCCCGCGCGGCGCACACAAGTTGAGCGCCGCATGCCGCGCCGATCTCCAGCGCATGCTTTCCGTTCAATCCTCCGGGAACGGCAGCGGCGACGAGCGAAAGTTGCTCCCTGGCCCGCTCCTGGCTTAAAAACTCCCGGCATAGCCGTTCCGAATCCGTATCCGGCGGCAGCACGCGTTCCATGTTGTGACGCAACAGCCGCTCAAGCTCCTCAATGATCGCTTCGATAATGCCGGGATTGCCTAGTGAAAGATCGAGGGGCTCCATGGTCCGCCTTCAGGGCTGTCAGGCCCGCTTCTGTTTCTCAAAGCACAGTTCCATGAGATTGCCGCGTCGTAAAACAACATTGATCAATTCCAGTGGTGCGCCGGACATAAGAAGCAGCGGATGCCTGTATGTCAGCGCCTCCGCCAGAATCATGGGAGCGCGGGACATTTTGAGCATGATGTGGATGTTCCAGGCCCAGGATCCGAACAGAAAAGGATAACGCAAACCCGTGCGGACAAGGCCAGCTTTGCTTGCAAGCGCGGATAGCGTTTGAGGAGTGAAATGATACAGATGCCGCGGCAAATGATAACCCCACCAATAGCGCTTCATAAGGTTCCGTCCGAATGCATTGAAATTGGGCACCTCGACAAGAAGCATGCCTCCAGGCCGCATGATCCTTGAAATTTCTTGAAGCACTGCCAGAGGGTCGGGGGTATGCTCAAGAACATGCGTTAAAATCACGGCGTCAAATGATGCGTCCTCGTAGTTCATCTCGTGCAGCAGGCCGCAGTCAACTTCCAGCCCCTGTCTGTTCAAGTATGATGCCATTTTGGGATTGGGTTCGAGACCGCGCAGTTGCCAATCCGTTCTACGCTTGAGATGTTTGAGCAAATATCCGTCCCCGCAACCCACATCCAGCAGAGAAATGCTGCGGCCATTGGCGAACCTGGCAAGCCGGCGGTATCTTGGACCGTTCGTTCGCATGTCGAAAAAGGAGTCGAGTCTGCCCATGGTGGCATTCTCATCTGCATGAATATAGCATATGTAATCGTCTGGGTAGAAATTCTCGATAAGCTGGCGGATTTCCGGCCTCGGACATGTGTAACACAATCCGCAATCCGCACATTCAACAATCGTGAATTCGCATTCAATGCTGATCTCATAATCAAAACTCGTAATGACATGCCTTCGCTCCGCGCTTCCGCAAGAGGCACAGACAGGGGTTTCCCAAATGATGTCTGAAGCGCGAAGAGAGGTGTCATTCATAATGGGCATCGAGTTCGCGAAGTTCCTTTTCCACTGCTTTGTACGAAATAGGCGGCTTGTCCACCCAAGTGGCCGGAATTATCTTTTCATTGAAGAGCGGATCTTCACCTGAAAGGCACAGGGGCGCGTATTCGCTGAAAACCTTGTACCCCAACGCTCTTTTCCAGATAGTCTCCAAAGGCTCTTGCCGGATGTTTCCAAAAGATACATGAATGTAAGGACAGGGAATGACATCTCCGAAAGCTGTGATGTATATAAGCTCTTTCATCGCGGGACATCCCCACTTGCCGTAGGTGAACATCTCCTCGCGAAATACATGCTTGCTCTTGGCAATCAAATCCATCAAAAAGGCCTTGCCTTGCGATGAGAATATGATATCTTCATTGCCCTCCCAGTTGCCGATTCGCACACCATAGTTCACATGCACGCTCACGCCAGCCCTGGCCGCCTTGTCCACCAGCTCAAGGAAACTGCGGCTTTGCACCGTTCCGTCCGTGACGGTGACGCAGGTTATCGGCTGAATCCCTTCTTCATGCATTATCCGGAAACAATCCATTGCATTGTCGAACAAACCTTGTTTGCCCCTGAAACGGTCGTGTTCCTCCGCAAAACCGCTATCCAGACTGATTGCGATGCAATCCACACCGATTTGCTTGAATCTCCGGATTCGGTCTCTGTCCAGCAGTGAAGCGTTCGTGATGAATGAAATGTACCTTTTTTGCGGTTGGAATATGCGGATGATATCCTCGAAATCCGCGCGCATCAAAGGTTCGCCGCCCGTGAAGTGATAGCCGTAGGCCCCCATTTTGTTGGACTGCCGGTAGATTTCAGCGAAGTCGTCATGTGTGAGCTGTTTGTCCGCTCCTTGATCCAGATGCGAGGCAAAACAATGCTCACAGTTCAAATTGCACTTGTTCGTTATGGCTATATGGATCTGGCGTGGCACGCGAAGGCCGATTCGGCCCTTTATATGGTTAATGCCGCTGCGCGCCATAAGCCGTGGTTTGCTGATTTTCACACCGGTCGCGAGTTTAAGAGCGATTTTACCGGCCAGCCCTTGTGAGAATTGTGTGGGATCATTTCCGTGGCGACTCATGGAGAATTGTTCCTGTCTCGATTTTGGGCATTGTACAAAGCATTATAAATTCCGGGATAGACCGTGTCCATGCGGTCTGACCCTTACATCTCTGCTATTCATAACATCGGCATTTTTTCTTCAATGTTTAATGAGCCGCATAGATCCCTGCTTCAATCATGCATGAGAGATATGATATAATTTGACACTGACAAGGAATCTGCTGGATGTTTGCGACCTCAACGGACCAGATTATCAGAGTGACAATTTCAGAATATCCCTATTGGTTTTTATTCATTGCGATTGTTTCCGCACTCGTGCTGCGCGCGCGCA
>Ga0101944_10004175_pt1 | contig 18405 bp, 11 predicted proteins | sample DewCreD2012metaG_FD_75245 | JGI IMG/M metagenome (GOLD analysis project Ga0101944, IMG submission 75245) | Hot spring sediment bacterial and archeal communities from British Columbia, Canada, to study Microbial Dark Matter (Phase II) - Dewar... ... | reverse complement strand
CGGCCGGTTGCGTTTCTTCTGATAGTGCTGGTGAATCTTGTTGCGTGCGATCGCGCGGACCCAGGCCAGAAAATCGGTGCCTTCCCGAAACTCCCCGGCCTTGTCGGCCACCACGATGAAGACATCCTGGAAAACGTCGTCGGCCGCATTGAAATCGGGGAGAAGTCCGAGAATGAACCCCCGGATCGGTTCGCTGTGCTTCAGGAAGAGCCGCTGGACTTGTTCCTGTTTCGGGCTGCGCATGACCGCCGACCTCCGGACCGCCACTTAACCATCTTTCTTGGAGGGCGAATCTTAGCAGGACAAATCCGGGAGGGTCTGGTCGAAAGCGGGTCCCTGCGTGCAAGCGGTTCGATCGTTTGGGGTTGCATTCAGGGGATCTTGCCGTTCGGGCCGATACCGATGATGCCCGAACGCTCCTGCCTGTCGGTGTTCCGCATCCGGCAGGCGACCGATATCGAGCGCAAAAAGATCGGGAGACGAGCCTTCAGGCTCGTCTCCCGTCGGGGCGATCTCCATCAGGGGAACGGTCAGGTTGCTCGATCGCCCCTTACCGGCCTGCTCAACTCCTCGGGAGAATCACCGCATCGATCACGTGAATCACTCCGTTGCTGGCGTGAATGTCGGTCTTCAGCACACGCGCCTGGTCGATCGTCACGGTCCCGCCCTCGCTCTTGATGGAAACCGACTGTCCTTGGGCGGTTTTCGCTTCATGAAGCTTCACAACCCGATCGGCAGTCACTTTCCCCGGAACGACGTGGTACGTCAGGATGGCCTTGAGCTTCTCGCGGTTCTCCGGCTTCAACAGTTCCTCCACCGTTCCGGCGGGAAGTTTGGCGAAAGCTTCATCCGTTGGGGCAAATACGGTGAAGGGACCTTCGCCCTTCAGGGTCTCGACCAATCCTGCCGCCTTCACGACAGCCACGAGCGTGCTGAAGGAGCTGTCCGAGGACGCAAGCTCAACCAGGTCGTGCGATGCAGCCTTCTCGCTCACTCCGCCTCCGCAGGGCGCACATTCTCCAGCCGAAACGTTCGCGCCTGAATGCATCCAGGTGAACGCCAGAATGGCTGCGAATGCTGCGCAGTTCTTGCTGAACATGGTCTTTTCCTCCTATCGAAAAACAAGTCTGTACGCATTAACCGTGGCGCCGCACGCCGGCGCCACACCGGGACAAGGGGTATCAGGAATTCTGGCAGGCAAGGCAGGGTTTGACGCCCCAGCGACGCTGAATCGTGGGAAGACCGATCGCCTGGTAGAGCGCGGCGGCGCCAACCAGACCGTACACGATGCGGCTGAGCATCGAAGTTTCGCCAAACCCCATTCCGAACAGGGTCGCAACCAGGTCGAAGTTGGCCAACGCCACCAGGCCCCAGTTGAGTCCGCCCACAACCAGCAGCACGGCCGCCAGCACATCGATCGCCTTCATGACGTTCTCCTTTCGGCTCTTGGAATCCTCAGGGTTCCCGGCTTCACGCTGAAGCCTCAAACAGGCCGAACAACCGAACGCCAACAGATCGCCGGCGGTCCTGCGTTTATTCTAAAAAACGTTCAAAACGTTCATGACATTGCTTAAGTTGTTTTAAGGCAGCCGGTTGCAATTAGGGGAATTTGGCTCAGACTGGCGGCATGAGGGGTTTGCGGTAGGAGTTCAATTCGTTCAGAGGGCTGGATGATGGCTGGTGAAGCGCTCTCTCCCAGACAGGTGGCCCTGGCGATCGGTGTCAGCGAAGCGACGGTGAAACGCTGGTGCGACCGTGGCCTGATCGAGACGCAACGTACGGCGGGCGGTCATCGACGCATCCTGTCCGCCAGCGTGATGTCGTACCTGCGCGACCACGGTCAGACGTCGACTCGTCCGGAGCTTCTCGGTCTTCCTTCCGCCAAGGGGAAGGCGGTTCGGGCGTTGGAAGAGGGGGAGGTGTTGCTGCGGGAGGCCTTGGAGGCGGGCGACGCGGAGCGTGTCCGGCGTCTGCTCTTCGATTTTCATCTGGCCGGGCATGAGGTTCATGAGCTGGGCGATCGGGTGATCGCGCCGGCGTTTCGCGCCTTGGGCGAACGGTGGCAGCACCGGCAGTTGGAGATCTACCAGGAGCGTCATGCGTGCGAGATCGTGCTCCGCTGGATCCATGAACTCCGCGGGCGGTTGCGCGCGCCCGGTTCCTATGCGCCGCTGGCCATCGGCGGCACGCCCGAGCGCGACCTGTACGAGATTCCGAATGCGCTGGTGGAAGTGACGCTGCGCGAGCAGGGTTGGCGCGCCGAGTCGCTGGGCTGCGGCATGCCGCTGACGACCTTGGCCGCCGCGGCGCGACGCGAGCGTCCGAAACTGGTCTGGCTGAGCGTCTCGACGCTGGGCCGGCCGAAGGACTTCCTCGCCCAATACCCGTCCTTTTACCGATCCTGCAGCGAGGCCGGTGCGGCGGTCGTCATCGGCGGTCGTGCCTGGACGGCAGAATTACGGCGGCAGGTTCTCTTCGATGGGCATGCCGAGACGCTGGCGCATCTAGTCGCCTTTGCGCGGACCATACGCCGCGGCGGATGAGCGACCCATTCACGCCTCGTTCCAAGGTCTGTTCCGGGCAACCGTACACACACAAGGGACAGTTGATTTCTCGGTTCTGCGCCATGGGTCTGGAACTTCCGCGGCACGGTACTGAGGCCCGGTTCTTTTCATGAATCATTGGGCCGCGCGAAACTTCAGCAGACAGCTGAACGAACAATGTTCAACGAAAAATCAGAGGCCTCGCCGCCGCCGGAAGGCGGCCGGCGTGCAGCCCGTGGCCGCGTGGAAGACGCGGGTCAGGTACTGGACGGTGCTGAAGCCGGCGGCGTGGGCCACCTGCTTGATGGGCATGTCGGTCGCGGAGAGCAGCGCCTGGGCCTTCACCAGCTGCACCCGCTTGATCTCCTGGTGGATCGTGCGCCCCAGGACGCGGCGGACACGCAACCGGAGCGAGGTGGCGGACGATTTGACGTGGGCGGCGACGTCCTTTTCGCGGATGCCCCGCAGGGCGTTTTCGCGCACGAAACGGACCGCCTCGACGACCTGCCGGTCATCGACGGCCAGCACGTCGGTGGAGCGTCGGGTCACGACGCCGCGCGGCTGGATGGAGGGCAGTTGAGCCGGGAGCGGTTTTCCGGACATCAGGCGGTCCAGCAGCGCGGCCGCCTCGTAGCCGGCCTGTTCGCTGTTGATGTCGATGCTGCTCAGCGGAGGATCGGCGAACTCGCAGAGGTACTCGTCGTTGTCCACGCCGAGCACCGCCACCTCGTCGGGAACACGCGCCCCGATGCGGCGGCAGGCGTCGAGGACCTGCAGTCCGCCGTCGTCGTTCGCGGCGAAGACGGCGAGGGGGCGGGGGAGGGAGCGCAGCCAGCGGGCGAGGCGTTCCTGTTCGCGCTCCCATCCGCCGGCCTGGCCTTCGAGCGGGGGCTCGAACGCATGGCCGCGGCGGCCGGCGGCGACGACGAGCTGCCGGAACGTCTCGCCACGGCGGTACATGCCGGGGTGGAAACGGCGCGGGTAGCCGCAGAAGGCGATGTCGCGGAAACCGCGTTCCAGCAGGTGGTCCGCGGCGACCCGCGCCACGGCGTCGTTGTCGGCGCCGATGAAGGGGAAGGGGAGTTCCGGCAGGTTTCCGCGCAGGTTGACGACGGGCACACCGGTCCGCGCGACGGCGCGGGCCATGGCGAGGTTCTGGATGCGCGCGACGATGCCGTCGCCTTTCCAGTGCGCCAGCCACGGCGGCGGCCCCTCGCCCAATCCTTGCGTCGTGAACCACGTCGACCAGTGTCCGCGCTCGCGGTTGTAGCGCGCAATGCCGCGGATCGCGCCGCGCCCGTAGGCGCGCGAGGTCTCGACCAGGATGGCGACGTGGCGCATGGAGAGCCCCCCGCTTCACAATTCCTTCCACGACAGCGCCTGAATGTCCCTGCGGACGTAGTAAGTCAAGGCGTATCGGTTGGCGGGCGCGGAAAGGAATGAGGTGCCGTGGATCGAGCGGTACTCAGGAGTTCGCGCCGGGCGAAAGACAGGAGATGCAGGATGGCCGTCCGACCGGCCAAAGGCGGCGAGACCCGATTGCCGAGGAGAAAGTTCTGGGAGCCCGTGAGGATGATTTGTCCCGACTGGCCCGTCTTGTCGACGACGGTCTGAATGCAGGAGAATCGGTCCGGGGGCCGCTGGACCTTGTCCAGGATTGCGGGGCGGTCGAACTGGCGGAGGAAGCCATTCGGGTCGTCGAGGGCAAAGCCGCGCTGTTCGGGGTGCTCCAACGAGACGTGGCGATGCTTTGGGAACGTCGCCCTGGCGAGCGTCGTCTTTCCGGACTGCCGGAAGCCGGTCAACGTCACCACCGGGTACTGCGCAGCGGCCTTTCTGAGCCTGGCGCACAAGGTACGAGGAATCGTCAAGGCTCCAATCCTGTAAAATTAACCTTCGATCTCAATATTACATGAAACCAACGAACGGTCAACCGCCCGCTTCCGGGAAACGATCCGCAGCCCCGGCTTTGCGGGTCTCGCGGACCGCACCCCTGTCGAAAAGTGTAATCCTTTTGTTGTTTTGTATAAAGGGCGGGACCGCGTTTTCTGGCGCTCGCGGGTATCATTTGACAGCGCAGATGAGGGCCACAGCGCCCGATCTGCGACTTCGGACACCTGGAGGATCGTTCATGGCTGCGGGCAAGGGTTGTTCTCGACGAGCCTTCCTTCAGGCCGGAGCCGTGGGCCTTTCCGCCGCACTGCTGCTCCCCCGCCGCGCCTGGGGCGCCAACGGCGACGTCCGCGTGGCTGTCATCGGCTGCGGGAACATGGGCGGCGGACATGTCAAACACCTCGCCCAGTTGCCGGGCGTCCGCCTGGCCGGCCTCTGCGATGTCGATCCGGAGCGCCTCAAAGGCAAGGCGTCCGAAGGCGTCTTCACAGCCAACGACCCGCGCAGGATTCTCGAACGCAACGACGTCGATGCCGTCGTCATCGCCACCCCCGACCACTGGCACGCCACCTTGACCGTCTGGGCCTGCCAGGCCGGCAAGGACGTCTACGTCCAAAAGCCCGTCTCGCACAACATCCGGGAGGGGCGCCGGATGATCGAGGCCGGGCTGAAGTACAAGCGCGTGGTCCAGGCCGGCACGCAGTACCGTTCCGACGAAGGCCTGCGCCAGGCTGCGGCGGACATCCAGGCCGGACAGCTCGGCAAGCCGCTCTGGGGCAAGGCCGTCTGGTACGAGCTGCGCGGCAGCATCGGGATCAAGGACCCCTGGATGCCCGCCCACCTCGACTACGACCTCTACTGCGGTCCGGCGCCGGTCGAACCGCTGCGCCGAAACCAGCTCCACTACGACTGGCACTGGGTCTGGTCGACGGGCACCGGGGACCTGGGCAACAGCGGCGTCCACGCCTTCGACATCTGCCGCATGATCGCCGGACACCGGACCTTGCCGCCGCGGGCGATCGCAGCCGGTGCGCGGCTGGGCTACGAAGACGCCGGCGAGACGCCCAATACGCACCTCGCGGTGCTCGCGTACGATTCCGTCCCCCTCTTCATCGAGATCCGCAACCTGCCCTTGAAGAAAGGCATGAAGGCGATGGGGCATTTCCGCGGCGTCCAGGAAGGCGTGGTCTTCCAGTGCGAGGGCGGGTACTTCGCCGGACTGCGCGCCGGCGGCTGGACCTACGACAACGACGGAAAGAAGATCAAGCAGTACAAGGGCGACGGCGGAGCGCAGCACATGGCCAACTTCCTCAACGCGGTCCGCGAGCGCAAGCCCGAGATCCTCAACGCGCCCATCCAGGAAGGCCATGTCTCCTCGGCCTGCTGTCACCTGGGGAACCTGAGCTGCCGCCTCGGCGCCGGCGCTCCGCCCGAAGCCATCCGGGAGGCGCTCAAGGCGCATCCGGAGGCTGCCGAGACCGTGGACCGTTTGAAGGAACATCTGGCCGCCAACGAGGTGGACCTGGCCAGGACGCCGCTGAAGCTGGGTCCGTGGCTGAAGATCGACGCCGACCGGGAGGAGATCGTCGGCGTGGAAGGCGGCATGCCGGAGGCCTTGACCCAGGCCCGCACGCTCGCGCGCGGCACGTACCGCAAGGGCTTCGAGGTGCCGGACAGCTTGTAGCCGCGGGCCCGGTTTTTCCGCTCTTCGAGGATGGGAAACGCCTGCGACGCCATGGGCTGGGTTGGCGCAAGAAGGCATTTCGGCAACGAGCGCCACGTTCGTGGGAGGCCGAGCATGAATCGATCCGGTGCCTTGTCCGTCGTTATTCTAGCTGCCCTTCTGCTGTCTTTCCAAAGTGCCTGGGCTGCCGAGCAGCCATCCGCGACGAAGGCGGCGGCCGGGAAACCGAGCCGCCATTTCGCTTTCCAGCGGACCGAGGACCGGATCGCCGTCTCCCGCGACGGGCAGCCGGTCGGCGATTACGTCTTCAACGATCCGAAGATCCCGCGACCTTATCTCGCGGGACTCCGCGCCCCGGACGGCACGCAGGTCACGCGGAATCATCCGCCCGTGAAGGGTCAGGATCCCGTCGATCACGACACGATCCATCCCGGGCTGTGGCTGGCATTCGGCGACTTGAACGGCGTCGATTTCTGGCGGAACCGCGGGCGCATCGAGCAGACCCGCTTCGTCCGCGAACCCAGGGTCGAGGCGGACCGGTTCGCCTTCGCTGTCGAGCTTCGCTACGCCGCGCCCGACGGCAGGGAGGTCTGCCGGGGAACGAACGAATACCGCTTCGTTGCGGGTTCGGCGCTCGAGCCGAACCTGCCCGGCACGCTGATCCTCATCGCCGCCGAACTGCGCGCGGGCAGCGAGCCGCTGCGTTTCGGGCCGCAGCACGAGACCGGCCTGGGCCTTCGTGTGGCCTCGCCGTTGAGGGTGAACGGCGGCTCCGGTTCGATTCTCGGCAGCCACGGCGGAAAGAACGAAGGAGGCAACTGGGGCCGCGCGGCGGAGTGGTGGGACTACGGCGGGATGCTCGACGGGAAGCGCGCCGGCATCCTGGCGGCCGCGGCCGCCCGGAATCCGCGTCCCGTCTGGGCCCACGCGCGCGACTATGGCTTCCTGGCCCTGAATCCGACGGGCACCCCGCCGAAACCGAAGGACAGCGAGATGCCGGTCCCCTTCGCGATCGCGGCCGGCGAGGCCCTGCGGATGAGGTTCGCGGTCCTGCTGTACGCGCAGCCGGCGTCGCAAGGCTGGGACGCCGGCGCCGCGGGCAAGGCCGTTGCCGCCGCGCTGGACCGATGGTCGCCCGAATCCTGGGGCGGCAAGCCGGACGCACCATCGAATGGCGCGAGCGGACAGAACGGAAAGCGGGTGGAATCGGTGGCCGAGCTTGCGGCGGTCCCGACGTTCGAGTGCATGAGCCTTTACTGGAACGTAGCGGACGGAAGCCGGGACCTTCGTTGCGCGGTCCGGTATCGCGAGAAGGGGCAGTCGGAGTGGCGTCCGGCGCAGGATCTGTGGTATGCCGCCAAGCAGCGCCAGTACCGCGGCAGCGTCGTGCATCTGAAGCCCGGGACACCCTACGAGTTCTCCCTGGCGCGCTCCGACGGGCGCACCGCGTCGATCGAGGGCCGGACGTGGGACGACCGTTTTCCGATCGCGTCCACGACGGTCTTGCCCGCCGGCACGCTTCGCAAGACGGTGCGCATCGCCGAGGGCGGCACGCCGGGAGGCTATCGACTCTACACGGCTGCGCCGGAAGGCACGACCGTGGATGTCGACGGCAAAGAGGATACCTGCCTTCGCATCGAGGCCGATCACGTCATCGTGCGTGGCGTGAAATGTCTGGGCGCGCGCGTGGACGGCGTGCAGATCGCCAGCCGACGTCACGTGGTGCTGGAGGGCTGCGACATTTCGGGATGGGGGCGTCCGGATCCCAAGGCCGGCCAGATGCTGAACATCGGCGGGAAGGAGCATGCCATCCCAGCCCGCCTGGGATTCTATCTCGATGCCGGGGTTCGTATCGAAGGCCCGAGTGCCGAAGCGATCGTCATCCAGGGCAACCGCATCCACCATCCGCGATTCACGGCCAACAACTGGACCCAGGTCAGTCCGTACTTCTCCCGGGGCGGCGCCATGAGCACGCACCCGCAGGGGGCGAATGCCATCCGGTTCGACGAGATCACCCGCGGGCGGCACGTGATCCGCTGGAACGACATCTACGGCGATTTCGAGCACCTGTTCTACGACGCATTGCTGGCCGCCGAACCCAAGGGCAACGGCTTCGTCTGCGACGGCGACATCTACGGCAACCGCATCTCGCACTGCTGGGACGACGGGCTCGAGGCCGAACGCGGCGACCGGAACGTGCGCATCTGGGGCAACCATTTCTCGAAGATGATCAAGTGCATCTCCGCAGGCTACATCTGGGACGGCCCGCTGTACGTTTTCCGAAACGTGGCCGAAGACCTGCTCTGCCCGAACGAGATGCCCGCCCACAACGGCGGCCTGAGTCCGTTCAAGGGGCATCCGCCCTGCTTCCTTCCGCCGCCGCAGGAAGACCCCAAGGAGAACCGCGACGGGGTCGTTTTCGTGTACCACAACACGCTGTTGCCGGGCGTCGAAGGTTCCGTCGGCACCGCGGCGGGCTGGGTTTTCAACGCGTGGCACCGTTTCAAGTACGATACGCCCACGGTGCGGCTGATCTCGCGCAACAACGTCTGGATCACGCGCCCCTATCCGTTCTATTTCTTCGGGGCCAATCCGCAGAACCGCAATTTCGCAGTCCGCGATTTCGCGCGAAGCTACTTCGACCAGGATTACGATCTGCACAACGGGGCGATCGAGCCCAGCGCGACGGCAGGGAGGCACACGCTGGAGAAGGAACCGCGCTTTCGCCAGGGCCATGGGACGGGGAGCGCCGGCCTCTACCAGCTGGAACCCGGCACGCCGGGCGCCGACGATGCCGTTCGCCTGCCCAATTTCAACGACGACGCCCAAGGCGCCGGGCCGGATCGCGGCGCGCACGAAGGCGGTTCCGGACCGATGCAGTTCGGGATCTCCTGCTGGAGGCCGGCTTGGGCACCCTAGCTCGGGCGTGACCGATCGACCTCGCTTGAGGAGTGGAAAGATGAATGGATGGAGCACGACGATCGGTTTGACCCTTGCCGCCACGCTGTCGGCGGCAGCCGAACAGACGACGGCGGAGCCGTTTCGTGTCTTCGACGGCACCCTTTTCGCAACAAGCCCAACGATCACAAACAGCGAGGCTGCGAACCGATCGGCATCGACTACTCCCTTGCCGCCCCCGGCGCGCTGAAACGGTAGGTCGTGGTCCACGACGCGCTCTCCCCCGGCGCGAGCTTCAGCGACACGAACGGCTCCGGGCAGAGCGCCGTTTTCTCGGCGTAGAGACAGATCTTCGAGGGCGCGCGGTCCGTCGCAACCTCGAGCGCAAGGCCGGACGCTTCGTGGAAGACCGTGAGGCGGTTGTGCCCGGCTTCCGCGAAACCCGTGAAGGGCGACCAGAACGAGCCCTTGAGCGTCTCGTCGACGAAGCGGAATACCCCGTCCTGGAGCAGGGCCGCCTTCGGATCGGGCTTGACCAGCTCCGGGACGAAACCGAAGCGCACCCCGTACCCCCGGCCGATCGGCTGCCGGTCGAAGATGAACATGTTGTGGCCGTAGTGATCGGTCTCGATCGGCTTCTTCCCGGTGTTCGTCAGCGTGCGCGCGACCGTCAACGCGGGCTGGCCCGTCTCCAGCGTCACCGTCTTGACGTAGCGGTAACCCCAGTCGCGCGGTCCGGCGAAGTCCTGTGCGAAGGCGATGCGCGCCCGCTCCGTCCGGATCTCCCACGGCGCGGCCTGGGCGATCGGGTAGGGGAGGTGGAAGCGGTACTCGCGTTCCCTGCCCCGGAGCAGCGTGCCGACGCCGATCTTGACGAACGTCTCGCCCTCCCGCGCCTCGTCGTAGCCCGGCGTCGCGTCCATCCCGAACTCCTCGCAGATCCCGCCCGCATGGTCGTGCGCGGTGGGCCGGCGCGGTGTCTTCAGTTCACCGAAGAACGTGTGGCCCCGGCATTCGACCTGCGTCACCAGTCCGGACCAGTCGAAGCGGGCGCCGCGGTAGTAGCCCCGCCCGGCGTCGGGAAGCTGGACGGTGGCCTTGAGGATGCCGTTATCGAGTTGCGCGCAGGGATGGGCTTCCATGGGGGGAGCGTGCTCCTCGCCGAGGGCGGCGGTGCAGAGGAGAAGTACCGGCGCGATGCGCATCGTCATGTCGACGCACCTTCAATCGCCCAGCGCCTCGGCCAGGATCTCCTCGGGCGTCAAGGCACGGTCCCAGACCTTCAGCTCGTCCAGCCTGCCGGCGAAGCGGCCCGGGGCATGGTCGTTCTGGCGACCGCACCATCCGTTCCAGCCGACCAGGAACGGCGCGTCCAGTCCTTCGAGCGACGTCTTCATCGGTGCCCGCTTCACCTCGTCGCCGTTCACGTACAGCGCCAGCGTCTCGCCCGACCGGAAGACCGCCGCCAGATGGTACCACGTGTCGGCATGGCAGATACTGTCCGCCGTACGGCAGCCGGCCGTGCCGTCCGGACCGCTGGCCTCGGCCGCCAGGCTGCCGTTCCAGAAGAAGAGCGCGCACCCCTTGCCGTCGCCTTGCCGGCTGAAGATCCCGCGCCGCTCGCCGGTGTTCTCGGCGTTCACCCAGAGCGAGACCGTCAGGTCCTTCGCCTTCAGACCCGCGCCGGCCCAGACCGCGCGCCCCGTCTTGCCGTCCAGCCGCAGGGCGCTCCGCATCCGGCCCTCGCGCAGTTCGCAACCGCCCTCGACGCGCGCCGGGACGCCGGCTAGGCGCCCTTCCGCAGGCGTGACGCCGTCCTCGATGCGGTCGAAGCGGAGATGCAGGGCGGGATCCCCGGGCCGCGGCAGGCTTCGCCCGCGCAGCCGTCGGAGGCTTTCGACGGAGCCCAGCCACTCCATCGCGGGGGGGAAGAAGAGCGCCCGGTTGTAGACCTTCTCGACCAGGCCCGGATGCTCCATCAGCGTGCGCGCGCGCCAGAGGCGACCCTCCTTCCAGGCGACGCGCGCCTCGCCCAGCACGCGATCCAGGACCTGCCGGCCCTCCGCGTCCAGTCGCGCGGGGTTCGCGGCGACGTCGCGCGCGAGGCCTTCCAGGGCGTCGACGAGCCGCCCGACGTGTTCCTTCTCGGCCGCGGGTGCGTCCACGACCGCCTTCGCGATGCGCGAACCCGCGGGCGCCCGGAAGGCCCGCAACTGGTACGGTTGCAGATCGAGGACCAGCTGCCGGTCCTTCAACCCCGCCTCCGCGCCGCTCGCCAGGTGCCGCACCGGGCCAGCGGTATCGAGGGTGAGCATGGCGCGGACGGGGTAGCGCTCGCGATTCACCGCGTAGAAGAGGAAATCCTCCTCGCGTGTCAGTTCCCAGACGGCGACGGGATCGCGCGCGTCGGCGCGGGCGCGGAAGGGGATCGGGGGAAGCCTGCGGTACTCGGCCAGGAATTCGCGCAACAGCGGCTGTCCCAGCGTGTAGGCGTTGCCGCCGTCGGCGAGATAGACCGCATCCGTTTCGGCCAGCGCGACGGCGAAACGTTCCAGGTAGTGCCGTCCCGCCGGATTGACCACGCCGCTCATCCAGGTGCGCTTGGTGCCCTTGGGAAAGCCGAGCGCCTCGGGCGTCACGACCTGCTCGACCGCCTCGAAATACCCGCTGCCGAACAGGAACGCCGCGCGTCCGTCGGGTCCGCGTGTCGAGGCGAGGGCGGCCGGATCCAGGAGGTTCCAGCGCATGACGGTGTCGGCGAGATATCCTTCGTAGGTGTAGGCGCGGCGGCCGTACCCGTGGCGGGCGTTGACCAGGACCACGCCGTCGAGGGCGCCGAGGCGTTGCGGGTCGATGCCGCTCTCCCGGTCCAGATCCCCGCAGTGGTTGGCGTAGACCTTCAGGTCCGGTCGCGATTGCCGGACGCGGTCCCGGGCCGCGGCGAAAAGCTGCGCGATCTTCTCGCACCGCCAATCGATCCACTTCTCGCGGGCGTTGGCCATCAGCCATTCGTGGCGAAGGCTGAAGCGCCGCGGGTCGTCGGGCTTGACGCCCGTGCGAAGGCCGGTTTCCTTCTCGAAGAGACCCACCGTGAGGTCGTCGTAGCCCCAGTCGAGCGAGTGGAAATTGTTGAGCGCCGGGTTGGCCCAGCCCATCAGGCGCAGGGAGACGCCGCGGAAGGCGGGCGAATCCTTGTACCGTTCGGCGAACTCCCCGATCATTCCCAAGTACCACTCCCGGTTCCCGGGGTGGAGGGGATGGTAGCGCGGTATCTCGTCGAACCGGGTCCGCCGGTGGCCGTCCTTGCGAACCAGAACCCGGGTCCCGGCCTGGTCGGGGCCGCCCAGCCATTCCAGCTCGCGGCACTCGGGATGGAATTCACCGACCATGCCGAGGCCGTATTTCTCGCAGCGCATCAGGATCAGGCGCACCTGGTCGTAGGTGTTCGAGGAGCAGAAGTCGATGTTGTAGTTCGAGGGGTAGAGGGCCATCTGGTAGACCGCGACGGTCGGCACCAGCAGGGTTCCGCCCATGTGCGCGATCGCACGGGCCCAGCGGTCCGTGCCGATCAGCATTCCGGCCGGTCCGCGGTCGGGGGCGCCGTAGACGCCGAGGAAGTTGTCGCCCTCTTCGTACCAGTTGGCGAAGGACCGCCCCTGGTCGGGGGGCGCGTCCAAGAGGGGCAGGCCGCCTTCGATGCGGTAGAGGCGGATCTTCGAGGCGGCCGCGCCGCGCCGGTCGTTGTGCGCGGTGACGAAGACGACGCGCAGGTCTCGGGTCTTCGGCCAGAAGAGGATGCTGTGCGTCTGCATGCGGTTGGAGCAGGCGTAGCAGCCGCCCGTGTCCAGTCCGCCGGCGATCGGGTAGGCATCGGTGGAGGCTTCGCGGATCGCGATGCAGAAGGTCCGGAAGGCATCGTCGGGGCAATCCGTCTCGAGAAGATACGGCTCCTGGATCGCCGGGACCGAAAAGGGATACGCGAACCAGCCGCAGTCCTGATCGTGGTGCTGGGCGAAGAGGAAACCGACCTCGCCCGACTCGCGATAGCGGCCGGCGGGCGATTCGACGACCTTGGCGCCGCCCTGGCCCGCATGCGGCGGCTCGGTCGCGACGCAGTCGATCTCGGCCAGCAGCGTCTTCTTCGGCTCGCCGCCGCGCTCGATGGGGCGGGTGTCCGCGACCGTGATCTCGATGGGCGGGACGTCGCGCGGATCGAGCGGTCGGTCTCCTTCGAGGAGGGAGACGGCGAAGAGTCCCTCGCGCGGGCCGCGCAGCGAAACGTCGATGGCGACCGGCTGCTGGCCGGCCGGCACCTCGACCTCGCGGCTGGCCACGACCTCGCGGGTCTGCGCATCGGAGAGGCGTGCGGTCAGGCGCGCCGGCTCGGGCCGGCCGCCGGCCAGGATCGCGAGCTTCACGTCCTCGCCGGCGCGCAGGATGGTGCGCCCGTCGGCGACCTTCACGGAGACGGCCTTGGACCGTTCGGGACCGGCCGCGCGCAGGATGATGCGTTCGATCCGGCCGAAGCCGGTCCAGTGATAGCGCTGCAGGCGGAAGACGTGGCGGCCCGCGTTCAACCAGAGGTTGGCCACCTTGCCGCCGCCGCTGCCGCCGACGCGCTGGCCGTCCGCGAAGTACTCCATGCCCCACGTCTCGGCGGGCACGACGAGCTCGTACCAGCCGTCGCTGGGGACCTCGAGGTCATACTCCACCCAGCCGGCAATGTGGCGCCAATCGTCGGGCTTGGTGGTGCCGGACAGGTTGCCGGCCTGGCGGACCAGGTCGGCATCCTGCGCTTCGGTGAACGAGCAGCGGTCGAACTGGCCGGCGGGACGGACCGTCTCCCAAGCGGCGGCCGAGAAGGAACAGGCCCCCGCGGCGGCGGCCGACGACAGGAGAAGAAGGCGCATCGTCTGCATGGGTTCACCTCCGGGGTTGAGCCGTCGATCCGCGAACGACCAGGGCGGTGGGGAGCACCGCCTGCGAGGGGGGGGCGTCGGGATGGTCCAGCCGGTTCAGGATCGCCCGGGCGGCCGCGCGCCCGACCGCCAGGCCGTCCTGCCGCACGGTGGTCAGCGGCGGGTCGATCTGCGCGCTGAAGGCCAGGTCCGCGCAGCCGACCACGCTGAGGTCGTCGGGGATCCGCAGCCTCAGTTCGCGCGCCGCGCGGTAGACTTCGAGCGCGAGGAGGTCGGTGGAGGCGAAGACGGCGGTGGGCCGGTCGCGCCGGGCGAGGATCGCGCGGAGCTGGTCGCGGAGCCGTTCGTCGCGGGCGGGATCGTGCGGGTGCAGGCGGGCCACGTCGCGGTTTTTGAGGGCGGCATCGGCCGAAGCCAGGGCCTGGCGGAAACCTTCGAGCCGGAGGTCGCAGGCGCTGGCGCCTTCGCCGAAATAGCAGAAGGCGAAGCGGCGATGGCCGAGGGCGAGGAGATGCTCGCCGGCCAGGCGCCCGCTGAGGAGATCGTCGGTGCGGACGCTGTCGGGCGCGAGGGGGCGGGGGGTATCGACGAGGACCAGGGGGAGGTCCTGGCGGAGGAGGGCCCGGAACTCGGCGCGCCGGATCGACTCGTCGACGGGGGTCAGGAGGATGCCGTCGACGCGCTGATCGACGAGGCGTTGGAGTCCCTTGCGTTCGTCGCCGCAGCGTCCGTCGAGGACGATGGGGAGGGTGTCCTGGGCGAGGAGTTCCTGGGTCAGGCCTGCGGCGATATCGGCGAAGTAGCTGACGCGGAGGTCGGGAAGGAGGACGCCGACGGTGGCGCTGCGGCCGCCGAAGACGGCGCGGGCGGGGTAGTTGGGCCGGTAGCCCACCTTTTCGGCGAGGGCGAGGAGGGCCTTGCGGGTGGAAGTTGAAACAAGTTTCCCGCCGGCGAAGGCACGGGAGACGGTGGCGGGGGAGACGCGGGCCAGCCGCGCGAACTCTCGTATGTTCAGGGATTTGCTCATCGCCGCCGCCTCGCGTCAGGCCGTATGCCGCTCGGGTGCAACTTGTTTCAATCTACACCGCGCAAGGACGGACGTTGAACGAAAAGCGGAAAGGCCCTCGAAACCGCCGTCACCGTCCGGGCGGCATTCCAGCCGGTCGCGCAGCCCGCGCTCTAGACCTGCCGGCCCCGGCCTGTTTGCCGGATGGTGGAACTCGTGGGAAACGTTTGTCGTCCAGGCGATAACCGTTGTCGCCGGTGAAGCCCGCTCCGCCTGTCCGTACAGCGGGGAGGTCATTGCAGGCCGATCCCGCCCTGCACAAACGCACCCCGGAAGAAGGGGTGGATGCTGCGGTTTTCGGCTCTGGTGCGGCAGAGGTATTCCAATTGCGCTTCGCGCAACGAGCCGCCGGGCGACGGCAACCGCGAGATCGCCCGCGCCGTTGCTCCGGGTGCGTTTCGACGCGCAACAACGCCAGCCGGGAGGACAGGACGCTTCGCGACGGGACAAACAGGATGTGCAGGACGGGGAGCCCGTCCGGGTTTTGCGCCGGCACGGAAGCCCGAACGAATCGCTCCTTGTCACTCCATGACACGGGCGAAGCGGAGATGGTCGAGCAGGAAGGTCCCCTCGCCGTGCACGATGAAAAACAGGGGCACGCTCGGGGACGATTCGCGGGCTTTGAAGGTGAAGCTCAGGGTTTGTCTGCCGCTGCCGTTCAGCACGAAGTCGCCTTGACCGTAAACGGTATGCGGGAAGTCCCACTGACGAACCTGCAGCACGACCGTCTGCCGGGCCGCGCCGCCTTCGAGGTCTGAGGTCACCACGTACATGGACCCGGCTTCCAGCGGCACCCACGCCAGCACGATCTGGCCGAATCGACTGACCTTGAGCCGCAGGGCCTGACCGTCCCTCGCCGCCACGACGGCCGGCTCCACCTTTCCACCGTTCCAGTCGCTGTTGTCCATCACGCCTTCGGGCACGCTGCCGATCCGTTCGCGGTCGTAGTTGCGTTCCAGGATCGGCTTGTCCGGGGGTGGGGGAGAGGCCGAGAAGGTCGCCGCGGGCGAGACGTTGCGCGACAGGGACCGATCGGTCAGCCCGGCAGCCATGGAACCGGTGACCTGGGCGGAAGGCCAGACGCCCTCGAGCAGCAGTTCGACCACGCTCGAATCTCCGGAGGCCCGGGCCGCCGTGACGTTGAAGCCGTTCACCTTGAACAGGGCGGGCTGGATCGAAGCCGGATCGATGGGCTTGTTCATGTGCAACTCGATCCGGTCGGGATGCCGCAGCGCGCGGGCGTGCAGGAGTTGGGCAGGGGCGGTGTCCTTGGCGGTGGTTCCCTCGACACTTGCCGGGCTCGACGTCCGACCGTGGGCATCGCGGGCGACCACCTGATAGGTCTGCGTGGAGGATTCGCTCAGGCCTCGATCGACCCAGGCCGGGTCGGCGACGATGCCGACGATCTGTCCCTGCCGACTGACGACATAGTCCACCGCGGAGGAATCGGCTGCGGTCCAGCTCAGGGCGATCTCGGACGGAGACAGTGCGACCGCCTTGAGCCCGGTCGGGGCGGGAAGGGTGCCCGATGCGGCGGGTACCTGCCGATTGCTGGAGCGATAGAGCGGGAGCGCCGAACCCATGACCCGCGCGGGGGCCTGGCCCTTGGTCAGTTCGTACGTCTTTCCCCGGGCCTTTTCGGCCACCAGCACGCCGAAGGGCTTTCCCCAGTCGTACACCGATTCGCCGATGGCGATCGATACGTCCGAATCGGTATTCGCGAACATCGGTTCGTTCTTTTCGTAGTGCAGGGAATAGCAGAGGCCCCCCAGCAGCTCGGTGGATCCGTTCCGGGTTTCGATCAGCGTGCCGCTGCGTTCGGTCTTGTAACCCAGCACCCACAGGGTTCCGCCGTCGTTGACGATTTTCGTGCCGACGTTTTCGACATTCCATTGACGGGCATAGACGGTCTGCCCATTGAACCGCCAGAAGCCGGATTCCGGGGTCTGGTTGGAGACATCCTCCAGGAACACGCGTCCGCCGGTGACCGTGTTGCGGTAGCTGTGCGCCACGTAGAACGTGCTGTGGCGGATGACCAGGTCGCGCCGGCTGGCCTGCTCGAACCAGAAAAACCGCCCGCCGCCCCACGGGTTGCCCTGTAGACGTTCGACCACGAGCACGGGGGAGGTTCCGTCCTCGATGCGGAAAACCGCCTCGTCCCGGTTCCGCAGGCCGTTCATCGCTTCGAGGATCGCCTCGCAGCCGATCACCCGGCGAATGTTGCCTCGCAGCATCACGGTCTTGTCGAGATGGTACAAACCTGCAGGGAAATAGAGCGTGGTCTTGCCGCTGTCGACGGCTTTCTGAATCGCGTCCGAATCGTCCCGGCCGTCGTTGCTGACGGCTCCGAAATGCGTCGGGCTGACCCACCGGTCCAATTCGTCCCACGGCACCTCGGGGGCATCGACGATCGGCAGGCGGAGCGATCGGCCCAGTGCCGGCGTGACGGTCAACGGAGGATGCGAAACGAATTCGCCGAAGGCGGGGCCGGCCACGCCCCCGCCGTTGGGGCCCCGACTGACCAGCGCACGCCGGTAGCCCCTGGTTCGCACATCGCGTCCGTAGAAGAGGCCCTGCTCGTTCGCCAGCGCCGGCTCGGCGGCGGCCCTGCCGTGGCCTTCCAACTGCGCGTCCACCAGCACGATCAACCCGGCCTCGTGACGGTTGTGGATCATGGTCACCTGACCCCGGGTGCGCAGCTGGTGGATCGAAACGCATTGGCCATCGTTGAGCAGGCCGACCGTCGCCGGATCGCGGAAGGCGACATCCTCGAGCGTCATGCTGTTGACTTCGGATCCGCCGGTGTGCATCGAGACCGCGAAGCCTTCGATCGTCACGTCCTTGATCAGCAGCGGGCCGATCTCGGAGGTGTAGGCCATGTCGAGCCCGAGGGTCCCCTTGCCGCGGATGGTGACTTCGCGCACCGTGCCCTGGTTGCTGGCGTTGAACTGCAGGCCGATGGCCCCGGCGAAGTCCCCGGCATCCAGCGTCAGGTTGCGCACGGCATTGCGGAAACGCTGGGCGGGCTTCGGGCCGGTCCAGATCATGGCCTTGGGTTCGTTCGGATCGTCGAACCCCTTGGCCTTGGGCGAAAGGCGCAGGACGGAGCGCTCGCGCGACTGCCCCTCGAAGATCTGGTTTTTCCAGGAAGCGCCCTCGTTCACGGAACCGTCGGGCAGTTTGGCCGCCGCCCAGCGGAGGGTGTCGGAAATCAGGTACACGCCTTCCGGGAAGTAGACGATGCGATTGCCGCCGGCGGTGTCGTCGAGCGCCTTCTGGATGGCGAGCGTGTCATCCGTCACGCCGTCGCCCTTGGCGGAATACGGGGCGGCCTTGACATCGACGATCCCCGCATCCTTGGGGTAGTTCCGCCGCTCCGCGGCATGCGCGGGTGCAGCCGCG
>Ga0101944_10004174_pt1 | contig 18407 bp, 14 predicted proteins | sample DewCreD2012metaG_FD_75245 | JGI IMG/M metagenome (GOLD analysis project Ga0101944, IMG submission 75245) | Hot spring sediment bacterial and archeal communities from British Columbia, Canada, to study Microbial Dark Matter (Phase II) - Dewar... ... | reverse complement strand
GGTGGGGTCGTCACCACGGGGCAGCCGTGCCGCAGCGCCGCGATGAAGGTGGTGCGTCGAAATGACACGCCGTCTCGATATGGCATCACCACGACATCAGCGGCCAACAGGGCGGCGGATACCTCTTCTGCCTCGAGGTGGCCAGTCCACACAACCCGGTCTTCCAGATGGTGGAGTCGGATCAGCGCCCGCACCTGCTCCAGGTAGGCACGGTTGGTGGCGTCAACGTCGCCGACCTGGCCGCCGATCATCAGAAGACGGGCATCGAAGCCGCGGCGCACCAGGCGATCGAGCACCAGGATCACATCCTCACCGCCTTTGCTGGGGTTCAGGAATCCAAAGTAGGCCAGCAGGAGCGTGGAATCTTCAACGCCGCGCTGCTGCCGCCAGGTACTCCGCTGATAGCCGGCCGGGGGCTGCGGCTCAATGTTGCTGCCCAGTGGCACTCGCCGCACATGGGTCGCCCAGGCATACCGCCGCAGCGCCGCCTCGTCCTCGGCGTTGGTGGTAATGACAACATCTGCGTAACGCGCCAGCGCCAGCACCGACCACCGCCTCAGCGGGCCGGCCTTGGGAAAGATGTACGGCACGCGCAGATCGTGGAAGGTCACCACAACGCGCGGCTTCACCCGCCCCAGCCGTAGTCGCCACGGCAGCCAGTTGATCCACGCCGTGAGATCGTAGGCCGCCGCCTGATATTGAATGTGCACGATGTCCGGACTCATGGCCGCCAGGAAGCAAGCAATCTGCTTCCAGCAGCTCAGCCGCCAGCTGCGGATGATGGGATGCACGCTCGCACTGGTCGAGCTATCGGCCGGTGAGGCCTTGACGGAGGTCAGAACGGCCACCTGCACATCCATGGCTGCCAGATGCTGAGCCAGATGGCGGGTGTGGTCCGCGACGCCTCCCTGCATAGGGGGGTACTCGCCGGTCAGGAAGCAGAGCCTCATCGCCGTGTGCCTGACAATCCAGAACGGAGAACTTGCCAGTAGGCCGACATGCGCTCACGTCGCAGGTTCGACTTGTGTCCCATCAGCCACTTCATAGTCTCCTCGGCCAGCTGGAAGGCGTATGTGGCGAGCAGAAACAGGCGTATAATCTCGCCCCAGACAGCGCCGTGATACCTGGAGAAGTAGCGCACTTTGCTGCGCTGGAAGCGAATGGCGCGCGCGGCGGCCACCTGCTCGCTGCTCTTGCCTTCGTGGTGAATGATCTGAGCCTGAGGAACGTAATGAATCTGCCAGCCGGCGTCGCGGCAGCGGCGGCACCAGTCCAGCTCCTCGAAGTACATGAAGTAGCCCTCATCAAAGGGTCCCACCCGTTCCCAGGCGGTGCGCCGAATCATCAGCGCGGCACCCACCAGCCAGTCCACCGGTTGAATCACTGTCGGCGGCCGATCCAAGACGTGGTAGCGGTGTGCAAACCGGTTGTCGGGAAACCATTGGTGCAACAGGGTGCTCTCCCAGAAAGCGGTCAGCAGGGTTGGAAAGCGGCGTCGGGACGATTGCAGGCTACCATCAGGGTAACACAGCTGGGGGCCGGCGGCGCCCACCTCGGGGTGCTCGTCCAGGTAGGCGGCCAGAAAGCCCAGGGGATCGCCCACCATTTCTGTGTCCGGGTTGAGGACCATGAAGTAGCGTCCGCGCGCCAGGGCGAGACCGGTGTTGTTGCCACGGGCATAGCCAAGATTGTCCGTTGCAGCAATCAATCGGACACTACCGAACTCCTGGCGCACCATATCGGCGCTGCCATCGGAGGAGGCGCAGTCCACCACGATAATTTCCCTTCCGGGTGGAACTTCAGTGCCGTCAAGCAGTGATCTCAGGCAGCGCCGTAGCAGATCGCGCACATTCCAGCTGACAACGACGCAGGAAACATCACAGCCCTGAGTGGACTCTATGGCCACGTTAGCAGCTCCAGAACGCTTTCACCGCTGTAATCCCCATTCAATGGGAGCCGGCTGCCGCTCTGGGTGTCATAGACTCCGAGCACCAAATGGTGGGGAGTATTCGTGGCCGGTACGTGCAAAGTTCGCGTTTCGCGCACCAGGCCACCCATCTTCCATAGCGTCGTGGGTAACCGGCCGTCATAGGGTACAAAGTCCACCTGCTGCAAGATGCGACCAGTGTCGTCTCGCCAATGCAGGAATGCGGTGAATTTGGGCTGGCTGGCCTGTCCGAATGGCGCAGCGCCCCAGAAGAGGGTCACCTCAATCTCCAGTGTGTCGTTGGGTCCAGGCGTGGCAACAACCTTGTGCCCTCTTAGCTCAACTTGGTCGCCCCAGACCGATTCAGAGGCCACGTCTGGCCAGGCCTCTCCTCCCAGATAGGGCAGGTACGAGACCAGCAGCTCCGCCTGCCGGATGAGGCTTCTTTGTTCCTCCTGATCAAGTGTCTCCAGACGATACCTGTTGTCGGCAAGCAACTGCTCAGCCAGGGCGGTTTCGCCGAGTGTGGCGTACAGGTGAGCCGCTGCAAGCACGTTTCGGAGCGTTCGAATGTTCGACACGCGGTCATCGGCGAGTATCAGCGCGGCCGCTTCGCGGAAGTTATCCACCAGCCTCTGGCTGCCAGCGAGACGAATCAGCCGCGTGCTGCCAAATTCGGCCTCGGCACGGTATCGAACGTCATCGAAGGGCGCCTGGCCGGGCAGCGGCTGCCAGAATACCAGCCACACATAGGGGCCGTATGGTTCGCCACGGTCGCACGATATATCCATTGCGGGATGAGGATGGTCTCGGAAGACTGACCCGCAGCGTTGGCCCGGGGTAATAAGGTTCTGCCAGACCGGGAAGGTTATCTCCTGCCACGCAAAGGCGCGGTCTGCCAGGTCGGGATAGAAGTAAAGAGTTAGCAGACATTTCTCGGATTTGACGCGCTCAACGTCACCGAGTCGCTCATTGTCCGGCTGTGGCTCGTCGCGTGCCACGCACAGAAAGAGGTCGTCGGGGTTGGCGTGTTGGCGCAGGTAGTGCGCCGTCTGCACCAACTGCTGCGAGTTGCCCAATGCGTATCTCTCAACGTAGGCATCCCAAGAAGGGTGCATCCAGAGGCCGGTGAGCAGCAGTCCTGCCCCCCAGCCGGCGGCTGTGCTGACGCGCCCCAGCGCACGGCCTAACGACCAGATTCCTTGTCCAGCGAGCAACACATACGCCGGCAAAGTGAAGTCGAGGAAGCGCGTAAATGCATGGAATTCGATAACCGCTTGTGCCGCCGTAGTCAGCAGAATAGGAACCAGGGCCAGCATCAACAGGTACACGGCGTTGTGACGATATTTCCTATGCCCCAGGCCAACGGCCAGCCCGATCATTACCAGCAGACCGTATAATCCAAGGTGCCAACTATGCCAGTCGCCAAAATTGGCCCGGCGCAAGGGCTGCAGGTAGGAAATCAGCGTGGGCAGCGGGTCAGAGATCTGGAGAGGGACTATGTCAGACGCCCAGTTGTCGCTGAATAACAGGTGGTGAGTGTCTGACCGCCCCGATTGCAGCACCAACGCCAATATCGCCAACCCGGTGGCACCTGTGGCGAGGAGGATGACGAAAAGCCCGCGCAGTCGCGCCAGCCTATCCTCCGCCTGGAGCGAAGACCACTCACAAAGTGAGCGCCATGCCAGGTATAGCACAACGACCGCCACCAGCAGTATGCCAAAGGCATGATTCCAGATGAGCAGGGAAAGCAGAGTACTGAGCAGCAGCCAGTCTCGCAGTCGCAAGGTCTCGAGAGATTGCAGCAGACAGAGGCCGGCGCCTAGCGAGAGCGAAATGACCAGGGAGTAACCGCGTATTTCAATGGACGTGCTCACGGCCACAGGCAACACCGCGAACACGGCGGCAGCCAGCATACCCACGAAGCCTGAGAACATGCGCCGACCGAGCTGGTAGGCCAGCGGAATCGCCAGCAGGCCGATGATCAATGATGACCACCGCAACAGGAAGATCTCCATGCCCAGCCAGGACAGAGGCCTGGTCAGCAGGACGTGGAGTAGCTGGGCATCCAGACGGAACTGCGCTATGTCTTCCGTCAGCGATTGGGGGATAAGGTCGCGGGCCTCGAACAACTCATCCACGTGCAGCGGATCATTTCGCATCAGTGTGACGCGAACAACAAAACCGATAAGTACGATGAGCAAAAGGGCGGGGATACGCACTCGCTCCTGTCGCGTCGGCATCCGTTGACGGTGCCATGATGCCATCGGCACATTCCGGTGTTGGTGCGTCCTGGCATCAGGTGGCTGGTTGTGGCCTGTCAGAATTGGCTTCACGATCCTATCATCAGGCGACATCGCTTTGGAGCCTTGCGGTCGCTTCGCCGAAGATCAGCACGGCAGCCTGAAGAGACGACGCGTGGTTGTCGTCAACTCACAGGCCTGCTCGATCAGGGTATGATTCCTCAATTCGGCCACGCACCGTGCGATCAGAGGCAGATACGCGGGTTCATTGCGTTGCCCCCGGTGAGGGTGGGGGCTGAGGTAGGGGGCATCGGTCTCAATCACCAGGCATCCGGCTGGCAGCTGCGTGACGACCTCTGGCAATTGACGCGCGTTCTGGAAGGTGACCGGGCCGGCAACGCCGATGCAGAATCCCAGCTGGACCGCGCCTAGTGCCATCTGGAGATCTCCCGAGAAGGCGTGCAAAACGCCAATCGGAGGCTCGACTGCCACATCGCAATAGCGGCGCAATACTTCCATCAAGTCATCAGCTGCCTCGCGCTGATGAATGATTACGGGCAGGGCCAGCTCTGCCGCGAGGTCAAGCTGCATCCTCAGGGCCGCGCGCTGCTGTGCGCGCGGCGAAAGATCTCGGTAGTAATCAAGCCCGATCTCCCCGATGGCAACCACACGCGGGTGAGCGGCCAGACGCCGCAATTCGACCAGCGCCGCCTCGTCTACGGTCGCCGCTGCGTGCGGATGCACGCCCACCGCTGCGAAGACGCCATTATGGCGCTCAGCCAGCGCGACCGCGCGTCGACTCGATTCAAGGTCGGCACCGGGGTTGATCAGCACCGTCACCCCGGCGGCCATCGCACGCTCCAAGACCTCGTCCCGGTCGGGATCAAACTGCGCGAAGTCCAGGTGGCAGTGCGTGTCTATGAGTGTCACAGCAGTCCCACGATCAGATGACCTACGCTTGTAGGGCCTTCAGGTCAGCATCCACCATCATGCGAATCAGGTCCTCGAAGGTGTAGCGAGGTTCCCAACCCAGCTTGGCGTGGGCCTTGCCGGCATCACCCACCAATAGATCCACTTCCGCCGGACGGATGAACTTCGGGTCGCTGACGACATAACGCTGCCAGTCGAGATTGAGATAGCCAAATGCCACCTCGCACAGCTCTCTCACTGAGTGAGTGCGCCCCGTCGCGACCACGTAATCATCCGGCGCATCCTGTTGCAGCATCAGCCACATCGCCTCCACGTAGTCGCCCGCATACCCCCAGTCGCGGCGCGCGTCCAGATTGCCCAGCCGCAGTTCCTTGTCAAGTCCCAGCTTGATGCGGGCGGCGCCATAGGTGACCTTGTGGGTCACGAACTCCAGTCCCCGACGGGGACTCTCGTGATTGAAGAGAATGCCCGAACAGGCGAACATATCGTAGCTTTCACGGTAGTTGACCGTGATCCAGTGCGCATACACCTTGGCCACGCCGTAGGGACTGCGCGGGTAGAAGGGAGTGTTCTCATTCTGGGGCACCTCGCGCACCTTGCCGAACATTTCGGAGCTGGACGCCTGGTAGAAGCGGATGCCGGGATCTACGATGCGCACGGCCTCCAGCATACGGGTGACACCCAGGGCGGTGAACTCGCCGGTGAGGACTGGCTGCTTCCAGGATGTGGGCACGAACGATTGAGCTGCCAGGTTGTAGACCTCCCGGGGGCGGTACTCGCGCAGGATATCCACGAGCGACATCTGATCCAACAGGTCGCCCTGGACGAGGGTTACCCTGTCCTGGATGTGGCGGATACGGTCGAAATTGACGGTGCTGCTGCGGCGCACCATGCCAATGACTTCATAACCCTGGGCCAGCAGAAACTCGGCCAGGTAGGAGCCGTCCTGGCCGGTGATGCCGGTGATCAATGCCCTCTTTTGGCTCATTATCCTTGCCTACTCCTCAAGCGCCAACAGAATATCAAGGCCAACAATGCTGGCTGGCCGAGTTTGCCCTACTCCTGCCGCCCGATATCGTCCGGCTCATTGCGTCGCACCAGCACGCTGGGCCGACCATCCAGTTACTTCGGGTGCAGCGCTGCAGCCGGCTGGGACGGCTGATAACCTGGCTGCCGAATTGTGTCACGCCAGTAGACGAGCACACGGCGAAGGCTCTCCTCAAACTCGATGGTCGGATGCCAGCCGGTTGTGCGTTGCAGCCGGCTGATGTCAGCGACAACGATAGGTGCGTCCACGGGCCGCAAACGCTCCGCGGCGGCCTCAACGCGGACTGCGACCGTGCTCAATCCAAGCAAGACGTCGAGCAAGTGCTGAATGGACCGCGCCCGGCCCGACCCGACGTTGTAGGCCAGCCCCGCGGTTCCACGCTCCATCAAGAGCGCGTAGGCGCGCACGACATCCACAACATCGGTGAAATCACGCTGAGCTGTAAGATTGCCCACCTGGAGCACAGGGGGCCGGAGGCCGGCTTCGGCCTCGGCAATCTGGCGGGCAAAACTGGCTGCCACAAACTGGGGACTCTGCCGTGGTCCGACATGATTGAAGGCGCGCACGCGCAAGACGTCCACGCCGTGGCTGAGATGGTACTGCAACGCCAGGAGGTCCTGGGCCACCTTGCTGACACCATACGGATTCACCGGCTGGAGGGGTGCATCCTCGCTGATGGGCAGCCGCTCGGGTGGGACGGCGCCGTAGACCTCGTTGGAGGCGACGACAAGCAACCTGGCAGGGAGATTCAGCTCGACCAGGGCCTGCAAGATGTTCAGCTCGGGGCGCACGTTGTTCTCGAACGTGCCCCAGGGATCGTGCCACGCCGCCGGGACGTTGGCCTGCGCAGCCAGATGGTAGATGTGATGGGGGCGAGTCTCCTGCAGGAGCGAGCGAACGGCCGCGGCATCCTGAAGATTGGCGATCGTCACGGCGACCGGACGGGGTAGAAAATCGAGGCCATAGCCACGGTCGAGCGCGACGCCAGATACCTCGACATCGTCCGATTCAAGCAGGTGGGCCGCAAGATGCCCCCCCGCGAAGCCGGTTATTCCGGTGATGAGCGCCCTTCTCATGGCCTCGAACTCCCCCACACGCCCGATCATACCTCGCAACACCACCGGGCAGCTCGAGGGATTATAGCCCGATACGGATCACCGGGCAAAGAAGTCGCCACAGGTGTGACCGTGGTGTCCTCCGTGCTGCCACAGATGCTCTTTCGGTGCTGTTTCAGAAAAGCTGAGGCAAAAGGTATTGACGTAATCTGCATGAGCTGCTATAATAGAGGTGCAGTTGAACCTCCACTGGCGTCAGTTCCGTCGGGTGATCGGAACGGGCCGGCGAGTACATTGACATAGCATACGGACGTTCGCCGCCGGTCGCCCCTTTGCAGCACAAAGTTGCTTCCCCTTCTTGAGTAGTTATCTGTGCGACTGATAACCCAGAAGATCCTCCATCTGGCCGCTGGCGCAACGTCCGTCCGCAGTCCGCTATTTGCCTCTCCCTGTTAACAACTGATATCTGACCGACGCGACATCGCCTCACAGGCGCACGGTATCTTCCGACCGACCTAAGCGGGCATGAGTGTGCCGGCGACTCTCTCGCGGCGCGTGTCCTCGCCTGAACCTGTCCCCCTGGATGGAGTGTATACCTCACATCTTTGGTGGGGAGAAGTGGGGCAAGGAGCGATTCGATCCCTGCTGATGACGAATTAAGAAAATTTTAAGGTTACGGTTACAGGAAGTGAAACGGTGCACCGTGGATAGGGCTGCCCATTAATTGTGGCGCGTCTCGAGGCAGGCCCAACATATCGTGGGGCGTCACCGATATCCACAAGGACTTGTAGATTATGTCATGTCGCACCACGTAGGGGCCGCCCGGGCACGCATTGACATAGTGGGGGGAGATGTGGTATAATGTGGGCAAATGGGGTATAAAGTGGGGTGATGTGGTGATAGAACGTATGTTCTATCACCCAATAACAGGCGCCAGTGGGGGATGCGACCCACGATGTTCATCGGTACTTTCTCGCACACTCTGGATGACAAGGGTCGTCTAACCTTACCCGCCAAATTCCGCGAGGAGCTGGCAGCTGGCGTCGTGGTTACCAAGGGAATAGACCACTGTCTGTTTGTATATCCACGTAGTGTGTTTGAGGCTCGTGCGGAGCGCATGGCTCAACTCCCGCTCGCAGAGCGCAATGCCCAGCGTCACTTCTTCGCCAATGCCTCGGATGACATCCCTGACAGGCAAGGCAGGGTTCACATCCCCCAACACCTGCGTGAGTATGCAGGCCTGGATGGTGAAGCAATCATCACCGGCCTATTCGATCACCTGGAGATCTGGCATCCAGAGCGATGGGCCGCATTCAACGCTCAGGAAGATCCTGAGGCGCTGGCTGAGCGACTGCGTCCGTATGGTATTTGATGTTGGCAGGCGGGTGGGGTCACGTACCTGTCCTCTTCGACGAGGTGCTGGCGGCACTTAAGCCCCAACCCGGTCAATGGTTCATTGACGGCACCCTGGGTGCCGGCGGCCACGCCCAGGCCGTTCTGGAAGCAACTGCTCCGGACGGCCGGCTGCTGGGGCTGGACGCCGACCCGCGGGCACTTGAGATCGCCCGCCAACGATTAACAGCTTATCAGGATCGCGTTCACTTCGTCAACGCGAATTTCGCCGAACTGGCTGAGGTGGCGCGGCGCGAGGGTTTCTTATCTGTTCAAGGGGTCCTTCTCGACCTGGGATTCTCCTCGCTCCAAGTGGAAGATGCCGGGCGAGGCTTTGCGATTCAGGTTGAGGGACCACTTGATATGCGGTACGACCCTCGTACTCCCACGACTGCCCACGCACTCGTTAACAATTTGGATCCGGCCGATCTGGCCGACCTCATCTACCGTTACGGTGAAGAACGGCACAGCCGGGCTATTGCGCGCGCCATCGTCGCCGCCCGACCCATCTCGACCACCACCCAATTGGCCGAGGTGATCAGTCGTGCCGTCGGCGGACGGCGCGGTGCCCGAATTCATCCCGCTACGCGCACCTTTCAGGCGCTGCGCATCGCCGTCAATGACGAATTGGGCGCCCTGGCGCGGGCACTTCCAGCTGCCGTGAACCTGCTGTCACCGGGCGGGCGGCTGGTGGTATTGACTTTTCATTCCCTGGAGGATCGGATCGTGAAGGAGTTCTTCGTGCGTGAAGCCAGGGATTGTATCTGTCCGCAGGAGAGGTATCCGCTCCCCTGCACCTGTGGTCATCGTGCTACATTACATATTATAACCAAAAAACCAATTACGTCAAGCGTCCGTGAGATTCAGACCAATCCGCGGGCGCGCAGCGCGAAACTGCGAGTTGCCGAGCGTAGGGAGACGTAAGCTATGAGCACCCATACATTGCACCCCGTTCAGACCTTGCTTCGTCCAGGAAACATCGCTCAGCGGTTCATTTGGCGACTGGAGCGACGGGACGCGCTGGGCATCTTGTTGGTCATCTTCATCGTCAGTCTGGTCGGTTGGTTGTACCTGACTCAGGCCAATGCCATCGCGTCGGTCAACCTCGCGACCGAGCAGAATCGCGACCTGTTGAAGGCCGTGCAATCGGATAATGCTCGCCTCAAGATCGAAATTGCGGAGTGGGAGTCGCTGGGACGCATTGAGGCGCGGGCGCGCGAGCTGGGTTTCGCGCCCGCCACCACGGCGCTGTATCTGTCGGTGCCAGGCTATTCAGTGCACGAGGCGTCTGTGTGGGAAGCCAGTCGTCTCGAGCTAACGCCTTGATCGCACACCTGTTCACGCGGAGTCGGGCAGTCAGGATATGACCGTCAGTCCATCAACTCGCTCACGAATCACTGTGGTGATGGTCCTGCTGTCAGCCGCAATATTGGTATTGGTTGGGCAGCTGGTTCGGTGGCAGGTCGTCGAGCGCGACGACTTGCTGGCTCGCGCTGAGGAGGAGCATCGTGTCCAGGTGGCAGCGACCATTCCCGCGGTGCGCGGCCTCATCTATGATCGGGATGGATCGCTGCTCGGCGGCAACCTGACCACCTATGACATTGGGGTCTCACCGGATATGTTGAGGGACGATGAACACCGCCAGCAGCTGGCTGAGGAGCTGGCGCCTCTGCTTGGCCAAGAGCCGGAAACCATTCTGGAAAAGATCAGCGATGCCAGCCTGAAGCACGTCTATCTGGCGTTTCAGGTGCCTCAGGAGACCGCGCATCAGATTAGTGCACTGGATCGCAGGATGATTACCCAGGAAGCACGCAACCAGCGTGTCTATCCCCAGCGTGCCCTGGCGTCGCACATCCTCGGCTTCGTCTTCAGCGACAAAGCCGATCGCCGGGGTTACAGTGGTGCTTATGGCGTGGAGGGTTTCTATGACAGCGTCCTGCGGGGCACGCCCGGCGTGGGCATGGCCGAACGCGATCCGTTTGGGGCGGTGATACCCATCTCCGATGCGCACTACACACCACCCAGCAATGGCAAGAACCTGATTCTCACGATTCGTCGTGCGGCGCAACGGGTTATCGAGCGCGAGCTCCAATCGGCGCTGGCGGAGTATCAGGCAGAGGCCGGCACGGTGGTCGTGTTGGAACCACGTACCGGCGCGATTGTGGCGATGGCCAGCCAACCATCTTACGATCCCAATCGGTATGCCGAGGAGGCTGCCGTCAATCCTGACATCTTCATTGATCCGGCGATCAGCCTGGTCTACGAGCCCGGCTCGGTCGTCAAGATCGTGACAGTGGCTGCGGCGCTCGACTCGGGGACGATCACGCCGGACAGGATGCTTTTCGACGCGGGCGCCATAGAAGTCGGCGGCAGCCCCATCCGCAACTGGGACAACCAGGCCCACGGCTGGGTGGACATCACAACGGTGCTGGGGTTATCCCTGAACGTCGAATCGGCCCAGATTGCGGTGGAGCTCGGCGCCGAGCGCTTCTACACCTATGTGCGACGCTTCGGATTCGGCAGCACCACCGGGGTTGATCTGTACGGTGAGGTATCCGGTAGCTTCAAGACACCTGATGACCCGAATTGGAGCGAAAGCGACCTGGGTCGCAACAGCTTTGGCCAGGCGATTGACGCCACACCGCTGCAGGTTGCCAGTGCCATCAGCGCTATTGCCAACGGCGGTTTGCTTATGCGCCCCTATGTCGTGCACGCCATTGCAGACGGTGCCACCCTTCTGCCTACCGCGCCAAAGCCGGTGCGTCGGGTGGTCACTGCCCAGACGGCGCACACAGTCACGCGGATGCTGGAAGCGGTGGTCGAGCACCATACGACACTGGCGCAGGTGCCCGGTTACCGTGTGGCCGGCAAATCAGGCACGTCACAGGTATATGTGCCGGGCGGCTATCATCCAACCGCCACGATCGCTTCGTTCGTGGGCTACCTGCCACCTGATGATCCGGCAATCTTAATTCTGGTTGTCATCAAGCGTCCCAAGGCTTCTCCGTGGGGAGGCCAGGTTGCGGCGCCGGTGTTCTCCCGGATTGCAAAGCAGCTGGTGGTGTTGCTGGACATCCCACCGGATGATGTCCGGCGTCAGGCGTTTTCTCAGCCGGTCGGGTGGAACTCACAATGACTCACGAGGTGCACGTGCCGACTGCGGCTGCGGGTAAGCAAGCCATGTTGACGCTGGGTGATGTGGTGACAGGCCTGGGTGCGCCCGAAGTCCGTGGCGTACCGATCCTGAACACATCCATCAGTGCGGTTGTGATTGACTCGCGGGCCGCGTCACACGGGTGCCTGTTCGTTGCCCTGCCTGGCGAACATGCTGACGGCCACGACTTTGTTGCCGATGCTTTTGATCGAGGGGCCATCGCCGCCCTGGTTCACCGGCCTGTGGCTGGCACGTGGACGACGTGGGAGCTGCGCCCTGACCGGCCGACGTCCGAGATGATGCCCGAACTGTCGCTGCCGGTGTGCCTGCGTGTGTCCGACACCCTCGCGGGCTTGCAGCGGCTTGCAGCGTACTGGCGCAGCCGATTCTCGCCGCGAATCGTTGGCATCACGGGCAGCGTGGGCAAGAGTACGACCAAGGAGTTGACCTGGGCAGTGCTGAGCCAGCGCTACAGGACGCTGAAGAGTCCTGGCAATATGAACAACGAGATTGGCTTGCCCCTGACACTCTTGCAGCTGGATGCACACCACGAGTGCGTTGTGCTCGAAATGGGTATGTACAACCTTGGGGAGATTGCCCAGCTGTGCGCCATCGCTCGTCCTCAGGTGGGGGTGGTCACGAATGTCGGGCCGACGCACCTGGAGCGATTGGGTACCATCGAACGCATTGCCGAGGCCAAGTCGGAGCTGGTTCGGGCACTTCCGGCGGGTGGGACGGCTGTCATCAACCTGGACGATCCACTGGTGCGCCAGATGACGTGTCAGGTTGCGGCCGGTGTCCACGTGTTCACCTACGGCCTGTCGCCCGAGGCCAATCTGTGGGCGAGCGATGTACGCAGTGAGGGCCTTGAGGGCGTTCGATTTGTGCTGCATTATCGGCGTGAGGCCATCCACGTTAAGGTGCCTCTGCTGGGGCGGCACAGTGTTCACACCGCGCTGCGTGCCACCGCGGTCGGGCTGATCGAAGACCTGAGCTGGGAAGAGATTCTGCGAGGCCTTCAGAACAGCACGGTGCAGCTGCGCCTCGTGAGTGTTCCGGGGCTGAATGGTTCGTTGTTGCTGGATGACACCTACAACGCGAGTCCGATATCAACGCTGGCCGCGTTAAACCTGCTCGATGATCTGAAAGTCGCTGGTCGGAAGATCGCGGTGTTGGGCGATATGGCCGAACTGGGTGACTACACGGAAGAAGGGCATCGCAAGGTTGGCTGTCGAGTGCCAGGCACCGTGTCGTTCCTCATCACGGTCGGGCCGAATGCCCACCTCATTGCCGACGAGGCAGGTGCGTGCGGGATGCCGGCGGATGCCATTCTGGAAGTTGGGACCAACCAGGAGGCAATAGAACACCTGCGGGCCCTGGTACAACCGGGTGACATCGTGCTCGTCAAAGGTTCTCGATCCATGGCTATGGAAGAGATCGTAATGGCACTACAGATCTCACCGGATAGTCGCTGATGCGCTACTCACTGACGTTGGGGGCGATCTCGTTCATGGTCGCAGTCATGTGGGGTCCACCCCTGATCAGCCTGTTACGTCGCTGGCGGATCGGCAAGCAGATCCGCATAGACGGTCCTTCGAGCCATCAGGTCAAGATGGGCACACCTACCATGGGTGGTCTGATGGTCCTGGTACCCGTTCTCGTGATCACCGGTGTGCTGAATGTCGCCAACATGTTGGGTCTGACGCTCATCGGCCGTTCCATCATGGTGCCGATGGGTGTGATGGCGGCCTATGGCGTGCTGGGGGCGTTGGACGACCTGACCGGTGTGCGGCGCGTGCCGACCGGGATGCTGGCGCGTCATAAGTTCCTGTGGCAGGTCATCTTCGCTGCGATTGCGGCGTTCATCCTTCACTTTGCCCTCGATCTGCGCAGTGTTGCTGTGCCGGGTATCCCGGAGAAGATTGACATTGGTGTGTGGTACATTCCGGTGGCTATGTTCATCATTGTCAGCTTCTCGAACGCCGTCAACCTTTCGGACGGTTTGGATGGATTGGCGGGTAACCTGTGCATGCTTGCATTTGCCGCTTACGGTGTGATCGCCTATCTGCAGGGACAGATCTGGCTGGTTGCATTCGACTTCACTGTTGTGGGCGCCATACTGGCCTTCATGTGGTTCAACGCGTTTCCGGCTCAGCTGTTTATGGGTGACACAGGCTCATTGGCGCTGGGAGCGACGCTGGGAGTTGTGGGATTGATGACCGGCCAGTGGTTGTTGCTGCCGGTAATCGGGGGAGTGTTCGTTGCGGAGGCTTTGTCGGTGGTGCTGCAAGTCGGCTATTTCAAGCTGACTGGTGGCAAGCGGCTCTTCAAGATGAGTCCACTGCATCATCATTTTGAGTTGTTGGGTTGGTCGGAGACGCAGGTAACCCAGCGTTTCTGGCTTGTCGGTGTATTGGCGGCCATGCTGGGCATCGCATTGGCGCTGGCGTGACCATGCTTGCCCGCGAGAAAGACGACAACCGCGATGATTGATCTCACAGTCAAGTCAATGCAGCAGGAGGCAAATGAGATGGACGTTTCAACGACAGTATCGCTCACCCGTCAAACCGCGACCCGGAGCCGCAATGGGCGTGGACGTCACATCGAGTCGAGACGCCCGGCGCCGGTTCAGCTGGATGACGCCGACGCGCGCTATGATGCCGCGTTGCGACTTGTGCAGGCCATTGACCGCGACCTCCAGAAGGGCACGCGCCATTACTACGACGGCAGCGGCAAGTTGTTGGTGTCGCTGGATGAGGTGGTGCAGGCGATCCTCAACGACAATCTGTTGGTCGACCGCCCGCCGCGGTTCTTGCGGGATCAGAATCTGGCCAGCTGGCCGGCGGTAGGCGAACTGGTTGCCTGATTCGCCTCGCTCAAGTGAGTCGGGCCTGCTGCCGTCCGCAGCCGGGCTCTGAATGGGGCTGTCCCGATGTCCTATCCATGGGGCATGGTGCGCGGTATGGATTTGAACGGCCGGCGTGCCGTCGTCGTCGGCCTGGCGCGCGAGGGCGAGGCGCTGACGCGCTTCTTGGTGCAACGCGGCTGTCGCGTCCTGGCGACTGATCTGCGTGCGCCGGCGGCGTTCGGCGATCGTCTGGCAGCGCTGGCGGCGGCGGGTGTTGAGCTGGTGCTGGGTGAGCATCCGCCGGCTGTGCTCGATGAGGCCGAAATCGTCTTCGTCAGCCCCGGGGTGCCATTCGACGCGCCGCTGCTTCAGGCGGCGCGTGCGCGGGGGGTCGCGTTGAGCACCGAGAGCCGGCTGTTCTGTCAGTTGTGCTCGGCACCGATTGCTGCGATCACCGGCTCAAGTGGGAAGACCACAACGACGACGCTGGTGGGTGAGATGCTGAAGGCAGCGCACTACCGCACCTGGGTGGGAGGAAACATCGGTCAGCCACTCATTGGCAACGTGGACGACATTGAGGCCACCGATCGAGTCGTGATGGAGCTCTCCAGTTTCCAGCTGGAGTATTACCATCCCTCTGCCAACGCCCACGTCCGCGATGTCCACCCGGTGTGGTTGCCCTTGCTGAGCGGCTGGAGCCCCAGCGTGGGCGCCATCTTGAACGTCACACCCAATCACCTGGATCGCCACCCTACCATGGAGGCCTACCTGCACGCCAAGCGGGCGATCGTAGCCTACCGCCGGCCCTGGGATGTCGCGGTGCTGGGGCGCGACAATGCCCACACACGCGCGCTTGGTGAGATGCTGCCGGGAGACGTGCGCTGGTTCAGCCGAAAGTCGGCTGTTGACTGCGGCGCTCACACCACCGGATTCGACCGGCACGCCGCGATTGTATTGAGGTGTGCGTCCCCGGATGAATCCGCGACGACCACCGCCAGCGATCCTATTGCGCTGCGAACGCACGGAGAACGGTGGGTATGCCAGATTCAGGACCTCCGCCTGCGTGGCGATCACAATATCGAAAACGTGCTGGCCGCATGCGTGGTCGCTGACGCATTGGGAGTGCCGGTCCACGCGATGCGGCAGGTCGCCACGACTTTCTCCGGTGTGCGGCACCGGCTGGAGCGAGTGGCAGAGGTTGGCGGCGTGGGTTACTACAACGACAGCATCGCGACCAGCCCTGAGCGTCTCGTGGCAGCGCTCCGTGCCTTCGACGAGCCCATCGTTCTGCTGGCGGGTGGCCGTGACAAGCATCTGCCCTGGGACGAGGCCGCTCAGCTGATTCTGACGCGAACCCGGCATGTAATACTGTTCGGCGAATCTGCCGAGTTGATTGCGGCCGCGCTTGACAGAGCGAGAACTGCCTGCCAGGCGACATCCCAGGCGTTGCCACTGACCACGGTGCATCGGTGTGTGCGACTGGAGGATGCGGTGGCCCTGGCGGGCGAGCTTGCCAGTCCCGGTGATGTGGTGCTTCTGTCGCCAGGGTGCACCAGCTTCGATGCCTATGCCGACTTTGCTGAGCGCGGCGATCGTTTCCGTGAACTGGTGAGCCAGATGTCGGCCAATGCAACGGACGGCGGCCGTTTCGCGCCCACGTGCGTGGAGCACCTATGAGCGTTGTACGCACCCACCTCACCGATGCTGCTGCCAAGATTGACTGGCTGTTGGTCGTCGCAGTCGTGGCACTGCTGAACATCGGCCTCATGATGGTCTACAGCTCCACCACCTTCCATGGGCTTAACTTCCGGCTGGCGGAGGATCCCAACCGCCTGTTCTTCAGCCAACTGTTGTGGCTGGCGATCGGTACCGTCGTGATGGTGGCGCTGGCGCGCATTGACTATCACCTCTGGCGCAAGTTTTCAATCCCGATCATGGCGTTGGTCCTGCTGGTGTTGGGATACGTGGCGGTGGCCGGGCAGTCAGAATTTGGAGGTAAGCGCTGGTTGTTGCCGAACCCGTTTGGGGAGGGCGGTGGTTCAGTGCAGCCGAGCGAGCTGGCCAAGATTGCGGTCGTCATCTACATCGCTGACTGGCTGGCCTCCAAGGGTGACCGCATTCGTTCGGTGTCAATGGGTCTAATTCCGTTTGCCGTGCTGGTTGGCTTTGTGGCCGGTCTGATCGTGCTGCAACAACACCTCAGCTCGGCTGTCCTGATAGCGGTCACCGCCCTGGCCATGTTCTTTATTGCCGGGGGCCAGGTCTGGCAGTTGGTGTTGGGTGGCTTGCTGGGCAGCATCCCATTCACCTACCTCATTCTGGCCTCCGACTACCGCATCAACCGCATCACCGGATTTCTGACACCGTTGGAGCAGCAGGCCAGCGACAACAATTATCAGGTCATCCAGAGTCTGATCGCCCTGGCCTCGGGCGGCATCCTGCCGGCCGGACCGGGCGAAAGCCGTCAGAAGTTCGGATACATACCCTTTGCGCACACTGACAACATCTTTGCGGTGCTGGGTGAGGAACTGGGGTTGATTGGTTGCCTGGTTGTCCTGGGGCTGTTCGCCTTCCTGGCGTATCGCGGCTTCCGGGTGGCGATGAATGCGCCGGATATGTTTGGTGCGCTATTGGCGTCGGGCCTCACCTGCACACTTCTATTTCAGGCATTACTCAACGTTGCCGTCGTTACGGCGACGGCGCCGCCCACCGGCATCCCGCTGCCGTTCATCAGCTACGGAGGATCATCGCTGGTGGTCTCGCTGGCCAGCATTGGCCTGTTGTTGTCTGTGTCGCGCGGGGTGGCGGTGGTGTCGCAACCACCGGCTCGCTCAGAGGAAGGGACATTCAGAAGTGAGGCTCATGATCTCCGGCGGGGGGACCGGCGGTCACGTGTATCCCGCGCTCACCGTCGTCGAGTGTCTGATCTCTGGGAGTGAGGCAGGTGCTCAGGCGTCGAGCTGCCCACCACTTGAGTGTGTCTGGGTGGGCGGTGAGGGAGGCGTGGAAGCTGAGCTGGTCGCGCGTGCGGCCATTCCATTTGCCAGCATCAGCGCCGCTGGCTTGCGGGGGCGCGGTCCGCTGGGCGTGGCGAGCGCCAGCATCACGCTGGCGCGCGGTTTCCGCCAGGCGCGCCGTCTGGTGGCCGAATTCCGGCCGGACGTGGTTCTGGTGACAGGGGGGTACGTGTGTGCGCCCGTGGTATGGGCGGCGTGGCTGGCGCGAGTACCGGTGTGCATCTACTTGCCTGATATCGAACCGGGGCTGGCGATCCGGTTTCTGGCCCGCTTTGCCCGTCGGGTTGCGGTGACGGCGGCCGCCTCGTTGCGTTTCTTTCGACCGGGTCAGGCGGTGGTCACGGGCTATCCAGTGCGCCGTGGGCTTTTTGAGCGTGATCGCGTTGCCGCGCGCGACAACCTGGGACTGAGACCGGCTTCGGCGGCAGGCGCCGACGTGCCGGTGCTGCTGGTCTTTGGCGGCAGTCAGGGCGCCCACCGCATCAATGCCGCGATCGTGGCGGGAATCACGGCACTGCTGGACGCTGCCGAGGTGATTCACGTGACCGGACATCGAGATATCGAGTGGGTGAGGTCACAGCGCGCGGCGCTGCCGGAGGCATCCCAACGGCGTTACCACGTCCACGAGTACCTGGACGAGGCAATGCTGGATGCCTTGGCGGCTGCCGACCTGGCCGTGGCGCGGGCGGGTGCTTCGACCCTCGGGGAGTTGCCAGCCGTCGGCCTGCCAGCCGTGCTGGTGCCCTATCCATACGCCGGTGCCCATCAGTGGGCCAACGCACGCTTTCTGGTT
>Ga0101944_10004173_pt1 | contig 18407 bp, 16 predicted proteins | sample DewCreD2012metaG_FD_75245 | JGI IMG/M metagenome (GOLD analysis project Ga0101944, IMG submission 75245) | Hot spring sediment bacterial and archeal communities from British Columbia, Canada, to study Microbial Dark Matter (Phase II) - Dewar... ... | reverse complement strand
CTTGTTGGCCGGTCTGGCGGGGTCTATCGTGAGCATGATGAGAGAAATCACGCCTCTTATCGGTTTCCCTTATCTGATTACCGCCATGATTGTGCTTGTCCTCGGAGGAGCGGGCAATATCCTCGGCAGCTTGCTTGGAGGGCTGATCCTGGGCGGCGTCACGACGATCGTCATGTATGTGGAACCCGGTCTTTCGCTTGTCGTTTCTTATGTGATCTTTGCTCTCATCCTTCTCATCAAGCCTGAAGGTGTTCTGGGGAGATAGGGGTATGGACCATTCGAGGGGTTTATTGAAAAAAGGGGGTTTCTCTTCGCTGTTGGTCCTGTTCCTGGCCACCCTGCCCTTTTACATGCCCCCCTACACCCCTCTAGCCGTTACCAGCATTCTTATGTATGTCGTCCTTACCGTAAGCTGGGCCATGTTCTGCGGCCCGACCCGGTACATGTCCCTGGCGACAGCCACGTTTTTCGGCGTCGGGATGTACACCTCCGCGGTGCTGGGAGAGCGTTTGCCTTTCCCGCTGGTTGTCCTGTGTGGGAGTTTGGTCAGCTTTCTCATCGGGCTGTTGACCGGATACATCTGCTTGAGGCTGAGAGGCTTCTACTTTGCCATTTTCACCTTTGGACTGAATGAGCTGGTCCGGAATTTCGTGCTGTGGTGGGAAGGTCGGGTGGCCCATACCGTGGGCCGATGGGTCGTTTTGATCGACTCCCTGACGATTTACTACTACATGTTGGCCATCGTCCTGTTGACCGTCCTGGTGACCTATTTTATCAACCGGTCCAGGTACGGGCTCGTTCTGCTGAGCATTGGAGAGGAGGAGGAAGCCGCCGCCCACATCGGGATCCATGTGACCCGGTATCGAATTTTCTTTTTTGCCTTGAGCTGCTTTTTTATGGGCATGGCAGGAGCCGTCATGGCGACCAAGTGGGCCTACATCGATCCCAGGATCGCCTTCAACCCCGTGCTCAACTTCACACCGGTCCTCATGGCCCTGTTCGGTGGGGTGGGCAAGGTGTACGGCCCCATCCTGGGAGCCGGCATCCTCACGCTGGCCTCTGAGATTCTTTTGTCCAGGTTTCCCTATTACTACATGTTGATGTACGGCATTTTATTTATCGTGATCATCTCCTTCTTGCCCGACGGGCTGGTCGGCTTGACCAGAAGATGGAGGAAGTCCTCCGTTCTGAGTTGAGGGAAGCGCTGCGGGGTTGTTATGGATATTCTTGAAGGGGAAAAAGTGACGAAGTTTTTTGGCGGCCTCGCTGCGGTCTATGAGGTCGATTTCAAGATCAAGCAAGGGGAAATCGTCGGACTGATCGGCCCAAACGGAGCCGGCAAAACAACCCTTTTCAACCTGATCTCCGGTTCACTCAACACCACGGGAGGTGAGATAAGATATCGAGGGAAACCGATCTCCAACCTCAAGCCTCACCAGATCTGCAAGTTGGGAATAGCCCGAACCTTCCAGTCGGTGAAGCTCTTCGGGAACCTCACTGTCTTTGACCACGTCTTCCTGGGGTCCATCTGCGGCACGACGTCCAGGACCAAGACCGCGGACGCCCAGATCAAATCTGCAGCTCTTCTAGAACTGGTCGGACTTTCGGAAAAGAAATCGGAACTTGGCAAGAACCTCCCACTCGCTGAGCAAAAGCGTCTCGAAGCGGCCAGAGCCTTAGCGACTGAACCACAGATGCTGTTGCTGGATGAGGTGATGGCCGGTTTGACAGCAACAGAGGTCAACGCCTTCACCACGCTCATTCATCAGATAAGAAGCCGGGGAACCACTATCCTTCTGGTGGAGCATGTCATGCAGGCGATCATGGCCATATGCGACAGGATCCTTGTGCTCCATCACGGCGTGAAGCTTGCCGAAGGATTGCCGCAGGAAATTGCCAAGAACCCAAAGGTGATTGAAGTCTATCTGGGAACCGATGCCTATGCTGAACGTTAACCGCCTGAGCCTCTTTTACGGTAAGATCCAAGTTCTCTGGGACGTTTCTTTGACAGTCGCCGAGAAGGAGATGGTAGCCGTCATCGGCTCCAATGCATCAGGGAAAACGTCGTTGCTTAATGCGATATCCGGCTTGTCGACTCCTTCCTCAGGGACCGTGGAGTTCCTCGGCAGGCCCATCGAAAAAACGCCCGCTTACCTCATTGCCCGGCTTGGCATCTCCCATATCCCTGAAGGCGGAGGGCTTTTCCCTGATATGAAGGTCCGCGAGAATTTGGAATTAGGCGCCTATATCCATCCAGGGGACAAGGAGAAAAAGGAAACGCTTGAATGGGTCTACGGCATCTTCCCGTCCTTGGCGGCGAGGGCCGACCAAATGGCGAAAACCCTCAGCGGCGGGGAGAGGCAGATGCTGGCCATCGGGCGAGGTCTCATGTCAAAACCAAGACTGTGCCTGTTGGATGAGCCGTCCTACGCCCTGTCACCCCTGCTGGTGATGGACGTGTTCAAGACAATCAGGCAGTTGCGCGATCGAGGGACCACCATCCTTCTTGTAGAGCAGGATATCAAACGCGCCCTGGAGATGGCCGACCGGGCATACCTACTGGAAAACGGCCGAGTTGTCTCGGAGGGGCCCCGCGACCTCTTCCTGCAAAACGACCATGTGAAGAAAGCCTATTTGGGACTGTAAATGACTGCCGAGAGCCTTTTGAAAAACAAGTTGATTCTGGTGGTGGACGACGAGCCGGATGTTCTGGAGGTTGTGGATGAAATCCTGGACATGGCGATCCTCCATAAGGCAAGAGATTACGACACGGCTCTTGAATACCTCCTCATGTATGCCTATGACATCGTGATTCTGGATATCATGGGGGTCAGAGGATTTGATCTTCTCAGGGCTTCCGTGACGAGAGGATTTCCCACCGTGATGCTCACGGCACACGCCCTGTCCCCCGAGGCACTTAAGAAGGCGATCAAACTGGGAGCCGTTTCTTTCCTGCCCAAGGAAGCCATCCCCGATCTTCGCTCACACCTGGAGGATGTCGTGCTCGGGGCAGGAAAGCCGGTGTGGCAAAAGCTCTTCAAACGAATTGGCGGCTTCTTTGACAAACGCTTCGGGCCGGACTGGAAGGAAAAAGACCGCTTCTTCAAAGAATTTGTAGCCGAGTGGAACCGGCACGAAAGCTCTTCCGATCGATGAGCCGTAGGGGAGACCTTGTGACCCCACTGCAACGGCTGACCAGCCGCTGAAGCTCCTCTGACTCCCTGGCAAAGTTTTTGTTGACAGATAGGAAACATTTGGTATATTTCGACCGGCAAAGGCAAGAGAAATGGGAACACCGCTCCACATTGTGTTTTTTGCCCTGGCGATCAAGGATAAGCCCACCTTGAAGAGTTAACCGAGCCAGGGATCAAGGTCCACCAAAACCATGACCTTGTAGTCGTTCGATTTGTAGGCAGGGCTTTTCTGCTTTGTTTCCCAATAAGATACTTACCCCCTTGTCTTTCCTGAAAGGGTCACAGGCACACATCATGAATCAAAAAATTGTCATTCTGGGAACCGTGGATACCAAGGGAGAACAGCTGCGTTTTCTGAAGGAGCGAATCGCCTCCAGGGGCCATGATCCCATCCTCATGGATCTGAGCATGGGCGGTCACCCCGGCTTTCAAGCCGACATCACTCCTCATGAAATTGCAGGGCTTATGGGAAAGAACCTGGAAGAGCTCACAGCGTCCAGAGATCGGCTGTCGGTCACCAATTTGATGACCGCCGGTGCGCAGCAAAAGGCGCTCGAACTGCTTTCCACGGGTAGCCTTCACGGCATAGTGGCCTTGGGAGGGGCCACCATGGCCCTGATCGGGTCCCAGGTGATGTCCAAACTCCCTTTCGGCATCCCAAAAGTCATTGCCACACCGGCCGCCATGCCGGTCTACGTAGGAAGATGGTTTGGAGCCACCGACGTGATCGTCATGCAACTGATCATGGAGATCGCCGGCATGAACGACCTGGTGAAAAACGCTCTGGCTCAAGTGGCAGGCGCCGTCTGTGGAATGGCCGAGGAGGCTTATGATTACAGGGCGCTGAAACTCCCCTCGCCTTCCATTGCGGTCACAGAAGTCGGATTTTCAGACCAATGTGCCAAATATGTGGAGAAACTCCTCACCCAAAAAGGCTATGCGGTCTTTCCTTTCCACGCAAACGGGACCAGTGACCGGGCCATGGATCGGCTCATTGCCCAGGGGTTTTTTGATGGAGTCATAGAGATTGTCCCGGCTGGACTCATTGAGGCGAAGTTCAAGGGGAACAGGGCCGCAGACTTGGAGAGGCTGGACGCTGCCGGCCAGAGGGGTATCCCTCAGGTCTGGGCCCCTTGCTGCCTGAACCTCACAGGAGCCGGTCCCACAAGAACCAATCGCGAAAAATACACCGCCTCGGGCAAAGTCCTCAACATCGATGAAATGAGGGCCATGGCCCGTTTTCCAAGGGACGAACTTCTGATCGGGGCCAGGCTTTATGCGGAAAAAATCAACAAGGCCAAGGGCCCCCTAAAGCTCGTCGTGCCGCTTCGAGGATGGTCTTCCCTGGATCGAGAGGGAAGCATTCTCTATGATCCTCAGGAAGATCGTCTCCTGATAGAGGAACTGAGAAGAAACCTCACCGTGCCCCTGGAGATCGAAGAAGTGGACGCCAACCTGGAAGACTTCGAAACCGCGAAAGCTCTTGTGGACAGTTTGGTTCAGTTCATGGAGCGGGAGAGGGGCGGGAAATGATCTTTGACTGATCCCGGCCGTCGGTGGTCAGCGCTCGGCCGTCGTCGGTCAGGCCTTGACGGTCCGCGGTCGGTGGTCGTCCAGTTTGAACAAGGAGAAACAAGATGAAACTCAAAGATCGAGCGGCCATTGTGACAGGGGCGGCCAGAGGACTGGGGAGAGCTTTTTGCGGGGCTCTCGCGAAAGAGGGTGCCAAGATCATGGTTGTGGATATTGCCGAGGTCAACGACACACTGAAAGAGATCGAGTCCCTGGGTGGAACGGCAAAAGGACTCAAGGTGGACGTCACCAGTGAAAGGGAGACCCGGAAGATGGCCGAGGAAACCCTTGCAGCCTTTGGAAGGATCGACATCTTGGTCAACTGTGCGGCCATCATCTTCCGTAAACCCTTTTTTGAGATGGATCCGGATCTTTGGGACAAGGTCATGGCCGTGAACGTTAAGGGGCCCTGGCTTTGCACCAAGGCGGTATTCCCTCACATGAAAGCTCAGAAGAAAGGGAAAATCATCAACTTTTCTTCGGAAACCTTCTTCACGGGGTCTCACGGGTTTGTCCACTACGTGGCTTCTAAGGGAGGAGTGGTCGGCCTGACTAGGTCCCTGGCCGTAGAGCTGGGTCCTTACAATATCACCATCAATGCCATTGCTCCGGGATATACCGATTCGGAATCCGCCCGCTCGATAGGGGATGTCACAAAATATGACGTCAGCCGAACTCCTTTGGGCCGATTGCAGCAGCCCAAGGACCTACTCGGAGCGCTCATCTTTTTCGCTTCGGAGGACAGCGACTTCATTACAGGACAGGTTCTCTTAGTGGATGGGGGCAGAGTCATGCATTAAATCAGTGACAAGTGACGAGTCACAAGTAACAAGTGTGGAAGATCGTTTCTCGTCACTCGTCACTCGTTGCTTGTCACTTCTTAGCAAGGAGGTTTCACATGAGCGACAAAAGTTATGATGCGATCGTGGCCGGTGGAGGGCACCACGGATTGATTGTGGCATGCTATCTACAGCGCGCCGGTCTGAAAACAGGTATCTTTGAGCTGCAATCGAAACTGGGAGGGGCTGTAACCAGTGAAGGAGGCCCGGTGCCAGGATTCCGCCTCAACCCCGGAGCCAACTGGACCCGCTTTTACGGGCATCCGGCCTACGCGGATTTCAATTTGAGAGAAAAAGGGCTGGAATACATCTTTCCCGACGCGAGCGAGGCCATGATTTTTGACAACGATACCTGCCTGGTCGGGTACTCCGCCCTCAAAGTGGTTGACCCCATTACAGGAAGGACCGAAGTCTCTCAAGAGAATCTGCAGAAGACGCTCAATGAAATCCGGCGATTTTCCAAGAGGGACGCGGAAACCGCGGAAGAGCTGTTCCGGAGATACCTGAAGAAATGGAAGACCGCGTTCGGGAAATACCGGTTCAGCCCTCCTGCTCCGTGGGGAGAAAAAAATGAGCTGGAGAAGCTTTGCGACGACCCTAAAGACGGCTTTGACCCCATATGGCAGTTCATGACCAGCCAGCAGTTGGCCTATGATCTCTTTGAGAGCGAAGAGCTTCGGACTCTGGCCATCCGCGCAGCCATGACCTCTTTTGGCGGTGCGCCGGATGACGTCATTGGTCTGCACGGTCTGGTTCACTCGCTGGGCCTTGTTCTTTCCTGGGAGCCGGCGGCCATTGCCAAGGGAGGCAGCCAGAGCGTGACAAACGCCCTCCAGAGGGCCTTCACGGACATGGGAGGAGAGTTTTTTGTGCGCAGCGAGGTGGTCAAGCTTGTGCTGGAGAATGGCAAGGCCAAGGGGATTCGCCTCAAGGATGGGACGGAGATCGAGGCCAAGCAACTCGTGGTCAGCGGCCTGAGCGCGCTTCAGACGGTCCGGATGATAGGAGAAGAGCATCTCGACAGCAAAATCGTGAGAAGGGTTAAGAACATCCGCTACAATCGACACAATGTCGTCTGGGCGGTGCTTGCGATGCATGAGCTGCCCCAGTACAAGGCCGCCTCCTTCAACCCGGATTGCGGCCCCCAACCCCGGCTCTACATGGGGCCGAGAAATTCGGATTACATGGCGAACCAATACCTTTCCGAAATCCTGGTCAATGGAATCAGCAGCAAGCTTTTCATGTTCGTTGGAGCCGATACGCTCTGGGATAAATCCAGAGCGCCCGAAGGGAAGCACATGATCGGTGTGGAGGAATTTGCCGCACCCACCCGGTTCTTCTCTGCGTCCAGATGGCAGGAACTGAGGAAAGAGTTTGAAGACGCCATTGTCAAGCAGTGGCAGATTTATGCGCCCAACATGACGAGGGACAATGTCATCGGCTGCCGTGTCTTCACTCCCTATGACATTGAATTGCGCCGGCCGAACATGCACCAGGGCTCCATCGCCGTGGGCGACATGATCGTTTCCCAGATGGACCGGTTCCGGCCGACCCCGGAGCTCTCCAATTACAGAACCCCAATCAAGAACTTCTATCTCTGCTCTGCAGCGACTCACAACGGTGTCGGCACAGGGAGAGGATGCTCCTACAACTGTTATCAGGTAATCCGGGAGGACTTGGGCCTGAAGCAGTGACGGAGTAAAGAGCCGCATCAACACTCTAGATGTGTTGGATGGTCACCTGAAAGGAGGGCCTATGATTTACTGGTTCGAGGAGCTGGGCAGAGAGCACAATGACGTGGTGGGGAAGAAGTGTGCCAATCTAGGGCAGATGACGCGAATGGGGCTGGCGGTTCCCCCTGGGTTTGCCCTCTCCCTGGAGGCTTACCGTCTCTTTGTGAAGGAATCCGGTCTTGCTGTGGAAATGGAGAAGTATGTCCAGAAGTTCGGGGATCTCAAAGGCCAGGGGATTACGGTCTTTGACGAAATGAGCAAGACCCTGAGGAGCATGATTGAGTCCAGAGAAATTCCCGGGAGCCTCAAGACCCAGATCCTCGGGTACTACAAGGACCTGTCCCGACGTTTGGGTATAGATGACCCTGCGGTTTCGGTGCGGTCTGCAGGCACCGAGAGCCGTCCGGGGATGTTCGAGACCTATTTGAACGTGAGGGGGCAAGAACAGCTGCTGGAAAAGGTGAAGAAAGTCTGGGCCAGCGCCTATACCTCCAGGGCCATAGCGTTCCGGGCGAACAAAGGCTTTCCAATTATCGGAGACGAGTTGGGGGTGGCGATTCCGAAGATGGTGAATGCGAGGGCCTCTGGGATCACGTTCACGGTGGACCCGGTGACGGCGGATGACTCCAAGATTTTGCTGGAGGCGAACTGGGGGTTGGGCGAAGGGGTGGTGAGCGGGGCGGAGAGTGTGGATGGGTTTGTGGTGGACAAGGAGAGCATGGAAATCACGGCAAGGCACGTGGGCAGTAAAGTGAAGTGTGTGGTGTACACGAAGGAGGGGGCGGACTGGGCGGATGTGCCGGAGCCCATGCAGAACATGCCCTGTATCAGTGACGAAGAAATCATAGAGATTGCGAAGGTGGCCAAGTCTGCGGAACAGAGTCTGGGGGGGCCGCAGGACATGGAGTGGGCGGTGGACCAGGATCTGGAGTTTCCCAAGAGTCTGTTCTGGCTGCAGACGCGGCCGGCCAAGGTGGCGGCGAAGAAGAAGGTGTCTGCGACGAGTCACATTGCGGATCTGATCGCCAAGAAGTTTGGGGGAGTTTAGAATCCCATGATGATAGGTGTGAGGGGTGAGTTTCGGTAACCTTTTAGACGATCAAGAAGGAGGGGGAAGATGGGACAGGAAATGGTGAAGCTGTGGGATTCAATACCTGGATTTGACTTTAACCCGGAGATCGACCTGCCAGAATTGAATTCGTGGTTCTTTGACGGGACGCACAGTGTGCCGCTGCTGACGCCCATGTATGCCTGGCACTGGATCAGGCACTGCGGCCATGGATCGCAGTACTCTGCCGAAGTCCTCAGTATGCCTCGATACAAAGGGTTCACGTTCAGAGACCATGAGGGAGCGACCTACATAGGCATGCGGATTGTCCGCGACGAGGCGGAGGTGGCGAAGCGGACGGCCAAGTTCAAGGAGAACTCGATCCCCTGGATTGAGGACTTTGACGGGATCTGGGCCAAGCAGCGACAGGAATTGGTGTCTATGTACGACAAGCTGAAAGCCGTTGATCTGGACAAAGCCAGCAACATTGATCTCATTCATCACCTCTGGGATATGATCAGCACCAGTCGCCGGATGTGGGAAATTCACTTTCAGGGGATGAATGTCTCCTATGCCGCGTTCTTGCTGCTTGAGGATCTGGTGAAGCCTTATGGTCTGACGAGCGAGAGTCCTGAATTCCAGGACATGTTCCGGGGGTTTGACAATTACGTGTTCAAGGTGGACCGAAAACTGTGGGAGCTGGCCAAGGATGCTATGTCCATGGGATTGGGCGACATCATCCTGAACACGCCTCAGGAACAGGTGATGGGTAAGATTGAGCAGGCCAAGAACGGCAAGGATTGGCTCAAGAAGCTGCATGCGTTTCTGGCGGTGGACGGGTGGAGAATGGTTCGGATGATGGATTTTAATGAACCCTACTGGCTTGAAGATCCCTCTGTGGTGATCGCTCCGATCAAGGCTTTTATCAAAAAGGGCGGGGATTATGATCTGGATGGGATGACGCGGAAACTGGCCCAGGGCAGGGAGAAGGCCATTGCCAATCTGCTGGCCAAGGTGCCCAAGGAGGAGAAACCCTGGTTCGAGGCCCTCATCAAGCTGGGAGGCAAGACCGGGTCCTTCAGTGAGGAGCATGATCTTTTCTGTGAATTGCACTGTCATGCGGTGCAGCGGCGGGGGCTTCTTGGGATCGGGAGGCGTTTGGCCGCGGCCGGGACCATTGACAAACCGGATGACATCTGGTTCCTGAACCCGGACGAAGTGGAGAGGGTGCTCGGAGCTCCGGAGTTCCACAAATTGCAGTACATTGCCAACAGGCGGCGCAAGCGCTGGGAGGAGATCAGGTTCTCGCAGGTTCCTCCTGTACACACTGTCAGAAAAGACATTCAGGAGGCCGTGGGCATGGACCTCTTGCCGTCGGCGGATGCGATCATCATCAAGATCGTGGTGGGAGAGCTGCCCAGGGTGAGGCCGGAGTTGAAGGCGGACATCTATGGGGTGTGCGGGGCGCCGGGGGTGGCCGAGGGGCCGGCGAAAGTGAACATGACCTATGCCGAGCTGGACAAGGTGCAGAAGGGCGACATTCTGGTTTGTCCCGGCACCAACCCGGCATGGACGCCTGTGTTTGGACTGGTGAAGGCGGTGGTGTCGGACCGGGGAGGGACGCTCAGTCACACGGCCATTGTGGGCCGCGAGTATGGCCTGCCGACCCTGGTGAACACCTTTACAGGTACGGCTACGATCAAGACAGGACAGAGGATCCGGGTGAACGCCACGGAGGGCACCCTCTATATCCTGGATAAGTGATCGCGTTTACTTTTCAACTGTGCTATCCTGTCTGAGCTTGGCCGTGGCCGGTACCTCATGACGTGCCGGCCACGGAATTCCCTGAGGTACGGGACCCATGACTTTTTACGGAACTATGAAAAACTGCATTCCAAGGTGGAAGGATCCCCTATGGCCGGACAAAAGACCGTCCTGATCATCGCGACCCTCGACACCAAGGGCCTTGAGGCGCTCTTCGTTAAGAAAACCATAGAGGAAAGGGGGCTCAAGACCCTGGTGATGGACATTGGCACGACAGGCAAGGGCCTTTTCAGTGCAGATATTCCAAGCCATGAAGTGGCCAAAGCCGCTTCTCGCACCTTGCCGGAACTGCTTGCGTTCAACGACGAGGCAAAGGCCATGGCTGAAATGGCCAAAGGGGCTGAGAGCATTGTTCAGAAGATTTTCAAAAACGGTGCTTTTCATGGAGCCATTGCGCTTGGCGGCTCCATGGGGAGTTCTTTGGCCCTCAAGGTCTACAGGGGACTGCCCACAGGTCTCACAAAAGTTTTGCTTTCCACGGTCGCTCTTTCGGAATTCGTGACTCCCCAGAGCGTCCTTAACGATGTGGTGCTGGTCCAGGCCACCTGCGACCTTTGGGGCATGAACCGCCTTGAAAGAAGGGACCTCAAGAAGGCTGCCCTGATGGCTGCGACCGCCGTCCAGAACGAAGACGAAGAGGAAGAGGCCACTGCGCCGCTGGTCACGCTGACCACCCTCGGCGGGTCTTTTCTCACTTATGCCACACCGGTTAAACAAGCCCTGGAAAAAGAAGGGTACGAAGTGGCGGTCTTTCACTCGGTGAGTTCGAGCTTGCAAGGGGCGCTCATGGAAAGACTCATCAGGGAGGGGAAGGTGCGCGGTGTGCTGGACCTCTGCCCGCAGGGTGTTCTCGCCGAGGTCGCCGGGGCGTCTTGTGCCGCAACGGGAAGGATGGAGGCTGCCTCGGAAAAAGGCATCCCTCAGGTCATCGGCCCGGGAGGAATAGGATTTTTTTCATTTGGTGCCTTAAAGGATCTACCGGAACGGTTTAAAGGGAGAAAAACCTTTGCTCACAATGAAATCGCATCCGGTGTTCAGGGAACCGTCGAAGAGATGGCCGAAACAGGAAAGGTCATCGCCTCCAGGCTCAACAGATCCCGCGGCCCCGTCGCTGTCGTGATCCCCGCTGGGGGTTTCATGGAATACGACAGGCCCGGGGGGAAATTGGACTATCCTGAAGGGAGGAGAGCCTTCATCCGGGCGCTTGAGGACAGACTGAGCCCTCGCATTGAGTTGATTCTCATGGACTGTCACATCAATGACTCGACCTACGCTGAAAAAGTCACAGAAACAGCCCTGAGGCTTTTCAAGGGAGGGTTTTCATAGGATCTCTCTTTCCCTTTGACCCTCTGCCCCGGCTCTGTTATAAATTCACCTCGTCACCCTTAAGAAGGAGGAAACAGAACGATGACTGCCGAAAGCCCTTTGAAAGGCAAGACGATCCTTGTGGTCGATGATGAAGAGGATGTCCTCACCACGGTCGCTGAAATCCTCGATATGTGTCATGTGGACACAGCACGTGATTTTGAAACAGGCCTCCAGCGGATCACCAAGAACACTTACGACGTGGTTATCCTGGACATCATGGGCGTCAACGGCTTCGAACTTCTGAAGAACTCCGTTGCAAGAGGCTTCCCTTCTGTCATGCTCACGGCCCACGCCGTCACCCCTGAGGCGCTCAAGAAATCTATCGAACTCGGGGCCGTTTCCTTCCTGCCCAAGGAAATGATGAAGGAGCTCCAGGGGTTGATTGAGGAGGTCGTTCAGGGAGGCGGAAAACGACTTTGGTGGCAGAGGTCCCTGAAGAAAACAGGCCCTTACTTCGAGAGAAAATTCGGTTCGGATTGGAAAGAAAAGGATAAGTTCTTCAAGGATTTTGTAAAATCGCTTGAGTAGAAGCCCGCGTGATTTCGGAGCGGAGCTTTGCCCTGGTGACCTGGGGTTTGCTTGGCTAGCCGCAGAGACGAACGCTGTCATGGGAGGCCACACGAGGTCTCGGTTTCACTTCAGGCGCAGTCCCCTTCCCTAGCACAGAACATAATTTTTCCTTGTGCGCACTGACCCGCATCCTATCCGGAACACTGGACCCCGCAAATCCGGAAGGCCACGTTTTTCGGCGCATCGCTGCGTAAAGGAGGCGAGAGTGAAAGCTGCCGTTTGCAACGAATTCGGGAAACCCTTCACCATTGAAGATCTGGAGATGGACCCGCCCAAGAAGGGCGAAGTAAAGGTTCGGATTGCGGCGACCGCCATTTGCCACAGCGACATTCACGCCATGAGAGGGGAGGGGTCTTCTACGGTGCCGGTTGTTCTTGGCCACGAAGCCGCCGGGGTCGTTGAAGAAGTGGGTGAAAATGTAAACCTCACGAAGCCCGGCCACCGCGTGGTGGTGTGCCTCTTAAGATCCTGCGGACGATGCTTTTACTGTACCCTTGGCTTGACGCACTTATGCGAGGGGGAGTTCGCCTTGAACAAGGAGAGCCGGCTGCATAAGAGGACCGGTGAAATGGTCAACCAGGGCATGCGGACCGCTGCCTTTGCCGAATATTGCATTGTCGATCAATCCCAGGTTGTGCGCGTGCCCGAAAACATGCCTTTGGATCGAGCGGCCCTGCTGGCTTGTGGGGTCATTACCGGCCTGGGAGCGGTCTTTAACACAGCACAAATAGAACCCGGCAGTAGCGTTGCAGTAATCGGAACGGGCGGCGTGGGGCTCAACGCTGTCCAAGGCGCTGCGCTCGCCGGAGCACATCCCATCATCGCGCTCGATCTGTTGGACAGCAAGTTGGAAGCGGCAAAGATCTTCGGCGCAACACACACCCTGAACGTCTCGGTCCCCAAGAACGCAGAGGAGTTGGTCAAAGGGCTTACCTCAGGGCGCGGCGCCGACTACGTGTTTGTGACGGTGGGCAGCGCGACGGTTGTGGCTCAGGCTCTCAGCCTGACCCGCCGAAGAGGAAGCGTTATCCTCGTTGGTCTGCCGGCTCCCGGCGCGACCGCATCGTTTCAGATCAACCAGTTTGTACGCGGTGAGCAGAAGATTATGAGCAGCTTCATGGGATCCACCCGCGTGAGTATAAGCATCCCACGCTTGATAGAGCTTTATCAGCATGGTCGGCTCAAATTGGATGAACTCATTACCGGCCGCTATCCTCTCGAACGGATCAACGAGGCCATTGAAGCGGTAGAAAAAGGGCTGGCCTTGCGCAATGTGATCGTATTTCCTTGATCGGTCTCCAAGGCGGTCATACCAAGCCAGGTATGGGTTACATCAACGAAGCCCATGTCGTTGCAACCAACCCTGTCGCCTCCTTCGACGGCCTCCGGGTGAATCCCCCATTTCACTCTTTGGTCGATTTATCGATCATCCTGATGAAGGCAAGGGAAGCCTCAGACAGATTTTTCCGATTCAGATAACCGATCCCATATTCGATGTAAGGGGAGCATTCGAGAAGGCGAATCTCTCTGAGACGCTTCTTGGACAGATCGTCAGCGATCTCATCTCTGCACATGAAGCCGACTCCTTCGTCCTGCTGAACCAGTTTCTTGGTGAGGACAAGGCTTGCGGTTTCCGTGACGACTCTGGGAGATACGTTGAACTGGTTCAACTGTTCATCGATGATCTCTCTTATGGCAGAGCCCTTGATGGGGGCTATGACGGGGACCTTGTTGAGCGCAGCAATGGATGTCCTCTCTCGCGGCAAACGGGCACTCTTGTAAGCGGCCACAAGAGTGATTTCCTTCCGCCCCATGAGGCGCATTTTTAGTCTCTTGTCATCCGGCCGATAGCGCGCCACAACGAGTTCGTTCTTGTGATCCAGAATGCTCTTCAACATTTCAGAGGTCGTTCCGCGATCGACAATGACCGTAATGCCCGGATAATGGGATTGAAACGCCGTGATGAGCTTTGGCATGACCTCGATGGCAGCTGTCTCAGAGCATCCGATTCTCAGCTCTCCCGACTTTTTCTTGCTTAGATCCTCGATCAGCAGTTCAAGGTGATCCAGATCCTCAAAAACCTTGCGGGTTTTTTCAAAAACGACGGTCCCGGATTCGGTCAGCCTCATAGCGTTTCCCGCCCGAAACAAGAGTCTCAATCCCAGGTTTTCCTCGAGTTGCTTGACTTGTGAGGTGACCGCTGCGGGAGTGACCATCAGCTCCTCCGCAGCCTTGGTGATGCTCTCAAACTTTGCTGCAGCGTAAAAGGATCTCAGCTGATTTACGTTTAGAGTCATTCACGAACCCTGAATCGCCCTATAAGGAGAGCGCAACGGGGCCAAGCAGAAAAACTCTTCTGATCTCCTTCTGTTGCCCTCTATGCCTTTGTGCCTGTGAGCCTCTGTCCCTTAACGTGTTTTTACTTTTTCTTAAAATCATTTTAGTTTTTTTTGTTTGTCATGTCAAACTAACCGCACAACAATAGGACGCATCGTTTAAGGAACGAAAAAGGGAAGAGGATAAGGGAGAGGACCTCTGCCCTTTATCCTTCGACCTTTAACCTTTTTCCCCGGAGGAAAACACATGGCTGACAAAAGTTATGATGCAATCGTTATCGGAGGAGGACATCACGGGACGATCATTGCTCCTTACTTGGCCAAAGCGGGCATGAAGGTCGGAGTTTTCGAGCGGTTGGATCACTTGGGCGGAGGCGCAGTCACGGAAGACGGACCGGCGCCTGGGTTCCGGATGAACTTCTGCGCCAATTGGACGCGATTCTACGGTCATCATGCTTACAAGGAATTCAACCTCCGCGCCGAGGGATTGGAATACACATTTCCCGAAACCAATGAAGCCATCGTTTTTGACGATGAAACCGCCTATGTAAGTTACGCCGCCTTTCCCGTCGTGGATCCGGTCACAGGAGAGACAGCATTCAGTGAAAAAAATACAAAAAGGACCTATGAATCGATCGCGCAATTTTCAAGGGCCGACGCAGAGACCTATTTGGAGCTCACCGAAGTGTACCAAGAGAAATGGCGGCCCGCCTTTCGGAGACATCGATACTCCTTGCCGACTCCCTATGGGATTCCTGATGCCCTGGAAGAGCTCTTGGCCGACCCTAAGAGCGGGCTGGACCCATCCATGCAGTTTATGACCTGCAAGCAGATCGCCCACTATTTCTTCGAAAGCGACGAACTCCGGATCTTGGCTCTCAGGGGATTCTTGACCTCCGGGGGTATCTTTCCAGACGACGTGCCGGGCCTTGCGATGATCATTGCTAATATCCATCTGGTGCTCGGGTGGGAGCCTGCGGCCGTTGCCAAAGGGGCAACACAGGCCATTACGAATGCTCTCGTCTCGGCGGGCAGGAAGCTGGGGGTAGAATATTTCATTAACACGGACGTCGACAAGATCATCGTGGAGAACGGCAAGGCAAAAGGCATTCGGCTCACGGACGGGACCCAGGTGGAGGCAAAGAAATTGATTGTTGGAGACATCGGAACCCCTCAGCTGTTCCTTCGTCTCCTTGACAAAGAGCTTGTGAATAGAGAAATGAAACGCAAGCTTGAAGCGAACTTGTATGACAGGGGTCACGTGTTTTGGGGCACTTTGGCTGTCCATGAGCTTCCCAAGTACAAGGCGGCAAGCGTGAATCCTGATATCAATGCCACGCCTCGCACCTACTGGGCGCCCAAAGATCTCGCCTACATGGAAAACAAATACATGCATGAGCTCTTTCTGTTGGGCATGGGATCTAAGTTTTTCTGTTTGACAGCTCCTGATACGATCTGGGACCCTTCGCGGGCGCCCGAAGGCAAACACACCGTCTTGTTTGAAGAGTACTCCTGCCCTGCGCCCTTTTACTCCAGGAGGGAGTGGCGCCAGATGGGAGAGGAGTTCTTGAATTCCCTTCTTCAGCAGTGGGAGGAATACGCGCCCAATATGACGAAAGAGAATGTCATTGGGTATCGTGTGATCACCCCTGTGGATCTTCAGGATACCCACTTGGACATGAAAGACGGCTCCTGGTGTGAGGGGACCATGGCCGCCTCTCAGAGTGGACGCTTCAGAGGGCAGCCCGGGGGGTTTCGGACCTTTATCAAGAATCTTTACATGTGTTCTTCAGCCATGACGGGCGGCGGCGGTATCGGACGGGGTTCAAGCCTTAATTGCTACAAGGCCATCGCAGAGGACTTCGGCCTGCCGAAGCCGGAATAGCCGTTTGGGATAAGACACCGGCACCAGGACCGGGTTAAGAAAGTAAGCCACCCTATTCTCTTGTCATTTCGACCGAAGGGAGAAATCTTTCCAGAACCGAATCAAAGAGTTCTCAGTCACTTCGCCCCTTCGAAATGACACGCAGACTATCGTAAGCAAATACTGGAGGAGAAAAGCGATGCCTTTGGGAAACAAGTTTTTCAACCTGGATGGAAAGGTGGCTCTGGTCACGGGAGCCGCTTTGGGTCTGGGCCGAAGCTTTGCCCAGACCCTTGCTGAGGCCGGTGCGGAGGTGGTCATTGCGGACATTGACAAAGATCATCTGGATGAGACAGAGGGAATTCTGGAAACCACAGGGCGAAAAGTCCTCAAGATCCTCGCTGATGTGTCTAATCCCGCCGATGTTGCCCAGATGGTGAATGAAACGGAATCTCAATTCGGCCGGCTCAATATTGCCGTAAACAACGCTGGAATTATCACCAAACCTGCCCGATTTCATGAAATGCCTCCTGAAGACTGGAACAAAGTCATTTCTGTCAATCTGACGGGGGTGTTTCTGTGCATGCAAAAAGAAATAGAGCTCATGCTTAAGCAAGGAACCGGAGGGAGCATCATTAACATTTCCTCCGTCTTGGGGATGGTGGGATTAGATCCTCAATTGAGTCCACGAGTCAATTACATCGCTTCAAAACACGGTCTGGCCGGGCTCACGAAACAGGGGGCTGTTGAATATGCTGAATATGCAATCCGAGTGAATGCGATTGCCCCTTCCTGGTTTGCAGGGACATCCTTGAGCAGAGACAGAGACAAGGTCCAAACAGACGAAGAAAAGGAGAAGAGGGAGAAAAGGATCGTGGCTCTCACCCCCATGAAAAGGCGCGGCCAAATCGAGGAGCTCCAGGGGCTTCTGCTTTACCTTGCTTCGGATGCTTCCACTTACACAACGGGCCAGATTTTTGCCTCTGATGGAGGCTGGACAGCACACTGAGAATGATCTTTCTTTTCGGGATTACTCAAGACAGCTTCACAGGTTTTTTTCCGTTGACAACAAGGGAACAGAAGAGTATCGCTCACCTAAAAGGCTCCTCTTCAATGGGAGCCGTCTCACTTCGGAATCAACACCCCCTGATCGGTTTTCCAAGCCATTAGAGAAACGACTTTGCGGCTATCAAAGGCGTGAAAGCAAGCAGGAGACGCTCGTTGGCCCTTGTGACGAGGCTTCAGATGACGACGTGGGACTTTACCAGCTTTTCTATAAGCATAGCTTATGAATCTATAAAACTTTTTGTTTTGACAAATTGATCACTTTGGACGGAATATCGATCACTTCTTAGTATAAAGGAACAGACAGAGTCAGCGAGGCGCCTCCACTTCTTTTTCACCTCTTCCAAAGGTTCCGTGGTTGCCCATGAGTTCTCGTTTCCTTTGTTCGCCACATCCTATTGCCGTCGCACCCTGCTTCGGGCTTCACAACCACCGCCTCACAGCAAGAAAACACAAGGAAACCTTCACTAAGGCTTTTTTCTAACATTGAATAAAAGGGAGCAAACATGACTGAGGAAAAACTCATTTACTGGCTTGAGGAGCTGGGCAGAGAGCACAATGACGTGGTGGGGAAGAAGTGTGCCAATCTGGGACAGATGACGCGCATGGGACTGGCGGTTCCCCCTGGGTTTGCCCTCTCCCTGGAGGCTTACCGGCTCTTTGTGAAGGAATCCGGCCTTGCCGGGGAGATGGAACGCTATGTCCAGAAGTTTGGGGATCTCAAGGGGCAGGGAATTACGGTCTTTGACGAAATGAGCAAAACCCTCAGGGGCATGATTGAGTCCAGAGAAATTCCCGGGAGCCTCAAAACCCAGGTTCTCGGATACTACAAGGACCTGTCCCGTCGTTTGGGTATAGATGATCCTGCGGTTTCCGTCCGGTCCGCAGGCACGGAAAGCCGTCCGGGGATGTTCGAGACCTATCTGAACGTGAGGGGGCAAGAACAGCTGCTGGAAAAGGTGAAGAAAGTCTGGGCCAGCGCCTATACCTCCAG
>Ga0101944_10004172_pt1 | contig 18409 bp, 14 predicted proteins | sample DewCreD2012metaG_FD_75245 | JGI IMG/M metagenome (GOLD analysis project Ga0101944, IMG submission 75245) | Hot spring sediment bacterial and archeal communities from British Columbia, Canada, to study Microbial Dark Matter (Phase II) - Dewar... ... | reverse complement strand
GTGTGGCGACCTTGGGCGACTCTTTCAGGAATTTCCTGAACCTGCCGGTCATGCGTTTGCGTTTCCAGAAGCCGGGCCACATTCGCGCTGCGCGGCGGCGCACGACGGCCGCCGCGGCACGCTATCGTTTCGCTGCCGCTTTCTCGATCTGCTGGCGTTTCCACAGCACGCGGCCGTACCACGGGCTTTCGGGCCAGCGTTTCTCCATGTCCTTGAGCACGGCGACGCCTTCGTCAACGCGTCCCAGATTCTCCGCCAGCACCACGCCCAGGCGGAACATGACGAACTGCGTCTGCTTGAACCGCGTCTGGCCGAAGTAGCGTTCGTGGAGCAACTCGCGATAGCAGGCCACGGCCTGCTCGTAGCACTCCCGCCGGCGGGCTTCGTCGGCGCCGGCCTCGACGGCCAGGTGGTTCTCCAGGAGGAGGGCCTTGTTGTAGAGGGCCCGCTCGACGGCCAGCAGCATCGGCAGGTCGGCCACGCGGGCATCGTTGCTGTCGGCCCGGACGTCGCGGCGGACGACCTCGGCCTGATACAGGGACAGTATCTGATCATAGGTCTTGACGGCGGCGGCGTAGTCGGGATGGTCCAGGTTGAACTCCTGGCAGAGCTTTCCGAAATCGCCCTCCGAGACAAGATAACGCTTGCCCGAGACGGAGCGAGCCGGCAACTTCCCGCTCTTGATCCAGTTGCGGACGGTGTTTCGATGGACGCCGAGCTGCTCGGCCAACTGGTTGATGCGAATCACGATCATGGATTCGGCACCCCTTCAAAGCTCGTTGGATCGGGTTCAGCGCAGGAAATGGACGGCCAGGCCCGGCGCCCGATGCCACATGTGAGTTTGAGAAAAATGATCATTACCCTTCCTTCAAAAATGCATATTATGCATAACTTGCACAACACATAGTCCGTTGCGCGTTTCAAGTCAACCCTTCATTGCGCCCCCCGGTCGGCCCCATGTCCCGATGCCCCTTCAGGCTCGTTGTGTCCCGTGGACCATGCCCAAATCCCGGATCATCCCGCCGAGCACCGTGGCCGCCGGGGGTCCTCATCCTTGACCGAACCGGCGACCTCTGTTAGAAGTCCCACCTGATCCAAAAGGCATCGGCATCAGTGCGGAATGACACCATCGGCCGGCTCTCCAGACCCGGGCAGCCCTGACCTCCCAGGAGTGTGGATTGGCATTGAGGAAGATTTTTCTTGGCAACGAGGCCATTGCTGTGGGGCTCTTCGAAGCGGGCTGCACCCTCGCCGCGTCCTACCCCGGAACTCCGGCATCCGAAATCCTGGGGGCCATGATCCAGCTCAAGCGGGCCGAGGGAGCTTCCATCCACCTGGAATGGTCCATCAACGAGAAGGTAGCCTTCGAGGTGGCGCTGGCCAACAGCTATGCGGGCCGAAGGTCGGCGGTCATCATGAAGCAGGTGGGGCTCAACGTGGCCGCCGATCCGCTCATGAGCGCGGCCTACACGGGTGTGAAGGGAGGGTTCGTGGTGGTGGTGGCGGACGACCCGGGACCACACAGCTCCCAGACCGAGCAGGACAGCCGCTTTTTTGCCATGATGGCCAAAATACCCGTCCTGGACCCTTCGACCGTGGAAGAGGCTCGTCTTTTCGCCAGAATGGCCATGGAAGTTTCGGAAAAGCACGGCATCCCGGTGATGCTGCGCCCCACCACCCGAGTCTGCCATGCACGCCAGGACCTGCTTCCGGGGGCCCTGGCGTTGAAGGAGTCGGAGCCCGCCTTCGAAAAGAATCCGGCAAGGTGGGCGGCCACGCCGAAATTTCGCCTGCTCCTCCACCGAGAGCTCAACGACAAGATCTTCTCCATCTCGCGTGACGAATCTCTCCAACCCTTTGCCATCGAGGGATTCGGGCCGGGCCCGGATCCGGCGGGCGCCATGCGATCCGTTGCCCATCGCCGGCCCTGCATTGTGGCCTCTGGAGTGGTATTGGCCCATGCCCGGGAGGTCCTCGCCGATCTCGCCTTTTCAAACGAGATCGTGCTCTATGGGGTGCCGATGCCCCATCCCCTGCCGCGCTCCTTTCAGGAGGCGGTCCTGAGGGATCACGACCGCATCCTGGTTCTCGAGGAGACCGAGCCCGTCATGGAGATGCAGTTCCCGGACCGAACCCGCATCAGCGGCCGGTTCGATGGCAGCGTCCCTTCTTCGGGCGAGCTCCTTCCCGAGACGGTGGAGCAGATTCTCAGGTCTTTTCTGGAGCTTCCGCCCGCTCCCGAGATCAAGGTGCCGGATGGACCGGGCCGTCGGCCCACCCTCTGCGCCGGGTGCCCTCACCGCGCGGCTTTCTTCGCCATCAAGAAGGCGCTTCCCAAGGGCATCTATCCAGGCGACATCGGGTGCTACACCCTCGGTTTGAACCTGGGAGTGGTGGACACGGTGCTGTGCATGGGAGCCGCCGTCAGCCAGGCATCGGGATTTTACCACGCGTACCGGTCCAGGGGAGACGAGGTACCCCACATCTGCGCGACCATCGGCGATTCCACCTTCTTTCACGCGGGGATCCCGCCTCTCATGAATGCCGTGGTCCAGGATGCCCGCTTCACGCTGGTCATCCTCGACAACAGCACCACCGCCATGACGGGACACCAGCCCACCCCGGCCGCTGGAGTCACCCTGGACGGGACACCCGTGCCGGCCCTCTCCATCGAAAGGATCGTCGAGGCCTGCGGGGTACGGTTCGTCCGGGCCGTCGACCCCTACAGCCTGGAAGAGACGACGGAGCTCCTGAGGGAAGCCGGCCGCCATGCGAGGGCCGACGACGGTGGGGTGGCCGTCGTCATCGCCCGGAGACCATGCCTCATGGATCGCCGGCAGCGCCGGACCCAGCCCCGCGTAGAGATTGAAGTCACCGACCGGTGCGTCGGCTGCGGCTTCTGCGTCAAGCACTTCGAATGCCCGGCCATGCTTCTGAAACAGGAGAAGGAGCCACTTGAGATCGACCGTGTGCTGTGCTCGGGATGCGGAGTCTGCATTCACGTTTGTCCCCACGGGGCCCTGGCCGTGAGCCGGCCCTCCGAGACCTGAACGATTCGCTGGAAAGAGTGACCCATCGTGATGCAGCAGATCATCATCAGCGGAGTGGGGGGCCAGGGAATTCTCTTCATCACCCGGCTCCTGGCGGAAACGGCTTTGGAAATGGGCTTTTCCGTTCTCATTTCGGAGACCCATGGCATGGCCCAAAGGGGCGGCAATGTCGTCAGTCACCTCAAGGTCTCATCCCCGGCGGATGACAAGGCCGCAGACTCCCCACGGCCGTTCGTCAGTCCCCTCATCCGACCGGGTCGCGCCGACCTGCTGCTGGCCATGCACCCGGATGGAGAAGCGGCCCACGGATACTATCTCAAGGCTGGTGGCGTCACCATCTCGAACCGGCCCAACTCCTCGAACCCGAGCGCCCTGGATGCCGGACGCGTGGCCCTGGACCTGGGGTCCCCGGTTTCGGCCAACCTGGCCCTCCTGGGGTTCGCGGCGGGATCGGGCGCACTCTTCTGCCCGCCGGAGCAGGTGCGCACCACCCTGGAACGTTTCGGTGGCAGGCGGATCGAGCTCAGCCTCAAGGCCTATGAGGCGGGCTGGGATGAGGCGCGACGGCGGCTTGCCGGAGGAGTCCCGCATTCCTCCGGGGGCTCCGCGGCGTAGCCCGGCATTCCACAAACATGTTCTGGCAGCTGCTTCCCCAGTTTCTGGTCGCCGGCGTCACCAACGGCAGCATCTACGCACTCATCGGCTTGGGCTTCTGCCTGATCCAGAACGCCACCGGACTGGTCAATTTCGCCCAGGGTGATTTTGTCATGCTGGGAGCCATGGTGGCTATATCTTTGATGCACGCCGCCGAGCTTCCCATGGTCATCGCCTTTCCCGCGTCCATCGCCCTCGTGGCGCTGGTGGCCGTCGCCCTCGAACAGGGCCCCCTCCGGCTCTCAAGGAATCGCGACATCCTGACGCTGGTCATGATCACGGTGGGAGCGTCCATCTCCTTCAGGGGCTCGAGCATGATGCTGTGGGGCAAGAACGCCCACATCTTTCCGCCCCTGGGCGGAGAGACGCCCATCGTGCTCTGGAACGCCGCCATCCTGCCCCAGACCCTGTGGATCCTTGCCCTCTCGCTGGTTGTCCTCGGGTTGCTCTACCTGTTCTTTCATCGAACCCTTCTGGGGAAGGCCGTGCGGGCGGCCGCCGACAACCCGCGGGGGGCTTTGCTCATCGGCATTTCGGTTCGGAAGGTGGTGGCGCTGGCTTTCGCCCTGGCAGGCGCGCTCGGTGCGTTGGCGGGCATTCTCGTGACCCCCATCACCAGCATGAGCTTCGATGGCGGCCTGATGCTGGGTCTCAAGGGTTTTTCGGCGGCCATCCTGGGGGGCTACGGCAGCACCCTCGGAGCCGTGGTGGGGGGCCTGCTCCTGGGCATTCTCGAATCCCTGGGCGCGGGATTCATTTCCTCGGCCTACAAGGATGCTTTCGCGTTTCTCATCCTCCTCGGGATTCTTTTCGTGAGACCCGCGGGCCTCTTCGGATCGGCCCGGGTCAAGCGGGTGTGAAGGGCTTCGGTTTCGGATTTCGAGTCTCTGACCGGCGTGTATGGCTTGCCAGTTGGTTGTTCGGTCTTCGCCCCTCTGACGGGGCTCGGAAAAGAGCTGCATCGACATGCATGACGACGAGGTCGCCGGCGGATTGACTCAGGGGCAGGGAGGGGCTCTTCGGCCCTGGGTCCCCCGGCAATGGCCGGCGCTGCTCGGCCTGGCAGGGGTTGTGGGTCTCATGCCCCTGGCGGTGCCGAACGATTATTTCTATCTGCTCCTGAACATCATAGCCCTCAACGCCATGGTGGTGCTCGGGCTCAATCTCCTGGTCGGCGCCACCGGCCAGGTGTCCCTCGGCCATGCCGCATTCTACGGCCTGGGGGCTTATCTGTCCGCCATCGCCAGCACCACCTGGCAATGGCCCCTCCCCGCCGCACTCGTGTTCAGCCTGGCCTGCACGGCCCTGACCGCTTTCCTGCTGGCCCTTCCCACTCTCAGGCTGGAAGGGCATTACCTGGTCATGGCCACCCTCGGCTTCAACATCATCGTGTCCATATTGCTCGGTCAAATGGAAAGCCTGACCGGAGGGCCATCCGGCTTCCCCGGAATCCCGAAGGTCGCCGTGGGCCCCCTGGTCCTGGGCAGCGATCGCTCTTTCTACTGCTTCATCTGGGGCCTTTTCATCGTCATGCTGGCCCTGACCCTCAACCTGACGGACGGCCGCATGGGTCGTGCCTTCACGGCGATCCATGAAAAGGATCTGACGGCACAGGCCCTGGGAATCGCCACCTTCCGGACCAAGGTCCTCGTGTTCGTCCTCAGCACCCTTTATGCCGCATTGGCCGGGTTCTGTTATGCCCATTACGTGACTTTCATCAGCCCCAAGACTTTCGACATCTTCTATTCGGTCCAGGTGGTGACCATGGTGGCCGTCGGCGGCATGGGAAACCTTTGGGGTGGTCTGCTAGCGGCTGTGCTCCTGACGGGCCTTCCCCACCTTCTCCACCGTTTCGAGGATCTGCACGTGCTCCTCTACGGACTCATTCTCATGGGAGTGCTCGTGTTCTGTCCCCAGGGATTGCTGGCGGTTCTCGCTGCCTGTGTGCCCCGGAAACGGGAGTCACAGGCCCTCGAAGCGCCTCCTCCTGCCACGGAGATACCGACTGCACGGGGATGCCTGAATGGGACGCCCCCGCCGGCCGCGGAGCCTCATGCGCACCAGGCAACGGGTGCTTCCCAGGCACGGGGGCGGGGAGAGAAGACGGCCGTTCTTGAAGTGAACCGCATTTCCCTGAGCTTCGGAGGTCTGCAGGCCCTGAGCGGGGTGGATCTGGACCTCCATTCCGGTGAGATCGTCGGCCTCATCGGCCCCAACGGAGCGGGCAAGACGACACTTCTCAACGTGATCTCGGGCATCCTTCAGCCCGAGGACGGAGAGGCGTTCCTCAACGGGCAGTCCTTCCTGGGGATGCCGGCCCATGAAATCGCACGGCTCGGACTGGGCCGTACATTTCAGTCGGTCCAGATTTTCCCCCAATTGTCGGTTCTGGAAAACGTGCTGTTGGGGTACCATGTTCACGGGCGCAAAGGCATGGTCGCGGCGTGCCTCCATTCACCGGCGGAGAGGAAGGAAGAGGCCAGGCTGCGGCGGGAGGCCGCTGCCCTCCTCGACGGATTCGGCCTGGGCTCGAAGGCCTACAGGCAGGGGCAGGAGTTGAGCCTCATCGACCAGAAGCTTCTCGAGCTCGCACGGGCACTGGCATTGAAGCCCTCGGTCCTGCTCCTTGACGAGCCCGTGGGCGGCCTGAACCCCAGGGAGAGCGAGGTCCTGGTGGAGCATGTGGCCCATCTGCGCCGCGGCGGCATGGGAATCATTCTCGTGGAGCACGACATGAATGTGCTCATGCGGCTGGCCGACCGGGTCGTCGTGCTTCAGCATGGCCAGCGAATCGCTGCGGGAACCCCGCGGGAGATTCAGAGCGACCCTCGGGTCATCAGTGCTTATCTGGGCACCAGGAGCCGAAAATCTTGATGTGATCCAGGCATGGCCGACCGGCAGTGATGATGGTCTTTATGAGCCGATGCAGCCTCCGCCCCGGGAATGCCGCGCCGAAGACGTGCTTCTCCTCCGCATCCCCGCGAGAGGATTGGCTTTCTCAAACCCGCCATCCGGGAGACCCCCAGTGCTGCAGGTCAACGGCCTTTCCGCCCGATACGGCCCCATACAGGTGCTTCGGCGCATCACCTTCCACGTCGGTTCCGGAGAGATCGTGGCCCTCGTCGGGGCCAACGGCGCGGGGAAGAGCACCCTGCTGCGCACCTTGAGCGGGCTTCACCGGCCTTCGGAGGGGGAAATCCTCTTCGAGGGGGACCCGATCCACCGGGCGCAGCCCGACCGCATCGTGCGCCTGGGCCTGGTGCAGGTCCCCGAGGCCCGGCAGCTCTTTCCCAATATGACGGTCCGGGAGAACATCGAGCTCGGGGGTTATGTTCACGGACGTAAGCACGTGGAAGAGCTTCTCCCGAAGGTTTTCGATCTCTTTCCTCCCCTGGCGGCCCGACCCAGGCAGAAGGCCGGCTCCCTGAGCGGCGGAGAGCAGCAGATGCTGTCCATCGCCCGTGCTCTCATGGCCCGTCCACGCTTGCTCGTCCTGGATGAGCCCTCCATGGGGCTCGCACCGCTGGTGGTCGAGGAGATCTACCGCACCATCGAGATCCTCCATCAGCAGGGGACCACGATCCTGCTGGTCGAGCAGAACGCCATGGGGGCCCTGGCCGTGGCGGAGCGAGCCTATGTGCTCGAATCGGGCCGCATCGTGCTCTCCGGTGACGCGTCGGAGCTCATGGAGCACGACGATGTGCAGAGGGCGTATCTGGGTAAGGAGTACAGATACAAATGGGAAAGGTAGGTGAATAGCGTCATGCCCCTGGAACCCGTCGAATCCCAGTCCCGCGAGGAAATCCGAATGCTGCAGATGGAGAGGCTGCAGGTGGCCCTCAATCGGGCCTTTCTCAACGTGGACTTCTATCGCCGGCGCATGGACTCCCTCGACCTGCTGCCCGAGGACGTCCGCACCCTGGACGACCTGCGGCGGATGCCGTTCACGACCCGAATGGACCTGGCCGAGCACTACCCCTATGGCTTGTTCGCGGCACCGCTCCGCAGCATCGTTCGCCTGAAGATCACCAATCCCATGCTGCGGGAGCGGGGAAACCCCGTCGTGGTCGGCTTCACCCGCCACGACGTGACCATGTGGCAGTCGCTCATGACACGTCTTTATGCACAGCTGGGGGTGACCGACCGCGACATCGTGCAGGTCGCTTTCAACTTCAGCCTCTTTCCCGGCGCCTTCACTTTCAACCACGCAGCCGAAGCCATTGGCGCCACCCTGGCGCCGTCGGCGACCATTTCGGCCCGGCTGCAGCTCCAGATCATGCAGGATTTCCGATCGACGGTGCTGGCCACCACTGGAGCCTTCGCCCTTCATATCGTGGAGACCATGGCGGCGGAAGCCGTCGATCGCCGCCGGCTTTACCTCCGGCTGGTACTGCTGGGTCCCGACCCCTTGCCCGAGATCACGCGTGCCTACCTGGAGCATGGTTTCGGGGTACCCGTCTACGGGCTGTACGGCGTCAACGAGATGGTGGAGCCGGGCATGGCCGGCGAGTGCCCTTATAAGTCCGGCATGCACCTGGCAGAGGACCAGTTTCTGGCCGAGATCGTCCACCCGGACACCGGTCAACCGGTGGCTTCCGGGCACGAAGGCGAGCTGGTGCTCACCACCCTCACCGCAGAGGGCTATCCCCTCATCCGGTATCGCACGGGAGACGTGACCGTGCTGCGCGATTCCCCTTGCGGCTGCAGCCGAACCCTGGCCCGCCTGGGCCCCATCCTTCGGCGCACGGACAATCGACTGTCCGTGCGGGGAATCCCCTTCTACCCCGAGGAGATCGAAAATCTGCTCCGGGAGGTGGATCCCGCCCTCGACGACTTCCGGCTCGTCGTCACCACGAGCCACGGCATCGGAGATCAGCTGGAGGTCCTTCTGCTCCGAGAATCCACCCGGGATTACCCGGGCGGCGGAAGACCCCAGTATCTGGAAATGGTGCGCAGCTCCCTGAGACGGGCCCTGGGGCTCGGTGTGCGCGTCTCCATGGTGGACCGCGACCGCGTCCCGCGGGAAGGACTCATCTACAAGACGGTCTTCCGGAGCGCAGAGCCCTTCCGGCCGGCTTGAAAACTCCCACTGCGTCGATGCTCGCACCCGGGCCCCACGTCTCAAGCCTTGCTTCCGGACCCCTCGCGAGCTTTGCCCGCCAGTTGGAATCGCCCTCCGTCGCCACCCCGTGACACCGGCCCGTCAGCCTTTCTATTTTGACAGCGTTGGTATCTTATTATAGGAGAAGTCGGAGACAAACGGCCGGCATGAGTCCGTGTGAGGCCGGGATTTGAGGCCGGCCGGATTCATGGTCTGAGAACCGGGATCGAACCTGCCGAGGCTCCCTCGCCCGCCAGGGATCGAACCGAAGACGAGGCATGCATCGAGGAATGGACGACAAATCGCCAAGGGGTGCGAGCGGCGCCCCGCTCCTGTCCCTGAGCCGGCCCTCGGACGACTGTCTTCTGGTCAGCCTCCAGGGAGAGTGGGCGCTGGGGCGGAAATCGCCCTCCGTGCAGGAGATCGAGGAGGAGATCCGGGCTGCGGGACGGCCAGGAAGAATTGCTTTCGACTCCCGGGGTCTCGAGAGCTGGGAAAGCGGCCTCCTGACCTTTCTTCTCAAGGTCCGCGCGATTTGTGGCCGCGAGCGCATCGCCATCGAGGACGAGGGCCTGCCGCCGGGGGTTCGCCGCCTGCTGGCCCTCGCCACGGCCGTGCCAGAGCGCAGGGGGGCCCGCAGGGAGGAGACGAGAGCAGGGTTTCTATCCACGGTAGGCATCAGGGCCGTGGCCTTTGGGAGCTCATGCCTGGAAGTGCTGACATTCATCGGCGAGGCCACCGTGGCCATGGGAAGGTTCCTCACGGGCCGCGCCCGCTTTCAGCGCTCGGATTTCCTGACGCTCCTTCAGCAGTGCGGGGCGCAGACCCTTCCCATCGTCTCCCTCATCAGCCTGCTGGTGGGACTGATCCTGGCCTTCGTCGGGGCCGTTCAGCTTCGCATGTTCGGAGCACAGATTTACGTGGCGAGCCTGGTCGGCATCGCCATGGTGCGCGTGATGGGGGCCATCATGACGGGCGTCATCGTCGCGGGACGCACGGGGGCGGCTTTCGCAGCCGAGCTCGGCACCATGCAGGTGAACGAGGAGATCGACGCCCTGAAGTCCCTTGGCATTCCTCCCATGGAATTCCTGGTGCTGCCGCGGATGCTGTCCCTCATGGTCATGATGCCGCTGCTTTGCCTTTACGCCGATCTCATGGGCATCCTCGGCGGTCTCGTCGTGGGGGTCTTCATGTTGGATCTGAACGTCCTCGAGTACTTCGCCAAGACCCGGGAATCGGTGACCCTGGTGTTTCTCTGGATCGGCCTCTTTCACGGCGTCGTTTTCGGAATACTCATCGCCCTTTCGGGGTGCCTGCGGGGCATGCAGTGCGGGAGAAGCGCTTCCGCCGTGGGCCAGGCCACCACCTCGGCCGTGGTGACGTCCATCGTGAGCATCATCGTGGCCACGGCCATCATCACGCTGGTCTGCGACATACTGAACATCTGAAGGAGCACCGAGCGGCTTGGAGCAACCACGGCGACAGGAAGCCTCCCCCCACATCGTGATCGAGAGCCTCACCATGGCCTTCGGAAGCTTCGTTCTCCAGAAGGACCTGAACTTCACGGTGAACCGGGGCGACGTCTTCATCATCATGGGGGGCAGCGGATGCGGGAAATCCACGCTGCTGCGCCACATGGTGGGCTTGCAGCGTCCGGCCTCCGGAAGGGTGCTCTACGACGGAGTGCTGAGCCTCTGGGATGCGACTCCGGACGAGCGGGACCGCATCATGAAGCGGATCGGCATCCTTTACCAGAGCGGCGCCCTGTGGAGCTCCATGACCCTGGCCGAAAACGTGGCATTGCCGCTGCGGGAGTACACGCGTCTCGGCGAAACCGAAATCCGGGAGCTGTGCTCCCTGAAACTGGCCCTGGTGGGTCTCTCGGGATTCGAGGATTACTACCCCTCGGAAATCAGCGGAGGCATGAAGAAACGTGCAGGACTGGCGCGCGCCATGGCCCTCGACCCGGATATCCTCTTCCTGGACGAGCCCTCGGCCGGACTGGATCCCATCAGTGCCAGGCTCCTGGATGACCTCATCCTGGAGCTGCGTTCCAGCCTCGGGGCGACGGTGGTGGTGGTCACCCACGAACTGGCGAGCATCTTCGCCATTGGAAACAACTCGGTCTTCATCGACGCCGAGGCAAGGACGATGATCGCCCAGGGTGACCCGAAGCTGCTGCTGGCCGAATCCGACAACCCCACAGTCCGGAAATTCCTTACACGCGGGGGAGAAGAGCCGTGAAAGCCTCCTCTCAGGGAAAAGCACTCGGGAGGGCAGACCGGCGCGAGCTGGTACCGTGGAAGGGTGGCGTCTTTTTTCGGTTCCGCGGTGCTTGTACGAGAGAGCCACGAGACCGTCTGAATGATCTCCTGAAGATCGAACGGCGGGGTATGCGGGGAGAGATCGCAAATGTCTAAACCGGCAAGCACAACGCTGATCGGTGCGTTCGTGGTGGGGGCGCTGACCCTCCTGGTGGTCGGGGTGATGGTCTTCGGCTCCGGCACGCTTCTGCAGAAGACCTACCCCTTCGTGATGTATTTCGAAAGCTCGGTGACCGGGCTCTCCGTCGGATCTCCGGTGGTCTTCCGCGGCGTGAAGGTGGGGTCCGTCACCGACATCACGCTCATGGCCAACCCGGCGACCATGACCCTTCACATCCCCGTCACCATTCGACTCGATCCCGAAACCATCCAGGTGGATGCCACCAACGGCCCTTACAGCAGGGACCCGTACGCCAACATGAAGCGGCTCATCGATAAAGGCTTGAGGGCCCAGCTGCAGACCCAGAGCTTCGTCACGGGGCAGCTGCAGATCGGGCTCGACTTCTTCCCCGAACGGCCCGCTAAGTACGTGGGAAAAAGCGGCATGGCCGAAATTCCGACCATTCCGACCAAGCTCGAGGAGCTCGCCCGGACCTTGGAGAAGCTGCCGCTGGAGCAGCTGGTTCACGAAGTGTTGAATGCCGTCCAGGGGATTTCGCAGGTGGTGCGGGACCCCGAGATCAAGGAAACCATCACCGCGCTGAAAAACACCGCCCAGAACCTCGAGCTGACGGTCAAGCACGCGGACGAGCGTTTGGGTCCGGTGCTCTCCAACGCCGAGAAAGCCCTTGAGGACTATGGAAAGCTCGCCCGGGACCTCGATTCGAAGCTCGGATCCCTCCTGTCCAGGGGCGAGTCGGCTGTGGATGAATACGCCAGACTGGCCAGGGACTTGAACGGGCAGCTGGGACCGCTGGCCAAGAGCCTCGAAGCCACCCTGGAAGGGGCACGGCACGCCCTCGCCAACGCAGAGAGGACCCTCGGCAACGCCCAGAGCCTCACATCGAGGGACTCGCCCCTCCTTCGCGAAATGATGAGCTCACTTGATGAACTGAAACGGGCCACCCGGGCCATCCGGGTCTTTGCCGAATACCTGGAGCGACACCCCGAGGCCCTGATCCAGGGCAAGGGCGGTCCGTCCAGGGGGAGATGACAATGATGCGGGAAAAACGGCGATCGAATACCCTGTGCTTGCTGTTGGTCCTGACGGCTCTGCTGGCGATGGCGTCGGGCTGCTCCCGGACGGCCCCGGCGAGGTTCTACCTGTTGAGCGAGGTTCCGGCGGCTGAGCTCAAGGCCCCGGCGGCGGGGACCGGTCCCTGCCTCACCCTGGGGATCGGTCCCGTGGAGATGCCCGACTACCTGGACCGCCCCCAGATCGTGACCCAGGTGAGCCCGAACGAGCTGCAGCTGGGGGATTTCGACCAGTGGGCCGAGCCCCTGGGAAAGACGGTCATGAGGACCCTGGCCGAAAACCTGGCGTCCCTCCTCTGCGTGGACGAAATGATTTTCTATCCGTCCGAATCGCCCCGCGCCGACTTCCAGGTCGCCGTAACGGTAACGCGATTCCATGGGCGGCCCGACGGGGAGGTGGAACTGTCGGCCCAGTGGCAGGTGACGCAGAACGACGGCGGCAAGGTCGCGGCCAGGAAGCGTACAACCATCCGCGAGCCCCTGGATGGCGACGGATACCCCGCCCTGGTGGCCGCCCAGAGCAAGGCCCTGGCCCGGCTCAGCCGTGAAATCGGCGAAGCCCTTTCCGCTGCCTCGACGAAGTGAAATCCATTCGGAATCAGAAGCCTGAATTCAGCTGAAAGACCGCTCAAGCCCCTCTACGGATGCCGCCTCAGTCCGATGGAATGTGTCAGACTTCGCGTCAGCGACGTGGGCTTGGCTGTCCGAGATCTGTCATGTCGAGCGACAGCGAGAAATCTCGTTCATCGTAACACCACGAGCTCATGAGATTTCTCTCTCCGCTACGCTCCGTTCGAAATGACAAAAAGGTGTCTTCGGACAGCCTCCTGGCCGGAAGTGTCACGGACGGGTCGATGGCCCCGTCGCAACGGGAAGCTCGGGTCTGGCCGCCCACTCCGTCCAGCCGGCGTCGTAGTAAAGCACTTTCGAGTATCCCAGAAGGTGCTTCAGGACAAAAAAGGTCTGGCTGGCCTGATGGCCCGTGCGGCAGTGAACGATCACCAATGCCTCCCGCGATGGAATGATCCTGGCGTATGCGGCTGCCAGCTCGCCCGTGGGCTTGAAGAGAACGATGCCGTTCTGTATTGAGACGTCTTCGGTGTACGGTCGGTTGACCGCCCCCGGGATGTGTCCCGCGCGTGCCTCGTCGGACTTGGCCCCCGTGAAATAGTCCTCGGGCCTCACATCGAGAATGACGGCATCCTTCGTCCGGCTTGCCTGCAGCACCCGCAGATGATCCACGGTGAAGGCATCCGGGCCGCCTGGGGCGGGGTAGGACGACTCGCTGATCACCGGAAGCGCTGCGTCCGTGGGGCGGTTCTCGGCGACCCATTTGCCGAATCCGCCGTCCAAAACCGCGTAGCGACGATGATTCAGTCTCTCACACGCCATGCCGACCAGAGTGGCGTCCTGCATCTTGTCCCCTGAGACCACCACGACCAGGTCACCCGGCCGGATTCCCATCTGGGAAAAATGCATGGCGAGCATCGGTGCGGGAAGCAGCATGGATGGAACACCCCGGACGACGCCTCTCAGGCTGTCCACCGAGAGATAGACCGATCCGGGAATGTGGCTGGTGTTGTACGCCGGCTGGCTTCGCATATCCAGAATGCGGAGGTCTTTCCTGCCCAGTTGAGACGCCAGCCATTGGGTCTCCACCACGCCGGGGAGCTTCGGGCCGGATTCGGCTTCGGGAAGCGGGGCGGCCGTCGCAGCGGGAGTGGCGGCAGTCTCGCCGGCTGCGTAAAAGAATCGGCGCCATTGGGCGATTCTCCCCGCCATTTCCTCGGATACGGGCTCGCTCCGCAGTGAGGCGGGCTTGAGGCAGGTCTCGATGAACCCCTCCAGCCCGTCCGTCAGGATGGTGGCGTTGCGGAATCCCATGCGGGCCAGGGAATCCCTGGCCTGCGCGGGGTGGGTCATGCCGTTGGAGTAGAGGACAATGATTCCGACATCCCTGTAGGGGCCGAGGACCGAGGGCAACTCCGACATGGGCACGTTCAACGCCCCCGGAAGGTGAAACCGGGCGTACTCGGCGGGTGTCCGAAGGTCGACCAGTGTGAGACCAGAATCTCCCGCCATGAGGCGATCCGCGAGTTCATCCGGGTCCATGTGGTCCGCCGCGGTCTCCACGGAAAGCAGCAGAGCCTTTTCAGAATCGACCTTGCCCAGTGCCGAAGCCGTTGACGTCGGGGAAACACCTGGAAGGATCAGAAGTCCGCCTGCGGCGATGATCAGAACGGCACTGAAAGACTTCAGGAACGGGCTGCCGAGATAAGCTCCACCCTGACTCACCCTCCGCTCGATCCACTCGGCGCCCCAGAAACAGCCCACGGCGACGCAGGTGAAAAGGAAGGCAAACGCGGAGCTCGACATCCCCACGGCATCGAAGGCGAAACGGACTCCGCTCTCACCCCACTGGTAAAGCGGCTTAACAACCGAAAAGAGCTCGTTGAACAGCACACTTCCCGCCGCGGCTCCCAGAAGGAAGAGCAGCGCGTCCACTTTGCCCGAGGCCAGGCCGATGGCTGCGGTGCCCGGACACCACCCGCTCATGACGAATCCCACGCCGAAGATCACGCCTCCGACGATCTGAGCACCGTAGACGGATGGCATGAAATATAGCTGCTCCGGCGAGATCCAGCCCATCCCCAGAAAGTACAGGAGGCCGATCATGGCGGTGATGACGGCGCTGAACATGACCTTGAGAACCGTCATGTCCCGAAAGTAGAAGATCCCCGCAAGACGCCTGGAGCTCCCGAATCCCGCCTGCTCGAGGCAGACGCCGAAGAAAAAACCCACGACGAGCGCTGCAAGGTGAGCCTGCGCCGAATCCAGGGCTCCCAGGCCGAAATAGGTCTCAATCATTCCACTGTCTCCTCACGAAGTAAGCGAACGCATAGCCTCCTGCAAAGGCAAAGATGAGAAAGAGGAGACTTCCGCTGAGAAGGAGGGCCCCGCCGGTGAGGGCCTGCCCCGAGGTGCACCCCTGCGCCAGTCGGCTCGCGAGGCCGGCGAGCAGGCCGCCGCCTGCCGCGTAGATCGCCCGGAGGCGGGTCGGGGCGGATTGGCCCTTCTCCATGCCGATGCGCAAACGGCCTGTGTGCATGGCGGAAACGAGGCCGCCCAGAAAGACGCCGGCCAGCATGAACACCAGGTAGTAGTTCAGCGGCGCCTCGCCCCACGCGCCAAAATACTCGCTTCCAAGGGTGTGCTGCGGGGCGACGGCGCCCTCGGCCCAGGCGGCGACCCTCGCCAGTCCTCCGGAGGCGCCCAGGCCGGCGCCCAATACCAGGAACGAGGCCAGAAGCGTGAGTCCCAGCAGAAATCCCGCCAGATAAGGATTGAGATGGTCTTTGGCTTCCTGTTTCATCTTGGTCTCCATGGTCAGCATCCTGCGCTCTTGGACCTGGCGGGCCTAGGAGGTGCGGGAGGCGTCGCATCCCTCGGCGCCGGGGGAGGGGAGACCCTCGGCTCCGGCCTCATGGGCGTGCCGACCGATGGGCCCGCTTCGGGCCGGCCGGGCAGCATCACTTCCTTCACGACGCTTCTGAGCTCGGACTCGGCCCAGTACGCTTCGACCCCGCCGTGGAGAACCTTGATGGAACGCTGGGTCTTCTGGGAGAGAATCCCGGCCACGGCCATGGCGAGGGAGCCGTCCCGGTCGGCGATGATGAGAGGCACCGAGCCGGCAAGGAACGCGGCGTTGTTCATGAGATCCGCAATGTCCACGTTCCGCGAGCCGGGGATGCTGTAGTCGGCGAACTGGGGCGGCGGACGCATGTCCACCAGCTCGAAGGTGCCCGGCAGATCCACCAGGAGCCGCTTCAGATCGGCGGGAGCCATGCGTTCGGGGAGCCTCAGGGCTCGTATCAAGGCTTCAGAGGATGCGGTGGAGGCCGGGGCGGCCTTGCTGTCGGGACCCAGCACGGGCAGACCCGCCTGAATCCAGGCCTCGCTCCCGCCGGCCAGGCTGCTCACCAGCTTGAAGCCCTGACGCTCCAGTATGCCCGCGGCCATGCTCGAACGGTAGGCGGAATTGCAAACCGTCACCACGGGCTGGTTCGGGTCGAGCTTGGTGGCGAGCTCGCTCAGATGGTTCAGAGGGAGGTTGACCACGGTGCCGATGCGCAGGGCCATCCACTCGCTTGGAAGCCGCACATCCACGATGATCGGGGATTCCCCCGTCTGCATGAGTCCGTAAAGCTCTGTGGGCTGAATCGTGCTGTGGCCGGCAACGGACAGACCCGCCTGCATCCACCCGTCGAGGGTAATGGGGCGCGCCCGGTACCCGACCCGGTGGAGACGGTGGATGGCTTCCTGCGTCTCGGACGGGCTGCCGCAGACGACCAGTTTGGCCTCCCAGGGGACCATGATCCCCACCCAGGTTTCCAGGCGTCCGCGGGTGCCGATGTTGACGGCATTGGGGATGTGTCCCGCAGCGTACTCCCCGGCCTCCCGAAGATCGACCACATAATACTGAGTGATGTCCATGAGGGCCCGGTCCGGCTTCACCGCAGCCGGCGGCGGCCCATCCCATTTCACCAGCTCAGGGCCCTCCTTGTTCAGGGCGGCGTTGTGCTTGAAATAGCGGGGCGCCTCGGGGAGCCCGTCCAGGACGGCCGCAATGAAATCGGCTCGATGGGTGTGGCGAAAATAAGGATTCGAGCGCTTTTCCTCGCCGATGGTCGAACTGGGCTGGTCGCTCAGATGGGCCCCGCAAAGCGACCCGGCTCCATGGGCCGGGAAGATCTTCACGGAATCCGGGAGCCTGGAGAGCTTGTTGGTCCAGGTGTCATAGGCCATGGAGGCCAGAGCTGCAGCCGAGATGGTGCCGCCCATGAGGTCCGGCCGCCCCACGCTCCCCACGAAGAGGGTGTCGCCGGTGAACATCATCTCCGGCACATCCGGGCTTTTCGACCCGTACACCGTGCCGCAGGTGCCGTCCGGCGTGTGGCCCGGCGTCTCCAGGATGCGCAGGGTGGCCTCTCCCACCCGGATGGTCGAACCCTCAATGAGCGGCGTGTGCGGATACTGGGCCCCGGCGGTGGCGTTGATGTAGATGGGGCAGCTCGCGGCCTTCGCCATTTCCATGTGTCCCGCCACAAAGTCGGCGTGGGAGTGGGTGAGGTAGACCCCCTTGATCTTTGCGCCCAGCTTTTTCGCCTGGTCGAGGTAGAACGCGACATCCCGCCCCGGGTCGACGACCAGCGCATCGCCCCCGCTCACCAGAAGATAAGAGTAGTGAGACAGCACGGACAGGTTCACCTGAACCACCTTGAAGCCCGGGAACTCGTAGGTGTCCACCACCTGATATTGAGCCGCCTCATGCCCGTGAGCGGCCGATTCCGAGTCCCTGATGGAAGCGGCGTGGGATGAGGGAGAGCAGGCCAGCCAAAAGAAGACGAACAGGGCGATGACACGATGGGATGACAGGTTCCAAAACACAAACATGGAAAACCTCCAGTGAGAGGGCAGGTCAGGGGATCGGACAGACCTCTTGTAACATAGGCTATTACCGAAAGCTTCCTGAAGGTATACAGAAGAGAGGCAGGTTTCAAGGTATTATTGTAGCAATCCGTCAATCCCCATTGTCGATCAAGGCCGGAAGCAGGGAACAGGTCTGCCAGCGCCTCAGTGGCTGTCCCGGGGTGGGCGCAGGGATCGCCCGATCGCCCACCCCGGCCATGTTGTTGACTGAACGTCCTTCCAGATGGAGTTCGAAAGTACAAAATTGAGGAGACGGGGCTATTCGTGAGAATTCTGTTTTTCGTAAAGAATAACGGCATGTTGAGAGAGTTCTAAATTCCGAACCTTTTTCTTGCCTGGGTTTCAGTCACCCGGAACGGGGCTGACCGTCTCGGATGCATAATCCTCTCCGTGACGCGTGCCCCGATTTTCCTTAAGCTTCGTCTTTCCCCGCACCGATACCCTGCATCAGGACTTCAATGATTTTCCAAAACGGGTCATGCCCCCCGGGCGCATGACCGGAGCAAGGGTGGGAAGCGGTTAACTGGAGTCGTGGACAGTCCCCGGCACGCAGGGGCTCTCCCCTGGGTGAAGTCCTGTCCCCCCTTGGAATCCAT
>Ga0101944_10004171_pt1 | contig 18413 bp, 12 predicted proteins | sample DewCreD2012metaG_FD_75245 | JGI IMG/M metagenome (GOLD analysis project Ga0101944, IMG submission 75245) | Hot spring sediment bacterial and archeal communities from British Columbia, Canada, to study Microbial Dark Matter (Phase II) - Dewar... ... | reverse complement strand
CCGTTGGTCACCGAGCAGAGCAGCACGTGATGCCCTTGCCTGGCCCATTTCGCTCCGCAGCCGCCCTCTTTGTACTCGGCATCGTCCGGATGCGCGCCGAACACGACGATCCGCAGCTTGCCGTCGTCCGGGGGTGGCGTCAGGTCTTCCAGCGACGCTCCCTGCACGCTGACTGCCGTCAGCGCCAGGCCCATCGCCAAACCGCAGAGGGTGACAAAATGTAACCCGGTTGCCGCACGCATGGTTGAACCTCCTCATGGAAAAGCATGACGAATTCTTCATCCTGATGGCGGCCCGCGAGGCAGGCAGCGCCGCGCTGCGACCCTCCCCAACGGGCCGCGGCCGACTTACGATCTAGCCTCAGCCGACGGGCACCAATATACGGCCTGGCTCTGCCAACCACATCGTGGCCCTCGCGATTGGCCGCATCGCGCGGCTTTGCCGCCGAGCGATTGCGTGGAAAAGCTGCGGTCGCCACTCCCTGTGCTGACGATCCCACTACGAAAGCTTCCCGATGGCATCACGCCGCTTGCCGCGAAATGTCGTGTTGCTCGGCTGGGCCAGTTTCCTCAACGACGTGGCCAGCGAGATGCTCTTCCCCTTGTTGCCCACGTTTCTTTTGAGCGTGCTCAAAGGCACCAAGGAGCAGCTCGGCTGGATCGACGGGCTGGCAGAGACGACGTCGAGCCTGCTGAAGCTTTGGGCTGGGGCGGCCTCCGACCGACTGAGGCAGCGCAAGGCGTTCGTCGTGGTCGGCTACCTCCTGGCGGGCGTGGCCCGGCCGCTGATCGGCCTGAGTACGGCTCCCTGGCACCTGTTGACCCTCCGCGCCGTGGATCGCGTGGGCAAGGGCATCCGCACGGCGCCGCGGGACGCACTGGTCGCTCAATCAGCGTCACCTGACGCCCGTGGACGTGCCTTCGGTTTCCAGCGGGCGATGGACCACCTCGGTGCGGCGCTAGGGCCGCTCGTCGCGTTCGCCTTCCTCGCTGCCTTTCCCGGCCAACTGCGGTGGCTCTTCGCCCTCTCGGCCCTCCCAGCCATTCCGATCTTCCTGCTGCTAGTCTGGGGGCTACGCGAGCCGCCAGCGGCCGCGGTATCCACACAGCCCGGCGGCCCGGCGGTGGAGTCCCTGAGCCCGCGTCTGGCCCTGCGGCTGCCCGACGCCCGCTTCCGACGGTATCTGGGGGCCGTGCTCGTGTTCACGCTCGGCAACGCCAGCGACAGCTTCCTGCTGGTGCGCGCGGGAGAATTGGGCGTCGCCACCCAATTGCTGCCGATCCTGTGGGCGAGCTTCCACATCGTCAAAAGCGTGGGAAGCCAGGTGGCCGGCCCATGGATCGACCGGCTGGCACCCCGGCCAGTGCTCACCACAGGCTGGCTGGTCTATGCGGCTGCGTATCTGGGGTTCGCCGGCGCCACCGGTCCTGCCCAGGTGTGGACGCTGTTTTTCCTTTATGCCGTTTATTACGCCCTCGCGGAACCCGCAGAAAAGGCCCTGGTGGCTCAGATCGTCCCGCCGCACGAGCACGGTCTGGCCTATGGCTGGTTCCACCTCGCCGTGGGGCTGGGCGCCCTGCCGGCGAGCGTCCTGTTCGGCGTCTTATACCAGCGTTTGGGGGCCCTGGCAGCGTTCGGTACCAGTGCCAGCCTAGCGTTGAGCGCGCTGGGCATTCTGGCCAGCTTGCCGGCCAGCACCCCCGCGCCAGGGGCCCACCGCGAAGAGGCGAACTAGGCCACGATGTCGTGGACCACGCGGCCATGCACATCCGTCAGGCGGAAATCGCGCCCGCTGTAGTGGTAGGTCAGCCGCTCATGGTCCAGCCCCAGGAGGTACAGGATCGTGGCGTGCAGGTCGTGGACATGCACCCGATTCTCGACGGCGTGCATCCCGAGCTCGTCGGTGGCTCCGTACATCAGCCCACCCTTGACGCCTCCGCCCGCCAGGAAGATCGAGAAGCCCGTGTGGTGATGATCGCGCCCATGCTTGGCCTTCTCCTGCAACTGGGCGTACGGAGTGCGTCCGAATTCGCCTCCCCAGATGACCAGCGTGTCTTCCAAGAGGCCCCGCTGTTTGAGGTCGGTCAGAAGCGCGGCGGTGGCGCGATCGGCATCCTGGCACAGCCGGCGATGCCCATCGTCGTTGTTCGAGTGTGTGTCCCAGGGCTGGTTGTTGTCCTTGTACAGGTAATAGACCTGCACGAAGCGTACGCCATGTTCGCACAGCCGCCGGGCCAACAGGCACTGCCGCCCGAAGACCGTCTTCCCATACGCCTCGCGGACCGCCTCCGGCTCGCGATGAATATCGAAAGCCTCGGCCGCCTCCGCCTGCATCTGAAAGGCCGTTTCCATGGCCTGAATCTGCGCTTCTAGGGCCTGATCCTGCGGCCGCTGCGCCAGGTGGATCCGGTTCAGCTCCGCCAGCAGATCGAGTTGCCGCCGCTGCTCGTCCCGGCGGAGTGCCGGATGTCGCAGGTTCATCACCAGCTTGTCCACCTGCATGTCGTTGGTGTCGACGGCCATCCCCTGGTGATTACCGGGCAGGAACGAATTGGACCAGAGGAAGGGACCGACGACCGGCCGCCGCGGTGCCAGCACCACAAACGCCGGCAGGTTGGCGTTCTCGGTCCCCAGGCCGTAGCTCACCCACGCGCCCATCGACGGACGGATCGGCTGCGGGTTGCCGCAGTGCATGAGCAGCAGTCCCGGCTCGTGGTTGGGCACATCCGTGTGCATCGAGCGGATCACGCACAGGTCGTCGGCCAGGCGGGCCAGGTTCGGGAACAGCTCGCTCATCACCACGCCGCTGGAACCATGCGCCGCGAAGCGGAAGGGGGATGGCACGAACCCGCCCTTCTTCTGACGCATCGTGTTCCCTTCCGGGATTTTTCCCTCATGCTCTTTGAGGGCCGGCTTGGGGTCGAACGTGTCCACGTGCGACGGCCCGCCGTTCATGAACAAGTAGATCACGCGCTTGGCCCGGGGACGAAAGTGCGGCTGGCCGGGCATCCCGGCCGAGCGGGCAGATGCCGGGCTGCCGGTGGGGGCGCGGCCCGTCGCGGCACAGGCCGTCCCCAGCCTCCCCGCTTCCTGCAACACACCAGCCAGCCCGATCGTGCCGAACTGCAGGGCTGTCCGGCGGAGCATCTCCCGGCGACTGACCAGCGGCATCCACGGATGGGCCATCGTCGTACCTCCGAGTGCGTGGTATTAAGGCGTGTCGTGAACTTGTTGATCTGGCGAGTGGCGTCGTACGGCGCTGGACTGTCGGGCGAAACGGTCAATCCAAGTACATCATTTCGCTGGCGGCCAGCAGGACCTGCGTCAGTCGCGCCCACCGCGCAGCCTCGTCGGCAACCGGCGCAGCGTGCGGCGACGGCGTGTTTTCGGCGGGGGTGCTTGCGGCCTGCGTGTCTTCCGCAGAAGGTGGCCCGGCACCGCCCGAGGCCGTCGCCCTCAGAAACGACAACGCCAGCTCGACCTCGCGCGGCTGTGGCCAGCGGGCGTACAGCAGCCGCCAGGCCGCTTCGATCCGTTTGCGGTCGGCATCCGGCAGTTCGCCCGGCACCTCACGGCACAGACGCTCCGCCAGCGCCTGCGCCTGCGCCACCATGAACGGGCTATTGAGCACGAACAGCTTCTGCAGCGGAGAAATCGTCTCGACGCGGCGGTCGGCATGCACATTCGGGTCGGGATAGTCGAATAGGGCCAAGAGGCGGTTCAGTTCCAGACGACTTGCGCGGCTGTAGACCGTCCGCCGCCGCTGTTGAGGATCGAGCGGGTCGATCGACCGGCCCCCCACCGAGCTTTCGAGCTGCCCCGAGACCGCCAGGATCGCATCCCGCCATTGCTCCACCGTCAGCCGCCGCCGTGGCATCCGGCTCAACAGGCGGCCATCGGCATCGTTTGCCAGCGCGGCGGGCGAGGCACGGCTCGACTGGCCGTAGGTGGCACTGAGCACATACTGCCGGATCAGGCTCTTCAGCGACCAGCCCTGCGCCACCAGTTCCACGGCCAGCGTGTCCAGAAGCTCCTCGTGCGTGGGACGTTCGCCTAGCGTGCCGAAATTGCTGGCCGTCCCCACCAGCGGCCGGCCAAAAAGCAGCCCCCACAGCCGGTTGACGATCACCCGGGCCGCAAGCGGGTTGGTCGGGCTGACGATCGCCTCAGCCAGTTCGCGCCGGCCGCTGCCGCTGAGGAACGGCTCAGGCGGGCCCTCGCACAGCACCCGCAGGAATCGACGCGGCACCACGGGACCTTTGTTGTCCACGTTGCCGCGAATGAAGATGTTCAAATCGGTCGGCTCCGCCTCGCGGACGATGTGCATCGCCTGCTTGGGGTCTTTGGCTTCGCCCGGCGTCTTCTTGCCGTTCTCGAACTCCTTGGCATCTTTCTGGTCGGCACTGGCCGAATCCGCCTCGGGAGACAGCGGCCGGTTGTACATCGCCGTACTGGCGAAGACGCCCGCCAGCGCGTAATAGTCTTCCGTGCCGATCGGATCGTATTTGTGGTCGTGGCAGCGTGCACAGGCGATGGTCAGTCCTAAGAGACCCCGGCCGACGACGTCGACCCGGTCTTCCCATTCATCGGCCATCACGGCCAGGCTTCGCCGACCGTAATATTTCGGACCCAGCCCCAAAAACCCCAAGGCTGGCAAGTTCGGCGAATCCTCCCCTTCGATCAGGTCGGCCGCCAGTTGCAGCCGCACGAACTGGTCGTAGGGCAGGTCGCGGTTCAGCGCCGCGATCACCCAATCGCGGTACAGGTACGCATTGGGATAGAACAGCGACTCGTCTTTGCCCACGATGTGCGCCTGATCCTCCGCATAGCGCGCCACGTCGAGCCACAGCCGCGCCAGACGTTCCCCAAAGTGCGGCGACGCCAACAACCGGTCGACGACGCGCTCCCTAGCATCGGGCGAACGATCGGCCTCCAGCGCGTCCAGCTCTTCCGGCGTGGGCGGCAGGCCGGTAAGATCGAACGTGACCCGCCGCAGCCAGGTACGTCGGTCCGCTTCCTCCGCCGGCGCCAGCCCCACCTCTTCCAGCCGGGCTAACACGAAAGAATCCAGACGCTGTCGCGGCCAGTCGCGGTGTGCGACCGCTGGCAACGGCCAGACTTTGGGGGGCTGGAAGGCCCAAAACTGCCGACCGGCCGCAAAATCGATCGACGGCGACGTCTGGAGTGGCGACGCTCCCGAGCCTTCCCGCGGGTCAGGAGCCCCCAGCCGGATCCATTGCTCGAAATCGGCGATGACCTCCGGCGGCAGCTTCCCCTTCGGCGGCATTTCCAGATGCTCATACCGCAAGGCTTGCACCAGCAGGCTGGCGTCGGGATCGCCCGGGACGATGGCTGGACCGCTTTCGCCTCCCTGACGCACCGCCTCCGCCGTATCCAGACGCAATTTGCCTTGCAGCTTACTGGCCTGAGCTGAGTGACACTCATAACAATGCGTCACGAGCACCGGCCGAATCTTCTTCTCGAAAAACGCCACGCCCTCGGCAGCCGCGCCGCTGGCACTCGCTCCGCTGCTGGCAGCCTGCTGGGAACTGGCATCCGCGGCACTTGAGCCGCTGGCGGACGGCGCTGTGCCGGCCGAGGCCTTCTCCGTCTGCGCCCATCCCACGCGAGATGCCGCAAAAGCCCAGACCAGCGTGACCATCACAACCGCCAGCCCAATGGCGGCATGGGCGCGTTCTGGCCCGCTGTGTCGGCACCCAACCCGCGGCACTCCCCGCAACAAATCTGGACCAGGTCCGTCACGCGAGACCTTCCGATCGCCGCGCCAGATCATGCACGCGCTCCAAAAGAAGGTGGGCCGATCAAGGGGGGACTGGCAGCCGGCCCCGGGCTGGCCGGGAGTACTCCTGCCGGCAAGGCAACCCTACCAGCAAGGCGGCTACCATCAGCTATTTTTTATCGTTTCGCGGCAGCCAGCTCAAGCAGATTTCCCGAGATTTTGCTCCCGGCATTGGCCAGCGCGCGGCGACCCACCGAGGGTGAGCCGGCACACGGCCGGCCGAGGGACCAGCCAACGGGCGTTTGCCGCCAAGGCCCCTGTCTGGCAGGCCTCTGTCTGCGCAGGCCTGTGTCTGGCAGATCCCTGTCGAGGCGGCAATCTTCGCGGTAGCGTCGGGATCGCCTGCGGCCGGCTGTCAAGCAAAAAGCTCGCGGACGACCTCGCCACCATCTACGATCTTGATCGGCCGGCCGATACTGCTCATGTTCTCTTTATCGGCATCGATGCCCAGGGCGTGGCAGACCGATCGCAACAGGTCCGCGACGGTGACGGGCCGCTCGACCACTTCTTCGCCGCCTGCGCTGGTCCGGCCGATGACCTGTCCGCCACGAATCCCGCAGCCGGCCACCAGTCCGCTGAACGCGCGGGGGTAATGATCGCGCCCGCTGTTGGGATTGATCCGCGGGGTGCGGCCGAACTCGCCGACGCAGAGGATCAACGTGCTGTCGAGCAAACCTCGCTGTTTGAGGTCGGCCACGAGGGCGGTCAGCGGCTGGTCGAGTTGCTCGCACAGCGTTTTGCTGCGATTGAAATTGTCCTGGTGGGTGTCCCAGTTGCCCAGGGTCACTTCCACGAAGGTGACGCCGGCCTCGACCAGCCGTCGGGCGAGCAAGCATCCTTGAGCGAAGGGAGACGAGCCGTAGGCGTTCTTGGCACTGGGCGGTTCCTGGTCGAGGTCGAACGCCTTCATGTTCGGGCTGAGCACCAGCCGGGCGGCCCGGGCATACATCTTCTGCTGGTCGCGGACCACGTCCTGCCCGCCGGACTGGGCATAATCGGCCTGCAGCCGGTCCAGGAGCTTCAGCCGCCGCTGGAAGCGGGCGGCGGTGGTCGGCAGGCTCGTGTTTTCGGGGGGACGGCCGGCGGCAGCCAGCGCAAGCGGGTCGTAATCGACGCCGAGCAAGCCCCCGCCGCCCAGGGCGCTGGCCCCTCCCGCGCCGAAGTTCCCCCCGATCCGCACGAACGAGGGCAGGTCGCTCTCTGGCGGACCGATCTCCTTGGCCACGATCGAGCCGAGCGTGGGGTACTTCACCGCGGGCGAGGGCAGATAGCCGGTGTGCATCAAATAGGTGGCCCGCGGATGCTGACCTTCCTTCCCGGTCAGCGACCGAATCAGGCACAGGTCCCGCATGGCGGCCGCTGTCTTCGGGAGGTGCTCGGCCAGGGCGATCCCCGGCACGGCGCTCAAGACCGCCCGGGTTTCGCCGCCATTGGGATGTCCCGGCTTGGGGTCGAACGTCTCGAACTGGCTGGGGCCGCCTTGCATCCACAGCAGGATGCAAGCCTTGCCAGCCCGGCGCAGCTCCACCGCCCGGCTGGTCATCAGGTCGTGCCAGCCGAGCAGCCCCGCAGCCGCCGCGGCGGGAATGGCCCGCAGCACGTCGCGCCGCGAGACCCTCCCCCGGCGCAAGGACACGTTCGATTGCAAGTGCAGGGCATAGCTCATAAGGCACTCCTCAGACTCGAATGGCTCAGGTTGCGGCGGCTGACGGCGCTGCGCGGCGGACGTCCGTGGGGGTGTGCTGGCCGGGCGCGGATGGCACAGGCCGCCTCTTACGTGCGGTGCAGGAACTCGGCACTATTAAGCAAGCTCCACAGGATGTCTTCAAACGCCTCGGTCCGGTTTTTGACTTCCCCAAGGTATTGCCGGCAGGTAGCCAGTTCGCTGCGGGTCGCCGGGCGGCCCAGCACGCGCAAGTACAGTTCGCCGACCAGCGCTTCGTCATCGCGCAGCGTTGCGAGCTGCCGCGCCAGCATGGTGTTGCCCGTGCCGCGGATCGCGGCGGCCAGCGGCGGCCAGTTCATCATCGTCAGCACCTGCGGGATGGAACTTTGGATTTCGTCCCGCGGCGTGCTGGGGTCGTACCCGAACACCAACTCGAAAGCCCGCCGGGGTGCACGGACCAGGCGACCCGCCAGTGGTCCTGCTCCCGGGGGCGGCGCCGGCTCTTCCAGCTCCAGCACCAGCAATAAGTTGTCGAAAACCTGATCGGCCCGCAGCCGCTGGGCCACGTTGTGCTGCATCGGCGGGTCTTCTGGACCGCGGCGGGGCGCAGAAGGAAGCTGGTAGCGCTCCGTGGCCAGGATCACGCGAAACAGCCACTTCAGGTCGTGTCCGCTCGCCGCGAACTCCCCCGCCAGATAGTCCAGCGTGCGCAGCCCCACCCCCTGGCGGTCGGGCCCCATGTCGTCCACCGGCTCGTAGAAACCTTCCCCGGTCAGTTCCGACCACAGCCGGTTCACCATCGCCTTGGCGAAGTAAGGGTGCTGCGTGATCCACTGGGCCAGTCGGCCGCGGCGCTCGGCGTCCCGGGTGCCCACCGGCAGCTTGTCCCCCGTGAGGAAGAACACCGGCTGCATCAGCGTCCCCTGCGACTGAGGATTCTTCAGGTCGGGCATGTAGTGCTCGGGCGTGCCGCGGAAGCGCATGTCCATCGGACCGCGCAATAGTCGCGGCAGGGGCAGGTCGGTCACGGTGATCGTCAGCTCGCGACGCGGGTCCTGCGGGCTGCTGGGCCGTGTGGCCACCCGCGGAAAGAAGGCGGCAAGCTGGTGGAACTGCGCGCGCGTCCAGCGGTCGGTGGGATGATCGTGGCACTGGGCACACTGGATCTGCACGCCTAGAAAAATCCGGCTCACTTCGCCCGCGATTTCTTCCGGCTTCCCCTGCTGGGCCACGATCAAAGCACAGGCGCCGTTCTCGCTCGCACCGCCGGTCGCGGTGAGGAACTCGGTCGCCACCTGGCTCCACGGCTTGTTGCGATGGAAACTCTCCGCCAGGTACTCTTCCAGAGGGATGTTCACCAGGAACTGCTGCCGCTCCTCCGTCTTGCGGTACATGATCACATCCCGCCAGTAGCGCCCCCAGTTGACTCCATACTGGGGATCGGCCAGTAGCCGCTCTACCAGCCGCGCTCGTTTGTCGGCCGACGGATCGAGCACGAAGGCCGTCAACTCTTCCGGCGTCGGCAGGCGTCCACGGATGTCCAGACTGACGCGCCGCAGGTAGCGGGCATCGTCGATCCGCTGCGGTGGCTGGCCGCCCGCGTAGGGAATCTCCTCGCGCAACAGCTCGTCCACCCGCCGCGCTACCGTCAGCGGGTCGCTTGCTGTCAGCCCCCCCGCGCTGGCGAACACCGCCGCCAGGACGACCCAGCCGGTCTGCACCAGCCGCCGCGCGACACAAAGCGCCTGCCTGCCTCGGCACTTGCCATCCATACCCGCCTCACGATGCATGGGTCACGTCGTGGCCACACGAAACGGCTCAGCGACCAGTTGCCCGGCCGGAGCCTTCCGCTTCGGGGCACGGTCCCAGCAGCCTTGCGGAGCGCAAGCCTGTGCCGCCGAACCAGTTACGGCCACCGGGCCCAGGTGCTTCGCCTGCCGCCAGCCTCCCGTGCCTTCCTACCCAACATTAACCCGCTTCAGCCCGGCCAGTTTCGAGATTCGCCGCGAAAAAGTGCCGGCCTGCCGTGGGCAGACCGACGGGACGACCGCCCGTAAAGAACCGCCTCCAAGAGCGCAAATGCATTCAGGAAGCCGAGAAAAATTATTTTTCCAGTTTCAGATTTAATTCATTCGACTGGCCGCGCTTGACCTCAAACTGTATCCCGGAGGTATGAAAACTGACGTACTTGCTTGAAAACGGGAGGACCAGGGGGGCTTCGGCACTGACCATCGGCGGCGGGTTGATCTGCACCCGGTATGTACCGGGCGGCACGCCGTCTCCTGGGGCATATGTTCCCATCTCGAAGCTACCATCCTCGCGCACATCCCCGCGGGCACTGATCGGTTTGCCATCGACCTCGCCCTCGAAGACCACTTGGCTGCCGGCCGCCGGCCGGCCACTGGCGAGCACCGCCTTCCCGTGGACTGGCACCAGGCGCGGCCCGCAGCCGACCGCTGCCAACGCAACGAACAAACCTACCGCGGGGCCGAAGGTACTGCGAAAGAACGTTTTCCCAGAGGGCACGAGATTTCTTCTCCTTGGTGGAATGGAATAATTCGCTGCTGGGGGAGCTAAGCTGTTTTTGCTACCAGCTTGCCTCGTCGGGCTGAATATAAGGACGCGGTCGCAGACGCTGGCAGTTGATCCTGGTAGCCGGCAACACACCGTGCTGAACCTGCGGTTCTGGGGCCGCGTGGCGGGAAACGGATCCAGCGATCAGTAGTCCCCAGGGGCGATGCCGTCATGGATGCTGGAGAGGTAGCCCAAGGTCGTGGCCGACATCGAGCTGCGCAGCGTCTGCGTGCTCCCATCCGCGAAAAGGACGGGTACGATGCCCGGATGCCAGCTCCCAAACTGGTTGCGGTAGGCGTCGTCCTGGCTCAGGGCTAGGGGTGCATTGGGGCCGCCAATCCGTCCGACCGAAAAGGCGTTGCGGCTGGCGTACACGCAGAAATCGCTCGTGTCCAGCACGGCCTGCTGCTGCCGCATGGCCGAAAGCATGACGTGTTTTTCACCCATCAGGATCGTGCTGCTCAGGCCATCGCTGATCTCGGCGAACCTCCGCCCCACACCATACTTAAGCGGATCGTTGAGCCAGAAGGGGCCATCATTCGCGGTACTATTGGTCGTCGTCCCGTAATTGGCCGCGTAGTCGGAGCAGATGCCCGACACATTGCCGTTGGCTGTTCCACCGTTGGCCGACAAAAACCCCGGCCTGCGGCGTGTAGGGCACACGAAAATCTTCACCGGAATATTCATCGCCCCGGTGTCCTGAAACTGCGTGCGGTTGATGTTGTTGATCGTGATGTTGATGTTCGTCGAGGGGTTTTCACTGGAAGGCGTGTACATGGGAAAGAACGTGCCCGCCCCACTCGGAATCGGCGCGGTGAACAAGTCGAGCAAGTTCTTTTGTTCGATGTACGGGAGGATCAATGGCGCCCAGGAAATGCTCTGTGGTCGTCCCCCCGTGCGGGCAAACGGCAGCACGTTGAACGTGTCGTGGTGGGAATGCATCGCCAGTCCAAGCTGCCGCAGGTTATTGATGCACTGGCTGCGCCGGGCCGCTTCCCGTGCTGCCTGGATCGCGGGCAGCAGGAGCGCCACCAGCACTCCGATGATCGCGATCACGACCAGTAACTCCACCAAAGTAAATCCCCCGACTTTTCTTGCTGACATACAGCTTTTCCTTTGCACCAACATGAGGGGTTTAATACCAACGACAATGGGTCTCTTATGCACAACACAGTCCAGGAAAAGCTTCTTCGCGCTCACGAACAGATGCTTAACAGCACCGGCGTGGAAGTCGACTTCCCCTTAGAACACCGGACCGCCAGGGGAGTTCCGCTGTGCATCGCGGATGCCCGCAGAAATGCACCCATCGAAGCGCTTTGATATGACCAGCGATGCAATCGGCCGAACATCCGAGACTGCCAAAGTTGAAATCTCCCTTGGGCGCGGCACCTGCCAAGTTTCGCAAGATTTTTCAAGCTGTTTCGAGGCAGGACGGAGCGTGGCGCACCAGTCGCTGACAGTGCGGGGAGGCGTCGGCGCGCAGGTTGCTCGATAGACAACGGGGTTGGTCGGGTAGCGCACTCGACCAACCCCGCGTTTGCCGCGGCGCGGTGTGCCAATCGTCTCGGCCTGGTCAGCAAGCCGCATGCTGGCCGGCTTCAACGGCACGCTGCGCACGGCTGGCGATGTTCTTCCACCACGCATTTGGTGGTGCAGATTTCCCCGCAGACGATCTCCTTTTTCACCAGGACCTTACGGTAGCGGGGGCATTCGCACTCCTCACATGTCTCGCAGCAGCCTCGGTGGCGCAGGAGTGTCCACAGCGGCGGAAGTTTCTTGAGGCAATAGGGAACCTCTTGGACTTCGTACACCGTTTTCTTGATCGGCTTCACTTCCGTCACGAGCCGGCAACTGTGGACCACGCACTCTCCCCCCGCCGGACTGCCTGGGGCCTGCGGCGGTCCTTCGCCCTGGGCATTTCCCGCAGCGCTGGCCAGCACGACAAGCCAGCCCAGCGCGTGTGTCACGCCTCGGTATCTGTTCATAACTTCCTCCTTGCACTTGGCCGCTGTAGGCGGCATCCTAAAACGGGCATCGCGGCTAGAAATCCTGAGCCAGCCGCATGCCCCATCCATGAATCCACCCGCTTCCATCTGCGAACTGGGTCGTCCGGCTGACATCCCGATACGTGGCAATATAGTTGAATTGCCACTTGGTATTTGGATTCCAGAACCAGTTCAAACCTACCGTCAGATTGTGCAGTACGCCGCCATTGATACCTTGATCGTCCAGGTCGAGCAGGTTATAGCGCGCCCCGACTTGCCAGGCCCCTGTGCCCAGGAAGCTCCCGCCGTCGCCCGGCACCCAGAAGAAGTTCTCCAGCGGCTTGACGCGGTCGAAGGCCATCCGCTCCAGGCTGAAATTGTCGCTCTCTCCCGTGAGGAAGTAGAACACCTGGATATAACCGCCGTGATAGAACAGCCCATCCACGCGCGACCCGATGGCCGCTCCTCCCGGACCGACTTCCCGTGCGTTTGCGGTCCAGCTCACCAACCACTCGGCCTGAAGGGTCCACGGGCCCTGGACCAGCGCCAGCTCGCCATTGAGCCATTGCATCGTGCTGCCGAGCACCGTGATGTCCGCGGGAACAGGCCACTGCACGGACAGGCCCGACCGCAAGGCGTCCCGCGTGCGGAAGCGGATGCGGTCGTCGTACGTCGTGGCCTGCCGGCCGGAGAGCCCCAGATGGATGAGCTGCCGCCCTGAATCTTCATACACTGGCAGCCACGTCACACGGCCCGTGATGGCATAATCGCCGTCGCTGATACTGCTTCCGAACACATTATTGGTCGGTTTATAAACCCCTATGTTCCAGCTTCCGCGATCGTCCCACATATTGTTGAACAGTGCGATGCCGGGCGTGAATCCGTTGAACGATCCGCCATAGAATGTGTCCTGGTTGAAGGACCGCTCGAGGAACGGAAGAAACCGGCTGCTGACAATATGCTCCATGCCGATGGCTTCTTTCTGGGAACCGATGCGAATATGCCCCAGCGGGGTATGGGAGACCTGCGCCCACAGATCCGTGACCGCAGGAACGGCTTCGTCAAGAATGCCACTTCCCGAGGCATTGCGGACGCGCAGGCTGTTGACGAAGTCGTATTCGAAGGCGAATTCGATCACCTCGTACATCGTGCCATCGACGCGCAAGCGTGCCCGTCGGAAATCGACCCCGTCATGATAGGTCACGCCGCCAGGCAAATTGCGCTGCACTGCATCGGCCGCACTCAACCACGCCGTGTCGAACTGCCAGCGGCCCCCCACGTGCACGCGAAACGCCTTGTCCCGGGTGCTCAGCTCCAGTCCGTTTCGCCAGGCGGCTTGAAACGTCAAATCGTCTCCGACCACCGCGCCTTGCGTCTGTCGTCCCCCCGGGGGAGAAGGCGACTGGGGACCAACCGACGACACCAGCGTTTGGCCCTCCCACGTGGCCGGCTCCGAATCCCGCACTGCCCCGACGATTGCGGCACCCGAGAGATCGTTTACGGGATCGACGGGCCGCTGCGGCATTCCCAGCCTGGCGCGGAGCGTCGCGTGTTCCTGCTCTAGCGATTGAATCCGAAGCCGCAGTTCTTCCAGAGGATCGCTGGTTGCTAGCGTGCCATCGTACCCCTCGGCCCCAGCTAGCGCCACAAGCACTAACAACCATGGCAGCGGTGACAACGAAAAAAAAGAAAGCCTCATCTCAGCACGCAGCGTCATGATGCAACCAGTCGCGATGGTGCCCGGCAAGAATGCGCGCAGCCACGAGTTTTTCGGCTCTCGCGACTTTGCCGATTGAACGGGATGATCCGCGCCTGCAGGGTTTACCAAGCGTGACGCCGCATGGAAGAATGGAGAAGATAGAAGGAGCGAGCAAGATGGAATGAATGGGAAAAGTGCGGCCGACCAAATCGCCTTAGCGAGCGGGTATCGTTTTCATGCCAGGTTACAAGTCGCCGCGCGCCCTTCGCCACTGCTCCACGACCATCTCCACGTCCAGAGGGACGACATCGACAGGCGGCCCCCAGGCTGCAAAACTGCCCTTGCGGATACGCGCGTTAAGTGCCTCAACTTCTTGTCGCACAAGAGCTTCGGACTCTAGCTGCACTAATCTGGCCAAGGTCCGCTCGCGATCCAGACGCAGTGCCAGTGCGGGTGGCAAGTGCGAGACGCCTTCGCGTTTCAGCTTCTCGCGCACCCACCACCAGTCGTCGAGGAATTCGTCGATGCCTGGTATTGGCTTGCCAAACCCTGGGAGATTATTGAAAAGACCCTCTTTTTGAGCGGCCACAATGCGCTCTTCGGCGATCAGGCTCCAGGCCCCTAAGCCCGGCGACGATCCGGTAAGCGGACGGTTCATCGGCCTTTGCCACGACGAGAGGAACGGGAGCGACCTTTGGAAGGATGCTGATCAGACGGCTGGCCTTCTGCTCCCTGCCGGGACGCTCCCTGGCCGGGCGATGACCGGGCACGGCGATCGCGTCCAGCGGAAAGAGGCTGTCCCGGACGCGGCAAGCGCTTCACGATCCGGAAATCGAGCTCGCGCTGGTCGATATCAACCCGCGCCACCTGGACCCGCACCAGGTCGCCAAGCCGGTAGCGGTTGCCGCTGCGGTAGCCGGCTAGTGAATGACTCACGCTGTCGTAGCGGTAGAAATCGTCATCCAGCGTGTCGACGTGGACCAGGCCTTCGGCCGGCAGCTCGATCCCCTGCACGAACAGGCCGAAATCTTCGACGCCGGTAATGACTCCGTCCATCGTTTCGCCGACGCGTTTGGCCAGGAAGCTGAGGAGCTTGACCTTGATCAGCTCGCGTTCCGCCTCTTCGGCACGCTGTTCGCGCTCGCTGCAATGCTCTCCCAGGGCGACCATCCGCTCGAAATCGTCGGGCGGCCGTTTCCCTCGAGCCAGCGTCTCGATCATGCGGTGGATGGTCAGGTCGGGGTAGCGACGGATGGGCGAGGTGAAATGGCAGTAGTGTTCTTTGTTCAGGGCATAATGCCCTTCGTCGGTGGGCGAATAGACGGCCTTCTGCATCGCCCGCAGGATGGCGTAGTTCACGGCGTACTGCTCGGGTTTGCCAGCCACCGCCTCGATCACCCGTTTGATTTCAAAGCGGCTTTCCAGGCTTTCACAGGGGATGCCCAGCTCGCGGACGAAGGCGGTCAATGCCGCCAGTTTTCGCGGGTCGGGAGGCTCGTGGATGCGCCGCAAGTAGTTCAGTCCCGCTTCCGAGAGCATCCGAGCCACCGCCTCGTTGGCTGCCAGCATGAACTCCTCAATCATCTGGTGGCTCTCGGTATGCTTGACCACATGGGCACCGACCACCTCGCCCCGTTCATCCAGGTCGATCTTCACCTCGGGCAGCACCAGCTCGATCGCGCCGTGCGCTAGACGCCGGGCGCGGAGGACCATGGCCAGCTCATGCATCTGCGCCAGCAGCTCCCACACCGCCGGTGAGAGCTTCGACCGCCAACCTTCGCGATCGGCCAGAAATGCGTCCACCTCCTCATAGGTGAAGCGGCGGCTGCTCTTGATCGCCGCTCGCCGCACCTCGCAGCCGACAAACGCCCCGTCCGGCGTGAATTCCAGCATCGCGGATAGCGTGTAGCGCACCTTGTGCGGCTGCAAACTCGCCAGATGGTTGCTGATGATCTCTGGCAGCATCGGCAGCACACGATCCGGCAGATACACGCTGGTGCCGCGCTCGCGCGCCTCGCGATCCAGCGGCGAGCGGGCCCGCACGAAGTGCGCCACATCGGCGATGTGCACGCCGAGCTTCCAGTGCCCGTTTTCCAGACGCTCCAGCGACACGGCGTCGTCGAAATCGCGGGCATCGATCGGGTCGATCGTGATCGTGGTCAGCTTCGTCAAGTCGAGCCGACCCGTCAGCGACTCGTCGAACGCTTCCGCTTGCCGCCGGGCATCGTCCAGCACATCTTCCGGAAACTCTTCCGGTAAGCCGAACTCCCGGATGATCGACAGCGTGTCCACCCCGGGAGCGCCGCGCGGTCCCAGCACTTCCACCAGCACCGCTTCGCCCGGATGCCAGTGCGTGGGAAACCGCACCATTTCGATGACCACCTTGTCGTCCGGCCGGGCCCCTTTCGCCCCGGGATCTCCAACGGGCACCGGTTTGGCAAAGACTTTGCCGTCGACTTCTACGAACCCCTGTCCACCGCGTTCTTTATAAACCCCCACAAAGCGATGGGTCTCGCGTTCGACGATCCCGACGATCTCCCCGGTGACCCGCGGCAGGCCTCCCTTGCCACGTACGCGTTTGGAGGACAGACGGACCCGCACGACGTCGCGGTCGGCGGCGTCGAGGGTGGCTGCCGCCGGAATGAAAATATCGCTCGACTTGTCCCCACGCGGCGATCCGAGCGGCCGCACGAATCCAAACCCTCGGGAGGTCCGCCGGAACGTGCCGATGACGACGTTCCGATCGGTCTGACCCGCAGGTGCGGCCTCCGTCAAGCGGCGCAGCTTCCCGGCCCGAGGCTCGGACGACTTTTCTTTCTTTGCGGGTAGCCGCAGTTCGGTTTTGTCTGCGGAGGCAGCGGAGGCAGCAGACTGGGTCGACGGCGCGGTGCTCTTCTTGCCTGTCGCCGATTTCGTCGGTTGAGGTGGCCGGACCAAGTGTTTATCACCGTACGCAAGCTTGCCAGCCTTCACCAGTCGGCGGATCGCTAGTTTCAAGGCGCGATGCTGCTCGGTGGGGAGTTTGAGCTGCTTGGCGATCACTCGCGGCTTAACAGGCTGATAATTGGGCCGCAAGACGTGGGCCAAAACGATCGGCTCCAATTTGCGGGCCGCCGCAGAAGCCTTTTCGGGCAGCGGCTCGCTGTCGGCGGCTGGGTTACGCTCCTGAGGGGCATCAAGCTCCAGCCGCTCAACAGAGGGGGGATTGGAAGCTTTGTTGGATCGCCGTGGATGTTTGCTCATGGCATCCCAGTGTAACAGATTGCCTTGGTGAGCGGGCTTCCCTGAGCCAGAAGAGCGTCTTTCGTGCAAGGCGATCTTGCGAACCTAAAGAGCCCTGTGGGCCGAAAACGCAGCCCCAGCGTGCGGTTTTCTTTGGCAAGGCGACTTCGCTACAAATCAATCTTTTTAAATCTTTACTTCTTTTGGGGAATTATTCATTGGCGACCGGTGGTTGTCGAACACGGGTCTGATCGTATTATGAGCCTAGTGCTAGCACGATGAGCATGCGGGGGACCCTGCGGACGGCACCAGAAATGTCGGGGTCGCCTCTATGGGCGCGTCGATGGAGATCGTAGGCGCACGAACGTCAAGGTTCTACCCAACCTGTTGTCGGCGAGGATTCCTGGACGGGAATGGTCGCTGGCCCGCGTCTAATCGACTGCCATGTCTTCGATGCCAGCTGGTTCGCAAGCCGCCCCGGCGTTTTCGTTGACCGAGGCTCGCGGATTGGTGCGCGACTTGTTCGTGCCCAAAGCCGCGATCTACTGGTTCGACTTTTTGACGACGATCCTGGTCGGCCATGCCTGTTTCGGCCTGACGCGGGCATGGTACGAGCTGGGACTGGAGCCGCTTTGGCTACGGCTGCTGCTAATGCTGCTGACGTTCTCGATCCAGTGTGCCTGTTTTTACCGGGCCGTGATGTTCGTGCACGAGCTGGTGCATTTGCCGGACCGCAAGTTTCGAGCTTTCCGGGTGGTCTGGAACCTGCTGTGCGGGATTCCTTTCCTGCTGCCTTCGTTCATGTACTACACGCACCTGGACCATCACCGCCGGAACGACTCTCACCGTGGCGGGGACGCTGCGCTTTGACAATACAAACATGGGACACACGACTATCAACGGCGGCACCCTCAGAGCCCTGGGGGATATCATCGTTGCCGATGGGTTCAACTACGGCGGCACGACCATCCTGCTCATCAACGGAACCGGCGCCCAGTTGTTTTCCGGGGCGGCCATCCAATCCAGTGGAACCGTTTTGCCGGTAGACATCAACAAGCCGAGCGGTACCCTGACCCTTTCCGGCACGATCCGCACCAATCACAACTGGACCTACACGGCGGGGACGGTCGACGCCGGGACCAGCACGGTGGTCTTCGGCGTAGGAAGTGGAAGCACTATCAGCGGATCCCACACCTTGAACAAGGTCACTTTCGACTCCGGCACCATAGGAGCCAGCACCTGGACCATCGCCGCCGGCACGACTCTCACCGTGGCGGGGACGCTGCGCTTTGACAATAGCGATTCAGGAGCCACGACCATCAACGGTGGCACCATCAGAGCTTTGAGCGATATCATCGTCGCCGATGGGCTCAACTACGGCGGCACGACCATCCTGCTCATCAACGGAACCGGCGACCAGTTGTTTTCCGGGGCGGCCACCCAATCCGGCGGAACCGTTTTGCCGGT
>Ga0101944_10004170_pt1 | contig 18414 bp, 19 predicted proteins | sample DewCreD2012metaG_FD_75245 | JGI IMG/M metagenome (GOLD analysis project Ga0101944, IMG submission 75245) | Hot spring sediment bacterial and archeal communities from British Columbia, Canada, to study Microbial Dark Matter (Phase II) - Dewar... ... | reverse complement strand
TCAGCATCGGCCGGGCCCTCATGAATCGTCCCACCCTGCTCTTTCTCGATGAGCCTTCCCTCGGGCTCTCCCCGATCCTGGTCAGAGAGATCTTCAAGATCATTGAAGACATCAACGAGGAGGGCGTGACCATCCTTCTTGTCGAACAGAACGCCAGAATGGCCCTGGCCATTGCGGACTTCGCGCTGATCCTGGAAAACGGGCGCTTTGTCATGAAAGGGCCCGCCAAGGAGCTCATGGAAGACAAGGATGTGAAGGAATTCTACATGGGGATCCGTTCCGAGGAATCGGCCAAGGGTTACCAGCGCTGGAAAAGAAAAAAGAGGTGGAGATGAAATCGTTTCACGATTTCATAGAAGGCGGCTTCGCCGCCTTGAAATTCTCAAGTGAAAAGTTTTTGGGTCAATAGACAGATGGAGACAGCACCGAAGATCTTCAGAGCCACAGTCAAGAAATACGGCGACCGCGTGGCCATGCGGAAAAAGGAGCATGGCATCTGGCACGATATTTCATGGAACGAGTACTACAGGCTCGTCAGGCAGGTGGGGTCCGCCCTGATCTCCCTCGGCCTTCAGAAGGGTGACTGCGCCTCCATCATCGGAGACAACTGCCCTGAGTGGGTGATCGCGGACATGGGAATCCAGTATGCGGGCGGTGTCGCGGTCGGCATTTATGCCACGAACGCCTGGCCTCAGGTGGAATATGTGATCCAGAACTCGGACTCCAAGTTCTTTTTCGTGGAGAACGAGGAACAGCTCGACAAGTGGTTGAGCTTCAGGGACAACGCGCCTTTGTTGAAGAAGGTCATCGTATGGGACCTGGAGGGGCTCCGCCATTTCAAAGACCCCATGGTGATGACCTTCGAAGAGCTGCTGGACCTGGGACGCCGGGAACTCGAAAAGAATCCGGACCTCATTGAAAAACGCATGGAAGAGATTCAGCCCGAGGATACCTCCATGCTCATCTACACCTCGGGAACGACCGGCCCCCCCAAGGGCGCCATGCTCTCTCACCGCAACCTGACCTGGATGGGCACGGCCATCACCTCGGACAACCCGATGGTCGATAAGGACGAAGTCATGTCCTTTCTGCCCCTGTGCCATGTCTTTGAGCAGCTCTTCTCCGTGCTCGGGCACATCACCCACGGGTACGTCGTGAATTTCATCGAGAGCCCTGACACGGTCACGGACAACATGATCGAGATCTCCCCCACCGTCGGGTATGCGGTGCCGCGCATCTGGGAGAAATACTATTCCGCGATTGTGATCAAGATGTCGGACGCCACCTGGTTCAAGAAGGCGGTCTTCTATCTGGCCCTGAAAATCGGACAGAAACGGGCCACCCTGAAAATGAACTTCAAAAAGGTGCCTGTCTATTTCGAGGTCCTCTATCAGCTCGCCTACTTTGCGGTGTTCCGAAAGCTGAAAGAGCGGCTCGGCTTTGACCGGATGCGCATGGCTTACTCCGGTGCGGCTCCCATCTCCCCGGACATCCTGCATTTCTTTCAGTCCATCGGCGTCAACCTCGTTGAGGGTTACGGCCAGACCGAAGGCACAGGGGTCACCTGCGTGTCCCGCATGGGGCGGGTCAAATTCGGCACCGTGGGTCCGCCCCTCACAGGCACGGAAGTGAAAATCGCTGAAGACGGCGAAATCCTCGTGAAATCCCCCAGCGTGTTCAAGGGGTATTTCAAGAATCCCGAAGCCACGGCCGAAACGGTCAAGGACGGATGGCTCCACTCGGGGGATGTGGGCCTGATCGACGAAGACGGCTTCATCAAGATCACGGACCGCAAAAAGGACATCATTGTCACAGCCGGCGGAAAGAACATCACGCCTCAGTACATAGAGAACAAGCTCAAGTTCAGCCCTTACATCAATGACGCCGTGGTGATCGGGGATCGCCGGAAATTCCTGGTCTCCCTGATCATGATCGACGAGGACAACGTCGTCAAGTACGCCCAGGACAACAAGATCCAGTTCTCCACCTACAAGGACCTGACCAAGGCTCCGGAGATCCTGAAGCTGATCCAGGGAGAAATAGACAAGGTGAATGAGACGCTTTCACGCGTCGAGCAGGTGAAAAAATTCACCATCCTTCCCAAGAAGCTCTATGAGGAGGACGGCGAGGTCACTCCCACCATGAAGGTCAAGAGGAAATACGTGAACGAGGCCTTCAAGGATCTGATTGAAGCGATGTATAAAGGAAAGGGCGTAGAGTAGGCGTTGATCGTTGGCCAATGGTCATTGAGCATTGATCATTGCCCATTGCTCAGTGAGCATTTATCATTGCCGAGAGTTGACCGCTGTCATTCGCCGGTTGCGTGTTGCACGTGGCAAGTTGTAGGTGGCTTGTCGTTACTTGCAGGTGGGCCCTTGTTTTTTTCTTCTTGTATGAAACTTGCAGCTTTCCGGGAGCTCGAAACGCCCTTTTTGTCATTCCCGCGGAGGCGGGAATCCAGTCTTTTCTGAAGTATTCTGGACTCCCGCCTCCGCGGGAGTGACAACCGAGTGGTCATTCTGAGAAGCCAACAAGTTTCCGGTTCGATCAAACTGGCCGCCTCAGCGGCCAGCGGCCAGGCTGTCTTCTGTATTCTATCTTCTTCTCTTTTCCATCCTCAAGCCGCTCAACCCTCGTTACTCGTCTTTCGTTGCTTTCTGCTCACTGATGCCTGTTTACCGAGGACTGTTTCTGTCTTGAGGCTTCCCACGAGCTCACCGACCTCTCGGATTCCGTTTTCCACGCAATAGTTCCGAATCCCGTCGACGACTTCCAGAGTCGCCCTGGGATTGACAAAACTGGCGGTTCCGATTTGTATGGCCCGGGCGCCTACGATCAGGAACTCCAGAGCGTCGCGCGCATCCATGATGCCCCCCATGCCGATAACGGGAAGGGTCACCGTCCTGGCAACCTGATGCACCATGTGAAGGGCAATGGGTTTGATGGCAGGGCCTGAAAGACCACCCACGACATTCGCCAGCTTCGGTTTTCGGGTTTCCACATCCACGGCCATGCCGGTCACCGTGTTGATGAGCGAAAGGGCCTGAGCCCCTGCTCCTTCTACAGCCCTGGCCACGGTCTTGATGTCCGTCACGTTGGGGGAGAGTTTCACGATGACTGGTTTGTCCGTGTTCTTGAGAACCTTTTCTGTCACCCGGGCCGAAGTGACCGGATCAATCCCAAAAGCCATTCCCCCGCATTCGACGTTGGGGCAGGAGATATTCACCTCAAGCGCCGCGATTCCTTCCACGCCTCTAAGCGCCGAAGCCAGTTCCGCGTACTCGTCCGTGTGATGGCCATAGATATTGACGATGATCGGCACGGTGAAGTTCCTCAGCCTGGGGAGCTTGTCTCTGAGAAAGGCCTCCAAACCGATGTTGGCCAGGCCGATGGCATTCAGCATGCCTCCCGATGTTTCCACGATTCGCGGAGGCGGATTGCCGGCCATGGGCTTCAGGGAAAGCCCTTTCACCACGAGGGCCCCGAGCCGGTTGAGGTCCAGCAGGGATTCGAACTCCAGGCCATAGCCGAAGGTCCCTGAGGCGGCAATGACCGGGTTCTGTAGAACCAGAGGACCGATTTGGGTTTTGAGATCAGGTAATGCCGGCGCCATGTCCCTACTCGATGAGCAATGGTTGTTTTGTCAAATCATTTCCCAGTCAATTTCCTCAGCGTTGAAAACCGGGCCTTCTTTGCAAACATACCAGTAGCTTCTGCCTGATTGAGGAGACGCCTTTATCGCGCAGCCCTGGCAGGCTCCCAGGCCGCAGGCCATCCGGGCTTCCAGAGAGACCTGGCAGGGTATTTCGAGAGCCAGGGTCATCTCAGCCACCTTCCTGAGCATCGGCTTGGGACCGCACGCATAGACCATCCTCCTCTTCGCGTTTTCCCGCAGTGTCTCTTCCAGGAGATCTGTCACAGGTCCGTGATGCCCCTGGGTCCCGTCATCCGTGGCGACCCGGCAAGCCCTGGCTTCCCCCATGACCGTCTGAGGAGAGAGAATGTCCCTGGCCGAGCGAAACCCCATCAGAAAACGGGTTTCCTTTTCCCCGTGGAATTGACTGAGGAATAGAAGGGGCGCAATCCCGATTCCCCCTCCCACCAGAATTCGGTCCGTGGGCTTCTCCCGGTCCACAAACCCTTTCCCGAGGGGTCCCAGCACGGGCAGGCTCTCCCCTTCTTTGAGTTCCGTCATCAGGTGTGTTCCTTTGCCCACGACACGGTAGAGCACCTGGAAGCGATCTTCCTTGACCCCGCATATGGAAAAGGGTCGCCTGAGAAATGGGTCCAGCCCTGTCCTGATTCGGATCATGACAAACTGGCCCGGATTGGCGGTGCGGGCGATCTTTGCAGAGCACAGGGCCATGAGCCAGGTGTCTTCGGTGACCCGCCGGTTGGATGCGATTTCGGCTAGGAGTTCGAACATGGGTTCAAAATACCCCAAAAGACAGCTTTTGACAAGGCCTGCCCTGTGGGTTTATAAGGTCGGGCAGTAAACTTCTGCGGGGGAACGGGGTTATGTGGCAAGGGTTCGATTATCCCACGATGCTTCTCGGGATCGTTATTTTCTTCGCGAGAGTGGCGGATGTCTCCATGGGAACCATGCGGACTCTCAGTATTGTGCAGGGCCGAACGAAGATCGCCTTCCTGCTCGGTTTCCTGGAAGTCAGCATGTGGCTGGTCATCATCTCCACGGTCATCCACAGCATCGCCCAAAAACCCATTCTGGGGGTTTTCTATGCCCTGGGTTTCTCTACGGGCAACGTGGTCGGCATCATTCTCGAAAAGAGAATCGCCTTCGGGCACATCATCTTGCGGATCATCAGCACGAAGAGCGGCAAAGAGATCGCCGAGAAAATCAGAAAAAGCGGACACGCGGTGACCACCTTTCAGGGCGAGGGGCTCTCCGGCCCTGTGACGATGCTGTACGTGGTCTGCTTGAGGAAAGAGCAAAACGAGGTGGTGCAGGTGGTGAAAAGCATCGAGCCTGATGCCTTCTACACGGTGGATATGGCCGGCATGGTGAGCAAGATCTATCGTCCCTTTTGTCCCCAGCAGCCCGCCGGGTGGAGGGCGATCTTGAAAAAGAAATGAAGCTCCCCCTGTGACTTGACTTCAACCCAAAGCCTGGCTTATTTTGGCGGCATGAATCGGCTGTCTTTCCCTCTTTCCCGGTTCGCTGAACCGCCTTTTTGCCTGGAGGCCCCATGACCATCCTTGACGAACAATACGCGGAATTTGAAAGGCTCCCGAATGAGGAGAAAATCAAGTGCTTCGAAAAAGACGGTCGCCTGTATGACATGATCATCTCGCAGCAGCTCAATCGTCAGATTCTCGACGACCTGTATCGGATCACCAACCAGATTCGGTCCATTTCAAAAAGCAAGGCCGGATCGCAGTTCATTCAGAGTCTCCTCTGCCACAAGCGGGCCATGCTCTACTTTGGCCAGCCCTCTTCCCGAACCTTTCTCTCTTTTGAAAACGCCTGTCACCTCCTGGGCATGAAGACCTCCGAAATTCGCGACCCCAGCGTTTCCTCGGAAGTCAAAGGGGAGAGCTTTGATGACAGCCTGCGGACCTTCTCCACCTACACCGACCTCATCATCATGAGGCACAAGGGTCAGAACATGGCCGAGCGCGCCGCCTGGCTCCTCAACACCCACACCTACCGGCCGGTTCCGGTCATCAACGGAGGTTCGGGAAGCGACCAGCATCCCACCCAGGCGCTCCTCGATGTTTTCACCCTCCAGCAGTCCTTTGAATATCAGGGCGGCCTCGATGGAAAAACCATTCTCATGTGCGGGGATCTGAAAAGGGGAAGAACCGTGAGGTCCCTCAGTTATCTCATGAAGAACTTCCGCGGGATGAAAATCATTTATGCCGCGCCCGCCGCCTTTCAGATGAAGGAAGATGTGTGCAATTTCCTGGACAGGCACGGGATTTCTTACGCCATCGAAACCCAAAGTCTGGACAAGGTGCTCGGGGAAGCGGATGCCATTTACATGACGCGGATTCAGGATGAGCATGACGCCACCCCGGGAGAGTCAGGGAAGACGGATGTCTCGAAGTTCAAACTGACCCTGGCCAACATGGCGAGAGTGAAGCCCAACGCCGTGATCATGCATCCTTTCCCCAGAAGGGACGAGATCGATGTGGCTATTGATCCGGATCCAAGAGCCATGTACTGGAGGCAGGAGCGAAACGGGATGTGGTCCAGGGCCGCTCTGATTGCCTACATGTTTCGCGTCGATCAAGAGATCCGGAACTACTAACGCATTTCAAGTCCGCGGCTTTGCCGGGCCCTTGAGCCTCCTCTCGACCAGTGTCCTCATTTCCTCGGGAATTCGCACCGGCTTTTTCGCCGAATTGATGCACCCGTGGACCGTGTGGCCGGTCACCAGGAGTTTCTTGTCCTCGCTCCTCACCTCGTAATCAAACCGAACCCTCGCGCCCCTCTGCTCGCCGATTCTCGTTTTCACGGTGAGCAGCGCGTCGTACCCCACGTTGCTGTGATACTTGACCGAGGCCTCCGTGACCACCAGGGAGTACCCCTCGGCTTCGAGCCTCGAATAGGGCAGCCCGAGATCCCTCATGAACTCGGCCCGGCCGATTTCAAAAAAGGTGAGATAGTTCCCGTGGTAGACCACCCCCAGTTGATCGGTGTCCTTGTAGCGGACTCTGATGGTTGTCTCATGCCATCCGTCTTCCAGCATGGCCCTCTCCTCCTCATCACTCGTTGCTCGGTCCTTTATTGTCTTGGTCCCACCGTCCACTGGATGCTCATCCCCTCCTGGATCCCGGCTCGCCTGCAAAAGCCCGCCCGCACCTCAACGACATATTGGGCCGGACCTCTGGAGCTGTAGGTCTGCTTGGACATGGGGGTCGTCGATTCGGCTAGGTTCAAAATTCGCCTGTTTCCATCCACAAAGATCATGTCCAGCGACAGAGGCGTGTTGTGCATCCAGAATCTCTGGATCTCCGGTGCGTCAAAGATGAAAAGCATGCCGTGGTGCTCCGGAAGGAACCACCGTTCCATCAGACCCTTGACTCTGGTCTCCGGGGTGTCGGCGATTTCGATGGTGATCGAAGCGACTATGGACCCATCCGGCCGGAGGAACCGAAGCTCTCCATCGCTTCGCACAGAGTCGCGCGAATCGCCATAGGCCTTGCCCTGCACGGCAAAAAGGCCTCCTGCGAACAGCAAGACCCCTAATGCCAACCCCCTAAGGCAAAAACCCCGGCCGACCATGCCCCTCCTCCTGACTACAGGTTTGGCTCCAAATCTATACCCGGGAGTCCTTCTTCTCCACAAAAAAAAGAAAGCCCGCCCTCTGCATCGCGAAAGGGCGGGATTAAAGAGGAAAGATTCCGTTGCTCAAGCCACGTGCCCCTCAGGGGGCTTCGTGATACACCGGTTTTGCCATCTCAGAGAACTTGAAATTGTAAAACACATTATACCCGTTGTAGTCGAGAACCCGAAGGTCATCGCTCTGCTTGAGATCCCCCAGGATCACCTGGTAGTGGTTTCCATACTTCTTTTTTACAGTCTCCAGCGGCAACTCGGAAGCGATGTACTTGTTGATCCCCTTTGCCGCCAACTTTTCGACCAGTTTGGGGTCATCAAAGGATTCATAGGTGGTGAGAATAAGAATGGGGCCTGTTCCTGTGAACACGATTCCTGCTTTCATACTCTGACCTCCTTTCTCCGTTTGGGTTGGACCCGGCATTCCTCCGCGGCCTTTCGGCCGTGGTGGCTGCCTGCGAAGGCGGGTGAAGTGCGCGTACCGCCTTCATCCATGATCCAGAATCCACCCCGCAAAAGGAGCCCGCGACTTGAAGGGTCCCATGAAAGGCCGGTGCAGGAAGAGGATTGAAGTGCGGCAGAGGAAGAGAACAAAAACAACAAGAGGCGCGAAATCCAGAAGCTATCCCAACTCAGGCACCCTTCGGGAAGCTGAGGGTGGACCTGAATACACCCTAACACAAAGCCCTTTTTTGTCAACACCCAACGTGAAGCTCCCCGCGCTCCCACGCGGGGCATCCCGCCCGAGGCGGGCACGCCTGGCGAAGGCGAGCGAGCGGCTGGATCCTCACTTGGGATGATACTTCTGCGCCAGTTCGCACTCGAAGCGGTCCCTGCAAGCCCTTGAGCAGTAGAACTCCCGCATGATAAATCCGTATTTCTCGATGAAATCAGAAATGGCCCGGTCCCTGTTCGCAATTCCGTGGAACCACTTGTGCTGGTCAATGTGGCGCTCGATAATGTCGACCTGAGCGTCAAGAATCTCATGGAGATGTTTGCATTCGTTGAACATGGACAGGACCCAATGACCGTGTTGAAATTGTAGCATTTCTTGATTCTTATGGCAATAGGGTAGGGCTCCGACGCAGATTTCCTTTTGCCAGGGGAGGGTTGCAACCTCTGGAAAGTCTGTTGCATTGGAGTCTCCAATAAGTTAATCTCCCATTTGTGTCCTCGTTTCATCAACACAGTGTCTTGGAAAGGAGTTTTTTATGGCAAGGGATGTCGGTTCCGACACTCAAGAGATTTTCGGCGAAATGCAGGAGGATCTGGCCAGGCAAAAGGCCCAATTCCGTCGTGACAAGAATCCGCAGAATACCGATTCTTCAGGAAAATCGATGGTGATGTGGGGGTTCATTGGGATCATTCTCATCCTTCTTCTCGTGTTGTTTTTTCGCGGAGGAGACAAGGCCCTGACCGAAGAGGTGAACGCCTTGAAAACCAGGGTGGAGCAGATGGAAAAGAGGGCGTCGGCAGCCGATGCGGCGGCAAAAAGGATCGATGCCCTGGAGGGTCAGATCAAGGGGCTTCAGCAATCGGTCTCAAGGAGCGAGGCGGCCCAGAGATCTCTGGCAGAGCGAGTCGAAAAAATGGCCAAGCCAGTGGAAAAGCCCTCGGTCCCTCAGGCACCTCAAAAGAAACCCAGTGCCCAAACTAAGGTTCATGAGGTTCAGCCTGGAGAGACTCTTTTCAGCATCGCCAAGAAATACAATGTGTCTGCGGATCAGATTCTCAAACTTAACAATATGACTAAGAAAGATCCGCTTCGACCAGGCCAGAAACTGGTGATTGCACCCTGACGCCCATGATCCTCAATATCAACGCCACAGCCCTTCACGTTTTGGAACCTGAAACAACGGGAACGGAAAAACTCCCTTCTCTGCTCTTCATCCACGGAGCAGGCGGAAACGGCGAACTCTGGGAGGCCCAGGCGTCTGCCTTGCGGGGCAAACACGCCGTCTTCCGGCTGGATCTTCCGGGCCACGGAGGCTCGAAGGGCCGGGGGGAGGACCGGATCAGTGCTTACGCCGGGTGGGTTCGGCTGGCTTCGGAAAAAATCTTCGGCCTTGAGCCCTTTGTCCTGGTGGGCCACTCCATGGGTGGCGCAATTACCCTCGAGCTTTCCCTCACCCCCCCAAAGGGACTCAAGGGAATCGTGCTGGTGGGCTCAGGGGCAAAGCTGGCGGTCACTCGCGCGATTTTCCAGATGCTCAGCGAAAACCCTGAGGCTTTCTTTGAGAGCCTCGACCGGTTCGCTTTTTCACCCGCCGCTCCCCAGGCCTTGAGGGACCGGATCATTCACCTGACCAGACAGTGCCCGCCGGCCTTGCTCTTCGACGACTTCAAGGCCTGTGACGGTTTTGATCTCAGGAGCCGGCTTTCCGAGATCACCCTCCCGGCCCTTGTGCTCTGCGGCGAGGAAGATCAGTTGACCCCCCTGAAATATTCCAGTTATCTCCATGAGAATCTTTGCGGCTCCCGCCTGGTCACCATCCCTAAGGCCGGCCACATGGTGATGGCCGAACAACCGGACCTGCTGAACACGGCCATTGAGTCTTTTCTCAGGTCGCTGGCGCTCTGAGCCTGTTCTGAAGGCCTTGTGGGGTTCGGATTCAGTCTGCTCAAAGAAAATCACGACATGCTCTTGCATTATGCCACCGAATCATTGTAAACGTTTGAGGAGGCCCATCCGGGTCCCCTCTTCCTACGGCGACCCGCTGGGAAAATGCTTTACGATAAAGGAGAAGCGACTCTCATCATGAAAAAATGGGTACTGGTCTTAGTCCTTTTGATTTTTGCCGTCACCGCGGCACACGCAAGAACCGCGCAACAGAAAAAGTCCAGGGTCCAGAGGCCGGCCCCACAGGCCCAAGTCACAGAGAGTGCGGAACAGGAGGAGCCCTATAAAGCCTATATCGTCATGGAGGCGAGCACCGGCAAGGTGCTTGAGGGAGCCAACACCCACCTTCGATGGCCTCCTGCCAGTATCACCAAGCTCATGCTTGCTCTACTCGTCATGGAGAAGATCTCCGCCCACGAGATCAAACTGAGCGATGAAATCACGGTTTCCCGAGACGCTATGAATATGGGCGGAAGCCAGGTTTTCCTCAAGGAGGGGGAAACCTTCACCCTGGAAGAATTGATGAAGGCCATGCTGATCGCCTCGGCCAACGATGCGGCCTATGCCATTGCCGAGTTCATCGCAGGGAGCAAGGACAAATGCGTGGACCTCATGAACGAGAAAGCCAGAGCGCTCCAGATGACCGACACAGAGTTCCGCTCCGTCCACGGTTTGCCTCCGTCCCCCGGGCAAGAAGAGGACCTGAGTTCCCCTGAAGATCTTGCCACGCTGGCAAGACACCTCTTGAAACACCCCAAACTGCTGGAGTGGACCTCGGCCAGAAGCGCACCGTTTCGGGACAACTCCTTGAATATGCAAAATCACAACAAACTGCTCGGAAGGATGTCTTCCCTCGACGGACTGAAGACCGGGTTTTACCGGAAAGCGGGATACAACATCGTGGCCACCGCCAAGAAGGGGGACCTTCGTCTCATTGTCGTGGTCATGGGCAGCCCCACCGCCAAGACCCGGGACGATCTGGTTGAGGAGAAGGTGCGGAAACACCTTCCCCTTTATGAAATGGTCTGGATTGTGAAGAAAGGAGAAATCATTGACCGCGACATTGTCCTCACCGAGGCGACCCAGCAAAAACTGAAAGGCATCGCAAGCGAAGGGTTTTCCTATCCTGTGCCGATCAAGAAAAAGAGCGCCATCAAGAAGGAAATCCTTGTCCCTGAAAAGATCGGCGGAGCCATCAAACAGGGGCAAAAGCTTGGAGAGCTGGTGGTGAAGTTCGAAGAGGAAGCGATCGCACGTCTGGACATCATTGCTCCGGCAGACATACCCAAGGCAGGGTTCTTCACCCGCCTGCTGAGGAGGTTTGGGATCAGGTCTTGAGCGGCTTTGCCCCCACTATAGCGGCCCGTCAACCATACCGAGGGGCGGATTTTGGGCCCGCCCTCCGGATCATTCGGAAGCTCTTTTCTTTTTTCCCTTATTCCATCCTGATCAGTCTGGCGCTTTTCTCTGCTGCTTTTTGCCAGGCGCCCCCGCCTCACGGCGACTGGCAATCCTTCGAACGCATGGTGCGCGATGGGACCCTCTCCCAACGGGAAGGAGAAAAAGCCGTTGCTGCCTGGGCTCGCAGGTTGGAGAAGGAATACCCTCCGGGTCCGTTCGGAAAAGCCCTTTTTTTCCCCTTGAAAGGGTACACGATCAAAGATGTGGGCGGAAAAAATGGAGAGGGGTACCAACCTGAGGGATATCGCTTCCTCGATGGGAATAAACATCGCGGCCATCCTGCACAGGATATTTTTATTCGGGACAGGGACCAGGATGGGTTGGAGGATCTCACAGCAAGCCCTGTGGAGGTCCTGGCCCTGGCCGATGGTGTAGTGCTCGCCGCATTCGCCGAGTGGGACCCAGAGGGTCCTTTCCGAGAGATTCGGGGAGGCAATTATGTCTGGATCTATCACCCGGCGCTGAAACTCCTTTCCTACTCCGCTCACCTCCAAGAGGTTTTCGTGGTTCCAACAGACAGGGTTCAGGGCGGCCGGCCCATGGCCACCTTGGGACGCTCCGGGACCAAGGCCTCTCTTCCACGCTCTCCCACCCATCTTCATTTCATGCTTGTGTTGTCTGCAACCATGGAACCGGTGAACGCATTCCCCTTCTTGAAATCCTCGATCCCAAGCCCTCGGTAGCGAGGGATCCTCTGCAAAAAAAGATTCCCCCGACCAAGCTCTGCCGCCGGGCCTATGTGCGAAGAGCCATCCTGTAGACCCTTCACGGGATAATGTTTGCAATCGATCACTTTACAAAAAGGTTCTCACATGATAATATCTTGCTTGACATGGGCGCTTCGGTTCAATAAGTTGTGCCCTACTTGAAAAGACCCGTGCTCATCTGCTCATGAAAATGCCCTTCCACAAATACCCTGGCAGGCTCCTGTCTTTGATCTTGAGCTGCCTGTTGGTCGGTTTCTTCGCCCATCACGCTGCCGCCAAGGAGAAACCAAAGAAGCGTCCTGCGGTTTCCGCTGCGAACCCGCAAAGAAGTGAAGTGCAAACTCAAGTTCCGACGGAAGCGCTGGAGGACGACAAGATTCAGGAGGAAATGGAGAAATACCTCGGGATCCGCTACAAGAGGGGTGGAAACACCACGAAGGGATTTGACTGCTCGGGGTTTGTGAAACAGGTATACAATGAAGTGTTCGGCATTGACCTTCCGCACCAGTCCTCCGAACAAAACAGGTTCAGCCTTCTCACCCAGATCTCCTCGGAGGAGCTCAAAACCGGTGACCTCATCTTCTTCTCCGCGGGCCGCAATCGAAAAGGGATCAATCACGTCGGCATCTATCTCTCCGACGGAAGATTCATTCATGCCGCTAGGACAAAGGGCGTGGTGATTTCAAAACTCGATGACCCTTACTGGAAAGCGCGCCTTGTCTCGACCAAACGCCTTGAGGGTCGGGAAATCCTGATGGCAAATATGGATTCCCAATCCCTGCTCGGATTGGGAACGGCTGTTGACGACAGAAGCCTTTTCACCTTTCAGGTCACGACGGCTCAGCTCGACTCCTTATCCCCTGCCCTGGTGGACAGCGAACTCCTTGGATTTTCTAGCGGCCGTTACACCCGCGCGGAGTTCAACTTGCTCAGAGGCTCGTGGGCCGATTCGTGGACCGCCCGCCTTGCCGCCTTTAGGGAACACGTTTCCCTGGCGGATCAAGATCCTTACCTTCTGCAGCGTCCCTTTTTGCGAGGAACCGATTCTTCCGAAAACCTGTTTTCCTCCGACTACACGCAGGGGTTGAGGATAGCCGGCGACCTCCGGCCTTACCACTGGTTGCAGGTTTCTCCCTCTTTGACCTACTTTGACTACAGCGACAGCATTCAAATCGCCAATCTGCCGAGAGTCTCTGTGGGCCTTGATTTCAATCTCGTCTCTTCCTCCGACGGATGGTCCCTCTCCACCGGCTTCCACTACCCCTTGTCAAGGTACGCCTCCTCGAGACTTTTCGAGAACAATACTTTGGACAACGGGATGATCGACATGAATCTCACGTTTCGCCAGTGGTTGACCGATCGCCTCCAGCTGTCTGTGACCGGAGAGCGCATCTACAGGTACTCATACGAATCCAAGGACGTCCCGTCCGGTCTTGACAAGGACGATCATCAGATCTCCTTCGCCCTTCACTTCTTCTACTAGTCCTAAAACGGAATGGCCTCACAAGAAATCTGAAAACGCACTCCTCCGTCCTTCCCGCCCGCCAGAGGCGGATAAACTCCGGCGGGAATCCAGTCTTCCTGGCTTTCGCGGATTTATCTACTCTCAGTCTCAAGATGCTGTCTGAATATTCATACGGGTTGAGCAACAAAGTAGACAGCCCCTCCAGTCGCCCCCCTTCCTCTTCCTAGCCCAATCTTTCAGTCATTCCAGCTGGTTTCGATCCGTGAATCCCGGACGAGTAATCTGGCACGCCTATTGCTCATACAGCAGTGTAAGTAGCACCTTATTCAAATTCCAGAGGCCTTCAATTCCGGCCGTTACCCCTCTTACAGAGAGGATCTTTCAATGAGCGCATCCAATCCATTTCTGCAGAGAGCCATCAGATTCTGCGAGGTCTGCGGCCTTTTCGTCGGCAACCTGACCATGCGGGAGTGGGAGCAGACGAGCCATCTCTGCGAGGAGTGCGAAGAATCCTACGGCAATCCCGGCATGATCTTGATGACCAATGGCGTTGAACCCTGGAAGACCCAACCCACCGTGAAGTAACCCCTGATCGCCTTTGGAGTGAAACTGTGTCCTGCCAATGGGGCTTTTCTGCGGCTACAGAAAGGACTTAATGAAGTCTGCCACCTCTTCCCTGCCCCTCAGAACGCCATAATGCCCTTCGCAAAGAATGTCCGCTTCCAGGGATAAGAGAAACCTGAGAGACTCCAGGTAGTCTTGTCGATTTGAAAGGAGTGAGGCGTCCAGAGGGCCGTGTACGTCCTGGCCGAACAGAACCTTCTTCCCTTCGGATTCCATCACATAGACCAAAGAACCGGGGGAGTGGCCGGGAACGTGCAGGGCCTCAATGGTTTTTGTTCCAAGAGTGATCTGGTTCTTCTTCCCGGCCAGCTTCACGTCTACCTGGAAAGGATTCATGACCGCACCATACCACTTGGCGGCGGTGACCCGGTTGTCCCCTTGTTCGAGAAAGGGGGCATCCCGTTCGTGGGCCACAATCCGGCAGCCTGTTCTGTCCCTGACTTCCTTCGCGCCCCCCGTGTGGTCATAGTGGCAATGGGTGACGAGAAGGTATTCTATGTCCTGCGGCTGGAGACCGCAGGCGGACAGATTCTTGAACAGCTGACCGGTGTCCTTTCCGCAACCGGCGTCCACCAATGCCCCATGCCCTTCGCATTTGATGAGATAAACGGCGGCATCTTCATGGGAGGTGAGAGAACCGCCGCCTACCTGAAAAATGTCCTCCGTCACCCGATTGAAAAGAGTTTTCAAGGTCTCCCCCTTCAAACCGTCCCGGGTTGAACCAGGCGCCTAAAAAGAAATCAAATGCCACCCCACGACCCCATGAGGGACGACCCCATGAGGGACGTCCATGAAATAACAACTTCAGCTTTCCATCAACCTCAGATGCCTCTCCTTCACTATCCTCTCTCCTCTTAACACCGCCTTGCTGACACCCGCTTGCGTTAAACCCAATCTCTTTGCCATCGAAGTCGTCGTCTCCCCCAATTCACGCACCGCCCAGTAACAAAATACACTTCTCGGTTTTATCAGGCGTCGATATTTGCCGGGAGAATAGAGATCCCCCCCTTCCATACCGAATATCTCTCCAACACGCTCCGCCAAGGCCCCCAGATCATACCCCCGCGCCTTGAGTTCATATCGCCTCTCAAATCTCTCCGATGACTCCTTCAGCGTATCCAGCACAAACTCACTATCCCCCAGAATCCGCTCATCCCCTTTAACCCTCCTTTCCCCCTTGCCAAGTCTTCGTGCCTCAGACCACCCTCCCAGGCTCCTCACAAGACCTCCTCCAACAAGATCCGGCCGCCGCCCCTTTGCTATCCCTTCAAACACGTATTCCTTATATCGCCCCTGAGCACTAGCCCTTCTCCTGCTGAAAAAACCAAGCACATAATCAACATCCTGCCAATCATTCTTTAGATTCCCAAGAATGAACCCATGGCCGCAATACTTATATCTGCCCAGCTGTGAATAGCGATCCACCAGACCGGCTCTAAGCGGATTGAGATGGATGTATCGAACCAGTTCCAACAGATAGCGATCTTCCTGGCAGAGGATGGACTTGTACCTGTTCTGGAAGAGCTGCCCGTGCCGCCTATACCGACGGTTAAAGGTGACGGCATAACCGGTCAGAAGCCTCCGCATCACAGTAGCGATGGGATGATCCCCGGTCTTAAGGAGAAGATGGACATGATTGGGAAGTAAAGACCAGGCGTAGCAGGCCGTTGAGCTCTCCTTAAGCACATCGCCCAGACGTTGAACAAAGCTCTCTCTGTCTTTGTCGTCTCGGAATATCCTTTTCCGCTCTATCCCTCTCACCATGATATGGTGCAGGGCACCTGGAGCATCTATTCGGGCTTGACGGGGCATGCGGGCAAGCTACCAAACAAAACCTGCCCTTGTCAAGTTGTTATTTCATGGACGTCCCTCTTTATCTGACTATAGAATGTCCCATTTTTTAAATCCAATGGCTTTTGAAGCTATTAACCTCCGAGATAGGACGAAAGAATCTTTGCATTTCCAAGAAGATTCCTTGCCGTGTCCTCGAATACAGTTCGCCCCGTCTCCATGACGTAGCCGCGGGTGGCGATCTTCAGAGCTGCCCTAGCGTTCTGCTCGATTAGCAAAAGAGGAATATTCCCTGCACTCAACTCACCGAGTATCTTGAAAATCTCCTCCACCATAAGAGGTGCCAAGCCCAGAGAAGGCTCATCCAACATCATCAGTTTAGGCCTCGCCATAAGGCCCCGTCCTATGGCCAGCATCTGTTGTTCACCACCGCTTAACGTTCCAGCCCTTTGATGTTGCCGATTTTTCAGAACTGGAAAAAGGCGATAAACGCGTCTAAGATCCTCTTCGACTGACTTCTTGGAACTCCTTCTGTGATGATGGAAGGTTCCCATAAGGAGATTGTCCAAGGTGCTAAGAGACTTGAACACTTCTCTGCCCTCCGGAACTTGGCATATGCCAAGACGCACGATCTGGTTCGGTTTTTTTTGAGTGATCTCCTCTCCGCAAAACTTGATTGTTCCCTTTCGAGCAGAGAGAATTCCAGAAATGGCCATAAGGAGCGTGGACTTCCCGGCTCCATTCGCTCCCAGCACGCTGACGATCTCCTTTTCCTTCACATTGATCGACACGGCTTTCAATGCCTGTATGCCGCCATAGTAAACTTGGAGCCTTTCAACAGACAACATGATTAACTCCCTAAATAGGCTGCAATTACTTCACGGTTGTTTCGAATATCGTAAGGGATGCCTTCGGCAATCTTTGTCCCGTAACTAATAACCACTATTTCGTCTGAGATTTTCATCACCATCCTCATGTCATGTTCTACCAGAAGGATCGTTATCCCGCGAGCCTTGATCTTGAGAAGATCTTCTCCGAGTTGATCAGTCTCTTTTTCATTCAGTCCTGCAGCGGGCTCATCTAACAAAACCAGTTCGGGATCTGAAGCAAGGGCACGAGCTATCTCCATTAGCCGCTGTTCTCCCATTGGAAGACTTCCGGCTAGCTGATGGGCCTTGCTTTCCAAGCCCACGAAACGAAGTTCCTGAAGCGCTTTTTGCTGAGAATAGTCCTCTTCTTTGCGGCACTGCGGCAGGCGAAAGGCTGCAGAGAAAATCCCCGAACAGGTTCGTAGATGGCAACCAACCATTACATTATCCAGGACCGTCATCTCCCCGAAGGGGCGAACAATCTGAAATGTGCGCGAAATTCCCCATTGAGCCCGAACATGGGGAGGATAGGGATTGAGTTCTCTCCCTTTAAAGACCACCCGTCCTCCACTAGGTACCAGAAGGCCTGTCACCATGTTGAAAAGTGTGGTTTTGCCTGCCCCATTGGGACCGATCAGAGCTTTAATCACTTTCGGCTCAATACCGAAGGAGACCCGATTGACCGCAACGACCCCTTCGAACTCCTTGCTCAGATCTCTAATCTCCAGAATCAAATCTCTTTCCTCCGCCGAAGCTTCTCCAGGATTTCTCGGCTCAGGCCTATCAATCCATTCGGCATATACAAAAGAAGGACAATGAGAATGGCACCTGTTGTGACCATCTGGTAATCAAGAAACGACTCCAGGAACTCGGGAAGGCTTTTGAGGATCGTCGTCCCTATGAGAACACCAAATACGGTTCTGATGCCTCCCAAAACCACCATGATGATCATTTCAACGGAGCTAGACAAATCGGCAATCTGTGGTGAGATAAAACGGTTTGAGTGGGCATAGAGGCTCCCTGCAAGAGATGCATAAGATGCAGAAAGAACGAACGCTTGAATTTTATATTTTGCAGTATTTACCCCCATCGACGCAGCCGCAATTTCATCTCCTCGCAAAGCCAGCATCGCCCTCCCGACTCGAGATTTCGTAAGATTACGCGTGAAGAGGATTGTAGCCATTGCTATTGTCCAAATCGGATAGTAGTAGTGGTGGTCGGTTTTGAACACAAAACCTGCCACGCTCAGTGGAACAATGTCCCTGAATCCATCCGGGCCCCCTGTGAAGCGAGCAAGCGTTACAAAAAGTGACTGAATGATAAGTCCGAAGCCAAGAGTTGCTATAGCCAGATAGTATCCCTTCAGGCGTAACACAGGGGCACCTGCTCCGTACGCCACTAACGCAGTGAAAAACACGCCGACAACCATGGCAACAAGGGGATGGAGATGGTAGGTGGTCGTCAGAATGGCCGATGAATAGGCCCCCAGTCCGAAGAATGACGCCTGGCACAAAGAGAGCTGACCTGCAAATCCAACCACTAATTCCACCCCTGTGGCGGCAATGACATAGGTT
>Ga0101944_10004169_pt1 | contig 18414 bp, 13 predicted proteins | sample DewCreD2012metaG_FD_75245 | JGI IMG/M metagenome (GOLD analysis project Ga0101944, IMG submission 75245) | Hot spring sediment bacterial and archeal communities from British Columbia, Canada, to study Microbial Dark Matter (Phase II) - Dewar... ... | reverse complement strand
GACGCTCTTCCGATCTAGCAGGGCCGGCCACCTTTCCGACCATAGCCCCCATACCCCCACCATGCCGGCCATCCCGGCTAGCCCCAACAGCGCCGCCCGCCGCCATCCTCCCCACCGCCAGCCGCTGGCCAGGTAGTACTGCACGGCTTTCCACCAGCCCCGCCGCAGCGTGGCCACGGCCGGCACCAGCGCCGCGCACCAGCCGCCGTAGATCGCCAGCCCGATCGCCAGACCGGGCCACGCGCTGAGCCACGCCGGCCACGTGCCATCGCTCACCAGCCGCAGCGGCTGGTATGCCCACTGTCCGTCCCCCACGCACCGCAGGACCGGCAGATGCACGTCGGGCCAGATCACCGCGACGAGCAGCCCCGCCAGCGTTCCCGGAATGGTCACCTCGTCGGGGATCGTCTTTTCGTCGAAATCGATGAAGGTGGCGACCAGCATCAACCCGGCCAGCAGGCTGTGCGCCACCACCAGATGCCGCAGCATCTGGGGATCAGGCGGCATCAGACCCACCAGGGGCAACAGCGGCGTGAGGTGGCCTCCGACCTCCCAGGCATACAGGGCCGGCAGCCCCAGCCCGCAGGCGGCCTCCAGGCACAGTGGCCGCACCCAGAACGCCCGGCCGTGCAAGAAGGCTTCGCGGCGCAGCCCCAGCCAGCCGATCACCGGCAGCCAGTCGGTCCAGCGCCGCGGCGGGGCACTTGGGTGCGGCCGCTGCCAGGGGCTGATCGGCCGCGGGTGCCAGGCCCAGGCGTAGATTGCTGCATTGATCAGGCTTCCCGCGAACAGCCCCACCAGCGTCAGCACCAGCAGCGTGAGCATCGACGGTCCATTGGGCGCCATGGCAGGTCACGCCTCCAGCCTCAGTTGCTGCGCGATCTGACGGGCGATCTGGTCCGGGGTCAGCCCCTCGGTATCCAGCGTCAGGTCCGCGCACTGGGCATACAGCGGATGGCGCTGCGCTAGCAGGGCTTCGATTTCCGCCAGTCCGCCGGCGGCCGTCAGGTGCGGGCGACGGCTGGCCGTCGTCGGGTCCTGGCCGATCCGCTGCCAGAGCGTCTGGGGGGAGGCGGTCAGCCAGACCACCTTGCCCCGCCCGGCCAGGGCGCGGCGATTGGCCTCGCGCAGCACGGCCCCACCTCCGAGAGCCACGACCTGACGATCGCGCGAGGCGACTTCGGCGACCACCTGCGATTCCAGGTCACGGAAAAAAGGCTCTCCCTCCTGGGCGAAGATTTCGCGGATCGTACGGCCGAAGCGCTGTTCGATCTCCTGATCGGTATCGACCCAGGGCCAGCGAAGCTGCCCCGCCAGGGCCGAGGCCACGCTGGTCTTGCCGCTGCCACGATAGCCGATCAGGAAGATGTTCATGAATCGACCGGGTGCAAGGCCCAGGGGTCGGCGCTGGCGACGAGGGGCACGGCGATGCTGGCGGCGGCTGCGGCTTGCACGGGCCGCATCAATACCGCACCGCGCTGATCGAGCGGCGGACCACCTGCCGCATCAAATCCGTGGGGGCCTGGTGTCCTGTGAACAAGTAGAACTGCAATGCCGCCTGTGTCACGAACATGTCCACGCCGGTGATCACCCGGCAGCCGGCTTCGCGCGCTTGCTTGATCAGCAGCGTCTGCTCGGGATTGTACACCGTGTCGAACACCACCATTTCCGGACGCAGGTATTTGGCGTCGAAGGGGGTGTCGTCGAGGTTGGGGTGCATGCCAATCGGCGTGCAGTTGACCAGCAGGTCGCAGTGCACGGTATGCCGCAGCCCAAAGGCGATCGACTTGCCGCGGCACAACCGGGCCAGATCGTCGGCCCGCTCGGGCGTGCGGGACGCGATGGTGATGTGTGCTCCGCGGCGCGCCAGCCCCACCACGATCGCCCGAGCCACGCCCCCGGCCCCCAGCACCAGCGCCTGTTTGCCTCGCAGCCCCGAATCTTGCTCGTTCCCCTCGAACACCTCGTCCAGGCTGGTCATCGCCGCCCGGTAGTCGGTGTTGTACCCCTTCCGGGTCTCCCCCTCGAACACGAGCGTATTGCACGCCCCGATCTCCTGGGTCGCGTTATCGAACTGGGTGCAGAACTGGAGGATCTCCTCCTTGTGCGGGATCGTGACGCTCAGCCCCCGCACCCCCAGCTCCCGGCAGTCGTGCATGAACTGCGTGAGGTCTTCCGGCCGCACACGGAACGGCACATAGACCTTGTTCAGCCCCAGCGCCTCGAACGCCGCATTGTGGATCTGCGGGCTGAGGCTGTGCGCCACCGGGTCGGCGATCACGCCGTACACTTCCGTTTCGGCGTTGATCTTCTCGTACCGGTAGACCTCCTTCATCTGCTGGTAGCTGAGCTGGCCGGGAGCCATGGTCCGTTCCGGATGGAACGTGGCGTAGCTGAACGGTGCCCCGAACTTCCCGGCGAGAATCCGTGACGGCTGGCCGAATTCTCCCATGCAAAACGCCACCGTCGGCACGCGCGTGGCCCGCATCAGCCGCAACAGCCGCAGGTTGTCGTGCGGGCTGTGGGCCATCGTGGCGATCTTGACGATGTCGGCGTTCAGCGACGAGAGCCGGGAATGCAGATGCGTTAGATCCTCCGGCGTCTCCTGGAAATTGTGATAGCTGACGATCCGCTTGGTCTTCCCGAAGCGCGGAATGCTGCCCGCGATGTCCTCTTCCAGATCGACATAGTCCACGCCGGCCGCAATCGCCTGCCGCAACAAGAGCAGCCGCTGCTCCTCGCTCTTGGACCACATCCCGCCGTCCTTCTCCCGACGGCACGTAATGATCACCGGGCACGGCCGCTCCGCCAGGATGCGCTTCAGGTTCGGCGGAGTGACGAGAAAGTCAAGCCTCAGCTCGACGAGCTTGCAACCCTGTTCCGCCAGATGCTTGTACTCGGCAATCAGGTGCCGGTGCCGACCACGGCCAATCGTGACACAAAGAATCGAAGGATCGGGCATCGCTGCACAATGCTCGCAGGTTCGGGTTCCAATCTGCCCGGCACATGGCGCTCCCCCCAGCCTCTTACCATCGCTTGCCTGCGCCGAAGAATCAAGGACAGGCCCAAGGCCCGCGGGCGGAAACCAGCCTTTCGCAGAACCGGCATTCCACCACCGCGCATCTCATCCCCCCTCAGGGCGGCGGAGCGTCGTCAGATACTCCACCAGATCGACCAGATCGTCCAGTTCCAAAAGCTTCTGCAGGTCCGCTGGCATCAGCGACACAGGCTGCTTGGCCATCGCCTCGATCCGGCCACGCGGCAGGCGGTGCACCACCGCCTCCGCTGTCTTCAGCTCCACCCAATCGTCGGTCTGGCTGACCAGGATGCCGCTGAGCACCGTCCCGTCCTCCAGCCGGACCAGATAGGTCTCGTAGTTGAAACTGATCCCGGCGCTGGGATCCAGAATCGCCAGATACAGTGCATCGCGCGACAATTTGCTGCCGATTTCTGACAAATCCGGCCCCACCTCCTTGCCCTCTCCACGCACACGGTGGCACTTTGCACAGGTGCCCGTGCCGACAAAGATCGCCTTCCCTCGGACTGCGTCTCCTCGCCGTCCCACGAGCTCGCTGATCGGCGGCAAAGGACGACCTCCCGCGGAAGGCGGAAGCGTCAAATGATTGCCGGCACGTTGGCGGATGTTAGGGTCGGCAGACGAAAGCAACACACTGGCTGCGGCGAACCGCAATTCGTCGGCTAGTTTGCCTTGTTCGACCCACTCAAGCAGGCGCTGCTGGCCCGGTCCACTGCGGCCCACCGCCAGCACGGCCGCCGTCCGCAGGGACCGTGGTACCTGGGCATTTTCGATCAGGGGAAACAATAGCGGGACGGTCCGGGCATCGGAAAGCAACCCCAACACCTGCACGAGCCGCTCGGCCTGCGCCGGCTCCGACTCGCGAAGCATCTTGGCCATTTCGTCGGTCTGCCCCAACCGAATCAACAACCCGGCCGCCTTCACCGCAATTTGCGTATCTTCTTGGCTTGCAACAATTTGCAGTAGATCGCCAGACATCTCAGTCAAGCGAAATTTTTCAATCAGCGCAAAATAGTTCTCCGAGGGTCGGATGGTTTGCAGATGCCGAAGGAGCGCCGCTTTCGTCTCGGGACGCGAGTCCAAAGCCGAGGCCGGCAACCGTTGCAGGGCGCGTACGATCAGGGCATCCTTGGCCCGCTGAGAGGCGTCTGCTTCCGACTGTGCGGCACACCATCGGGGCCACGCAATCAGAGCCAAGAGCATGAGGCCTGCAAAACGACCCCCCACAAATGACGGTGAGAGAAATTGTTCCATGTCGATTGAAAATGCGACCTCAGGTACTGCCGGGAGGCCTTGGCATGACCGCTGAACCCCTGGATCTGTACCTCAAAGAAGTCTGCAGATAGTCATTTATAAAACAACGCTCCAGGGTGGGTCGGCAAAGGTCATGTTCAAGCATTACAGCGGCAGCGCACAAGGGATCGCAACCGTGGTGCGTGCCACCGCCTCAATTTAGCCTAACGGACTGCTTCATCGAGTGCACTATGCCCCCACATGCCAAACGACACGGGACAACACAGCGAGCGCGTCGGTAGCAGACGTTACCGGCGCTGCCCACGGAAAACGCCCTAAGCCACCGCCACTTCTAAACCCCATCTTTGGGGGGGCTCTACAGCGTCGTAAAAGCCACAACCTAAGATTTTTCAGACGAACATGTTCTGTTCGTCCGCGAGCTTCCGTAGGGCGGCCAGAAGCATTTGGGGCGGCCACGATCGCGGCGGCGGTTCGCAGGGCAGGTCACGATCAGGATTCGTGCTCCATGACGGTCAACGGCCTCAGCACATTGATCACCTTCAATCCCTGGGCGGTCGGCCCGACGGTACCTGTCGAGGAGATCGCCCAGCAGTTTCAGGTGCTGCAGATCCGCCACGTGCCGGTGGTGGATGACCAGCGGCGAGTGGTCGGGATGATTTCGGAACGCGACTTGTTACGCACCTGGCAACGCCGCGAGGAGCATTCCGGTGAGCTGGCCTGTGGGAGTGTGTGGAGTGGAGCCATGGCCCGCGACATCATGACCCGGGAGGTGGTCACGATCACCCCGGATGTAAGCTTCAAGGAGGCACTGAAAACTTTGCTGAGTCGGCCCATTCACGCCCTGCCGGTGGTCGAAAACGAGCAACTATTGGGCGTGATCAGTAGCCGGGACTTCCTGCGGGAGTTTTCGTATGGGGAGCTCCCGGGCAGCCGCCAGACGCTGCAAGAGCTGCTAGGCGGCCGGCCGGTCGAATGGCTGGAATCGGACACACCGGTGGACGAGGCGCTGCTCACGATGCAGCGAGAGGGCGTGGCCGCCATGCCTGTGGTGAAAGGCGGCTGCCCGCTAGGCGTGGTCACACAGCGAGCGATCGTGCGCGCTCGGTGCGGAGGCCGCATACCCGCATCGGACGTCTCCCAGGGCCAGTCTTCTCGGCGCTCCGTCGCGCTCACGGTGGACCAGATCGCCGAGGCGTCGCCGGTTTTGCGGCCCGGCGAGCGGCTGTGTGAAGCGGCGGCGGCCATGCTGCACCATCAAGCCTCCGCCGTGCTGGTCGTCAGCGCAGCCCATCGGCTGCTGGGCATGGTCACCGAAGACGACCTCTTACATGTGCTGTATGATGCGCTGGCATGAAGGCCAGCGAAACGCCACAGCAAGCTTGGGAAAAGCTCCAGCGGCAAATCGTGCGTTGCCATCTCTGCCCGCGGCTGAGGGCGTACTGCGCTGCGGTGGCTCGGACCAAGCGAAAGGCTTATCTGGACTGGGACTATTGGGGACGGCCGGTGCCCAATTTCGGCACGCCTCCCGCCGGGCTGCTCATCGTCGGTCTGGCCCCCGCAGCCCACGGCGCCAACCGCACGGGGCGGATGTTCACGGGCGATCGCAGCGGCGACTGGCTTTACCGGGCGCTGCACAAGGCCGGTTTCGCCAGTCAACCCACGGCCACATCCCGCGACGACGGATTGGTGCTTTACAACTGCGTGGTCACGGCCGTCTGCCACTGTGCGCCTCCCAGCAATCGCCCTTCGCCCGACGAACGGGAGCATTGTCGACGCTGGCTCTCGGCCACGATCGATCTGGTCCGACCGCGGGTGCTGTTGGCCCTGGGGCAGATCGCCTGGAAAGCGGTGCTGGATCAGGCGCGGCAGCGGGGCTGGCATGCTGGCGGCGGTGTTCCGTTCCGCCATGGCCTGTTGCTGCCGCTGGGCGACGGCCGCTGGGCGATCGCCTCCTACCACCCCAGCCAGCAGAACACGTTCACCGGGAAGCTGACCGAGGCGATGCTGGACGAGGTCGTTCGCCAGGCCAAAAGGCTGCTGCAAACGTGATGGCGCGGCCAGCCGTGACGCGAACGTAACGATGCAGCCTAACGACCGCCCGCCGCCTGGTCGCCGCGAACCTGCTGGAACAAATACACCCCTTTCTTGTTCGAGGTGACCGCGTCGAGCAGTCCATCGCCATCGACATCGACGACCTCGAACTGGGTACCGACGCCACTGTCGTGGTCGATGGCGTGCGGGATCCACACCGGCCGGCCGCCTTCCCGCTGCAGCTCGTACCAGAACACCACCGCCGGATCGTCCGGCCGCACATCTCCTTTCGGTCCATGCGCCCACCACCGCTTGCCGGTCACGAAATCGGGCAGGCCATCCCCATTGATATCGGCCAGGCACAGCGCGTGCGTCTGGGTGATCCGGTCGTCGATGAGGTGCGTCTTCCACTGGCCGGGGGCGAGCTGTTCATGCCACCAAATGCCTACACGATGGGCAGCCGAGGACAGCACATCGGCGTCGCCATCGCCATCGAAGTCGTACGCGTACATCTGAGCGCAATCCTCGCCCAGCGGTGCGGGATGGAACGTCCACTCGCGTTCTTCGCTCGCTGCCGCCGGCGCTTCCCACCAACCCTCTTTGACCAGGATGTCGAGCCGACCGTCGCCATTGACATCCCCCAGCCCCAGCCCGTGGCTGTACCGCCGCGTGCCGGGTCCGGCCGGCGCTGAGACCGCATGAATCCGCCACGGCGCGGAGGGGTCGCTGGTGCGCGTCATAAAGCCCATGCGGCGCTGCGGGCCGTCGAAATCCTTGGGATCGGGCGAAAAGGCGGCCAGAAGGTCCCGCCGACCATCGCCATCGACATCGACAAATTGCGGGCTTTCGTTGTTCGTCACCGGTGTCAGCACATGCTTGCGCCACGCCACTTCCGCCCCCCGTGGATTTTCCAGCCACCAGGTCATCGCCCCTGGCCAATCCACGACGATCAGGTCCGGCCATCCATCGCCGTTGAGATCGTCCGCAAAGGTTTGAAACGCGTGGCTGTAGCCATGTGGGTCGTACTCGGCCAGCGTTTCCGCCGCGCTGTGCCGTGTCCAATCCGGAGCGGCGTACCACACCGTCCCTGCCGCAATGTCCAGCCGGCCATCACGATTCAAATCGGCCACCGCCACACCTTCACTGCGAAACGCCGTATCGAGGACAACCCGGCGAAACCGGATTTCACCCCCAGGTCGCGCCACCGCACCGGCCGCCTGTTGCCCCAGCGCCACAGCTCCATGCAGACCGACCACGGGCCCATCGCCGCTCGCCAGACTCCACGCCACAAAGAGGAACCCCATCCGCAACCACCGACGAGCACCGTTCTTTCCCGAAGCTGCCCGTCGCGAGCCGACCGCGTGCGCGTTCACGAGAGAGTCTCCACCATAGAACCGAACGACAAACGTACGCTGAGCCTCCGGGAGGCCATGCGAGTCCCACACAGTCAAGCCACACCCCAGCCGCCGGCTCTGGCCGTCCTTTGTACGCCTGACGCAAACAAAAAGGAAGCAACCAGACGCTGCCCGGCGGGGCACGATCCGTCCATCGCCTGGACTTCTGCATTCGCTGGCGTGCTTCTGAGCCTTGCCAAGCTGAAAACCGTTGTAGGCGCGATGTCTTCGAGCCCCTGGACGAAATGCAGCGGCACTGGCCAAAGAGGAATGCCTTGAAACAGAAAAACCCGGACCGTAGAGCATCGCACCGCCGCGAAATTGCGGCCCGCCGCAGACGACGAGCGTACGAAACCCGTCCTCCGCGTCCCCCGAATCGACGAATTTGGGACGGGTGGGTACTTGTCGATTGCTGCCGGTCTGTGCCATATTTCACGATCTTTGAGGGACCACCTGAGGCTCCCCTCCGGGTTGTGTGCGACGCGTTTCCGCAAGTCCTTGAAAAACAAGGCTTTGTGTTGAAACTCCGGATTTGCGAGGCGACAGGCCGTGGCACAGTTTTTCAACGAGATCCTGCATCGCCTGACCGGGCAGTGGGTCGCGGTCGATTCATGGCTGGGTTACGTCCTGGCGGCCGGAGTGCACCTGTTCCTGCTGATCAACGTGGTGGCGGTCGGGGCCCTGGTATTCATCTGGCTGGAGCGCAAGGTGGCCGGCCGGATCCAGGATCGTTTAGGACCCACCCGGGTTGGGGGCAAGTTTGGCTGGCTGCAGACGCTGGCCGACGGGATCAAGCTGATCGCCAAGGAAGATATCACGCCGAAGGATGCGGACCCGTTGCTGTTCAAGCTGGCGCCGTATGTCAGCTTCGCTTCGAGCTTTACGGCATATATGGCGCTGCCATTCGCCAATGGCTGGGCGGCTCAAGAGATCAACGTCGGCGTGTTTTTCATCGTGGCGGTGCTGGGGCTGGAGGTGTTCGGCGTGATCCTGGCTGGGTACGCATCCGGCTCGAAATGGTCGCTCTTTGGGGGGATGCGGGAAGCGGCCCAGGTCGTGAGTTATGAAGTGCCGATGGGTCTGTGCATCGTGGTTCCGGTGCTGGTCGTCGGCTCGATGAATCTGGTTACGATCGGCGAGGCCCAGGCGGGCTGGTTCACCAACTGGTTGATCTTCCACGATCCGTTCACATTCCTGGTGTTTTTCGTTTACTTCACTTGTGCGGTGGCCAGCGTGAATCGGGCGCCGTTCGATCTGGCAGAAGCCGAAAGCGAGCTCGTCGCCGGTTTTCACACGGAATACTCGGGCCTGCGGTGGAGTTTCTTCTTCATGGCCGAGTATGGCTCGATGTTCCTGGTCAGCGGCCTGGCGGCGATCCTGTTCTTTGGCGGCTGGAACGGCCCGATCCCACTGATGCGGATGCTCGGCTGGGCCTACGAGCAGGGGGAGGTCGGCTGGAGGGTCACCGGTTATCTGGCGCAGTTGGCGGGGGTGCTGAACTTCATCACCAAGGCGGTGCTGGGGGTAATCGTGATGATGTGGGTCCGCTGGACGCTGCCCCGCCTGAGGATCGACCAGGTGCTGACGACCTGCCTCAAGTATTGCGTACCGCTGGCTGCCTTCTGTTTCGTGGGGGCGATGCTGTGGAAGGCGCTGGGCTGGTGGTCGCCGCAGGATCTGGCGCCGTACACGCTGGGCCGGCCGATGATCGAGGTGCGGGAGAGCTGGGTGCTGGCGGCGGATCCGGCGGCCTCGCCGCAGCAGCCGCTGCGGCAGGCGGCCCGCGTCACAAGCGAGGAGGCGGGACGATGACGCTGGTGGCTGCGATCAACTGGCACTCTGTCGCCTTCCTGTTTTTCGCTCTGGTGGCCTGCGGCCTGGCCTTGGCGGTGGTGCTGGCCACGCATGTGGTGCGGATGGCGTTCTATTTGACGCTATGCCTGGGGGCGACGGCCGGGCTGTTCTTCCTGGCCGGTGCCGAGTTCGTGGGCGCCATGCAGCTTCTGATCTACGTGGGTGGCACGCTGGTGCTGCTGATCTTCGGCGTGATGCTCACTTCGCAGGCCCGTTTCATCTCCATGCAGAGCAGCGGGGCGGAGTGGGTGCTCGCGGCCGTGGTGGGTGGAGCGCTGCTGCTGCTGCTCTTGCAGGCCGCCTATAGCGTGCCGAGCTGGAACACGCCGCCTCCCGCGGAAGCCCCGGTAGAACTGGCGGCCACGCGCACCAGCACGCCGATCGGCTTGGCGCTGGCGGGTGTGCGGGTGGACAAGCTTTCGGTGACTGATCCGCAGCGGCAGCGCGGCCTTTCCGGCTACTTGCTGCCGTTCGTGATCGTCTCCGTGCACTTGCTGGTCGTCCTGATCGGCGCGGGATACCTGGCGCGGACGAAACGCCATGTTCTTGGCGGCGCGAGCACCTGGCGCGGCCTGGAGGATCAACCCTAGCACACCCGGCACGGGGCAGCACCGAGGAGCAGACGCAAGGACAGGCCATGAATCCACTGGCGGCACCGCTGACCGTTTCGCATTTCCTGGCCGTGGGGGCTGTGCTGTTCGTGTGCGGCGCGGTCTGCATGGCGATCAAGCGGAACGCGCTGGGCGTGCTGATGGGCATTGAGCTGGTGCTCAACGGCGCGAACCTCAATTTCGTGGCGTTCGGCAGTCCCCTGCTGCGGCAGGACCCTCTGGGCCTGGATGGCGAACTGATGGCCCTGTTCGTGATCGTGCTGGCGGCGGCGGAAGCGGCCGTGGCCCTGGCGATCGCCCTGAACTTCTACAACAACCACACCACGATCGACGTGGACCACGCGGACGAGCTGCGAGGCTAAAGGCGGCTATGGAACATTTGCCGACGATCTACGCCGCGGCGGTGCTCCTGCCGCTGGCATCGTTCGTGACGATCCTGCTGCTGGCGCGGCACCTGGAGCGGTTCGCCGCCTGGGTCGCGACCGGCGCGATCCTCGGGGCGGGCCTGCTCTCCTTCGTGGCCCTGGCCATGTGGCTGGCCCACCACTTCCCGGCAGGCGGCGAACACGATACCCACGCCGCGGCCGGCCACGCCGAGCAGGCCCACACGGCCCTTCCGGCAGCTTCTCACGGCGAGTCGCAGCCGCCGGCCGCGGGCACTTCGCACGCCACCGCCCAGCCGCCCGCACCGGACGCGGACGCGGCGGCAGCCGCCGGCGCTTCAGAAAAAGCGCACCACGCCGAGGCGGCCGCCTCCGCATCGCATGCCGAGCCGGCTGCGGCCCGGGCGGAGCATGCCGCTGACCATCCTGCCGACGCCGCTCACGCCCCCGCGGCCAGCGACGCCGCTCATGCATCGGCGCCTCCCGTCTATAGCGGCGAGTATTACACGGTGGGCGTGTTCGGCCCGCTGCGGATGGCGATCAGCTACTACATCGACTCGCTGACCGTCCTCATGTTCTGCATGGTGACGCTGATCGCCAGTTGCATCCACATTTACGCGATCGGCTACATGCACGACGAGCTGTCGGAGGTGACCGATCCCGAGGTGACGCTGCGGGACGGCCAGCCTCTCCGCCGGCCCGGCCGCTTTCCGCGGTTCTTCCAGTATCTGTCGCTGTTCTGCTTCAGCATGCTGGGGCTGGTGCTGGCCGGCAATATCCTGATGGTGTTCGTGTTCTGGGAACTGGTGGGCATCTGCTCCTATTTCCTGATCGGGTTCTATATCGAACGGCGCAGTGCCTCGAACGCGGCCAACAAGGCGTTCATCGTCAACCGCGTGGGCGACTTCGGCATGATCATCGGGCTGATGGTCCTGTGGTCCACGCTGGGCACCTTCGCCTTCGGCGACATCGTGCGGAAGGATGCCGACGGAAAGCAAGTCACGGAACCGGGGATCTTCAGCCTGGTCCGCCCCGCGCCGGAACATCGCCTCGTGGTGCCGGACGGGATGGTCCAGGCGGACAACGCCACCGAAGTCGCCGCGATCGTGCGGGATCATGCAGCCCAGCCTGGCGGTCTGGACAACGCCCGCTCGGAAATCGCCGCCCGCCTGCCGCGGTGGCGCGCGGAAGGGTACGGCTACTGGCTGCTGGTCCTGGGCGGCCTGGGCATCTTCTGCGGGTGCGTGGGCAAAAGCGCGCAGTTCCCGCTGCACGTGTGGCTCCCCGACGCCATGGAAGGTCCCACGCCCGTCTCGGCTCTGGTGCACTCCGCCACGATGGTGGCCGCCGGCGTGTATCTCGTGGGGCGGTTCTATCCCGTGTTCGCCCCCGAGGTGCTATTGGTGATCGCTGTGATCGGCACGATCACCATGCTCCTGGCCGCGTCGATCGCGTTTGCTGCGACCGACATCAAGCGCGTGCTGGCCTATTCCACGGTCAGCCAGCTCGGGCTGATGATGCTGGCATTGGGCGTAGGGGGCTGGGTGGCCGGGCTGATGCACCTGGTGACGCACGCGTTCTTCAAGAGCCTGCTGTTCCTCTGTTCGGGGTCGGTGATCCATGCCGTGCACACCAACGACCTGCGGCGGATGGGCGGGCTGTTCTGGAAGATGCCGGTCACCGCGATCACGATGCTCATCGGCTGCCTGGCGATCGCCGGGGTGGCGGTGCCGTTCGTGGTGGGCCTGAGCGGCTACTATTCCAAGGACGCGATTCTGGAACAGGCCCTGTCGTTCTGGCAGGCCAACGGGACGCCGCACGCGGCCCTGTTTTTCGTGCTGGCCGTCTTCGGCGCGGCGCTGACCACCTGCTACATGTTCCGGATGTGGTTCCTGGCGTTCGTGGGTCCGCCGCGGGATCGCCATGCCTATGCGCATGCCCACGAATCGCCGCCGGTGATGGTGCTGCCGCTGGTGATCCTCGCGGTGCTGGCGGTGTGTGTGGCCTGGAGCTACCAGTATCTGGGCTACTTCGCGATTGCGGCGGCGTTTTTTGTCGGTCGGGGCTGGCAGCAGGGCTGGTTCAAGACGCTGGCGGCCGCCATGCACCGCGCCGGGCACGCCGAGGAGCACGGTTCTGACCATGGCGAGGCGCATGCCGGCGGCTCGCACACTGGGGGCAGCCACTCCGCGCACGAGCATGCCCCCGCGCACCCTGCCGCGGCGGCGCATGGCGGTGCGTCCTCCGCCGGCCACGGCCCTGCCGAACAGGACGCAGCTAGCGAGCCGCCCATCACCTGGGGCTGGCTGGCGACGATGCTGGGGTGCACCGTCCTGGGCGGCTGGGTCATCCAGCAGGGTCTGGGGGAAAGCTGGCGGGACGGGCTGAGCCTGGGGGCGCTCCTCGAGCAGGCGCGGCCGGCCGGCACGCTGGCCGACATGCAAGGCACGTGGGTCCGCTGGACGTGGCCCAACGAACATGCCAGCCATGCCCTGGCGATCCGGGTGCCGGCGACCTTGCTGGCGACTGGCTCGTGGCTGGGCGGCTTTGTGCTGGCGGCGGCGTTCTTCTGGTGGGGCCTGTTGCGGGCGGAGGACGTGCGGGAACAGTTCGCCCCGCTGTACCGGCTGCTGGTCCACAAATGGTGGTTCGACGAGCTGTACGATGCCCTCTTCGTCCAGCCGGCGCTGGTCGTGTCGCGGATGGTGGCTAGCTTCGATCGGCAATGGATCGACGGACTGTTGGACGGGACGGCCCGCGGGTGCGTGCGGATCTCCCAGTTCTGGGACCATCTGGCCGATCGGCTGGTCGTGGACGGACTGGTGAATGTGCTGGCCGACTGGACCTACGACCTGGGCGTGAGTCTGCATGCCCTGCAGACAGGCCGCATCCGCCAGTATGTGCTGTTCATCGTGGTGGGAGCCATTGCGATCTTCGTGCTGATCAGCTTTTTCTGGAGCCCCAGCCTGGCGGGCTGAGCGCCAGGCGGCCGGGCCCGCCGCAGATCGACACCTCGCCGGAGCCGCGTGTGAACAAGCCAACCTTCCTCGAGCATGATGAAACTTCCCCCACCCATCGGGTCGGGCCTCCCAGCCCCGCGGGGCGATGGCGGGCCAGGCGGCCTGGTGGGGCAACCTTTCCCATCGAGAAATCCTCGCGTCAGTGAGGCGCTACGATGACCGCGGTATGGCTTTTGTCGTTGATCGTCTTCCTTCCCGCCCTGGTGGCGCTGGGGCTGCTCTTCGTTCCCAGTGAGCAGAAAGACCTGCTTCGCTGGGTGACGCTGGCGGCGACGGGTGTGGTGATGCTGCTGGTGGCCGGGGCGCTGATTTTCCCCTACGTCCCGGAGCTGGCGTTCTCGCCGGACGAAGCCGGACTGCAAGACAGCTTCAACTACCCCTGGATTCCCTCGTTTGCGATCGAGTACTTCATGGGACTGGACGGCATCAGCTTCCCGCTGGTGGTGCTGACGGCCTTCGTGAGCCTGCTGGCCATGGGGGCGAGCTGGTCGATCGAGAAGTACGTCAAGGCCTACTGCATCCTGTTTCTGGTGCTGGTCACCGGAATGCTGGGGGTGTTTTTGGCCCTGGACTTTTTCCTGTTCTACGTGTTCTGGGAAGTGATGCTGCTGCCGATGTACTTCCTGATCGGCGTGTGGGGCGGGCCGCGGAAAGAGTATGCGGCGATCAAGTTCTTCCTCTACACGCTCGTGGGCAGCGTGCTGATGCTGATCGCCATCTTGATGCTGTATTTCAACAGCGATCTTTCGGACCCGGCCCTGGAGGAGCATCTGGCCCGCATGCACCTGCGGCCGGCCGTCCAGGAGCAGGTCCAGAAGGCCATGGCCTTGCGGAAACGTCTGGCCGAAGAAGGCCAATCGGCGGAAGCGATCCGGAAGGCGGTGCCGCCGATCCACACGTTCAACATCCTGGCGCTGCAAAGCATCGGCCAGCACACCCCGCAGTTCGCCGGGTTCGGGGACGAGCTGACGGGCGACCAGGTCGTGACGTTCCTCGGCCGGGGGTTGCAGTGGTGGGCCTTCTTGCTGCTGTTCATCGGCTTCGCGATCAAGGTGCCCAGCGTCCCGGTGCATACCTGGCTTCCCGACGCCCACGTCGAAGCCCCCACGCCGATCTCGATGATCCTGGCGGGCATCCTGCTGAAGATGGGCGGCTACGGAATCCTCCGCATCTGTTACCCGATCTGCCCGCAGGGAGGCTACGAGCTGGCGTATTTCGTCTGCGCCTTGGGCGTGGTGAGCATGATTTATGGGGCCCTGGCCGCCATGGCCCAGACCGACTTCAAGCGGCTGGTGGCTTACAGCTCGGTCAGCCACATGGGCTATGTGGTGCTGGGGCTGGGGGTATGGTCGGCCGTGGCTGCCAACGGCTATGTCCCGTACTACTGGGACATGGGGATCAAGGGGGCCATGTTCCAGATGATCGCCCACGGCATCAGCTCGTCCGGCATGTTCTTCCTGGTCGGCGTGCTGTACGACCGCGTGCATCACCGCAACCTGAACGAGTTCGGCGGGATTTTCGGCAAGATGCCGTTCTACACGGCGATGGCAATCATCATCTTCTTCGCCGGCCTGGGGCTACCGGGGCTGTGCGGCTTCGTGGGCGAGGTCTTCGTCGTCCTATCCGCGTGGAAGTTCAATTACCTGCTGGCCGTCCTGGCGGCCGGCGTGGTGGTGCTCACCGCGGGCTACATCCTGTGGGCCGTCCAGCGGGTCTATCTGGGCCCGGAATACAAAGGTCCGCATGGCGAGCATCTGACCCCCAGCACCTTCCGCGAGAACCTGATCGGGACGGTCCTGTGCGTGTTCGCGGTGCTGTTTGGCGTGTTCCCCTACCAGTTGCCCGGTGGCCAGGCCTCGGTCCTCCAATACATGGACAAAACGATCTCGCAGCAGGTGGACGACCTGGCGGCCTGGACCCAGCGGCACGAAGCATCCTCCCTCGCCGGCCAGGACCAACCCGCCCAGGCCCGGCGTGGCGCGGCCTCGGGTCCCACCTGGACCGCGGCCAGCCCGGCGGGGCATGCGGACCTGTAACGCACGGATTTCTTGCCGGACGCTGCTTTTATGAACCTGCACGATCTGGTCAGCCAGCTCATCCTGGACACGAAAGGGACGCCAGGGCCGCTCTGGTCCGCGCCGTCCGCCGACTCCAGCCTGGCCGCGTTCTGCCCGGAACTGGTGATCTGCGCGACGATCCTGGCGCTGTTGGCCCTGCGCGTGCCCCGCTGGGGCTGGCGGATCGACAGCTTCTGGGTCGCCCTGATCGGCAGCCTGGCCGCGCTGTATTACGCCGCGCCTTGGCAACTTCTCCCTCCGCCGAGCGCTGAAGGAGCCGCCTCCGCGACAGCCCTGCCGCGGATGGAGATCTTCACCGGGATGCTGGTGTACGATGCCTTCTCCGTCTTCGTCCGCTCGCTGCTGTTGGCGTTCGCGGTGCTCCTGGTGCTGCTGACGCGGCTGACCGGCATTCCCGATCGCGAAGACGCCGCCGACATCTATTCCCTGTTTCTCGGCGCGACGCTCGGGATGTGCCTGATGGCGTCGGCCAACCACCTGCTCACCGTGTTCCTGTCGGTGGAAATGGCCAGCGTGCCATCGTACGCTTTGGCCGGGCTGCTCAAAGGGCGTCGGCAGGCCAGCGAAGCCGCGCTGAAATACTCCGTGTACGGGGCGGGAGCCGCTGGCGTGATGCTATATGGAATCAGCCTGCTGGCCGGCCTGCTGCAAACCGCCCACCTGCCGACGCTGGCGGCCCAGCTTGCCGCGAAACTGGCGCAGCCCCTACCCGCCAGCGAGCTGATGGTCCTTTCGCTGGCCGGGCTGATGATCGCTGTGGGGCTGGCGTTCAAACTCTCGGCCGTCCCCTTCCACTTCTGGTGCCCCGACGTGTTCGAGGGAGCGACCGCCGAGGTGGACGCCTTCTTGAGCATCGCCTCGAAGGGGGCCGCCCTGGCGCTTCTGGTGCGGGTCGCTCTGGGCCTGAGCACCCTTCCTCCCGAGGGGGTCCAGCCAGGACAGCGGGCGGCCCAGCAGGCGGTGGCGGCCGCAGTGCACGGCACATCCGCCCTGTCGTCCAATAGCCTCGCTCGCCCGTCCCAGGCAGGCTCGTCGCAGCCGAGCCCGCCGTCCGCGCTGTTCAGCATCGCGCAGGAGGCTCCGCCGGCGGGTGACGCGGCGTCCCCCGCACCTGCCACGGCCGAGCCGGCTGAGCCAGCCGCAGACGCCCCGGCCACGCCTCTCCCCGCGGCGGACAAGGCGATGGCTGACCTGGCTCCCGTCCGTGGGTTTGCGGCCCGCTTGATCGCCTTGTTCGCGATCGTCACCTGCACGTTCGGGAACCTGGCGGCCTATGGCCAGAACAACCTCAAACGCTTGCTGGCCTATTCGACCATCGCGCATGCCGGCTACCTCTTGATGCCGGTCTCGGCCGCCGTGGCGATGGCCGGCCTGGACCGGGCCGGGGCGGAGCAGGCGATCGCTGCGCTGGGCGTGTACCTCGTGGTCTATCTGTTCATGAACCTGGTGGCCTTCGCGGTCGTGGCACTGTTGCGGAATGCAATGCGTAGCGAAGATGTGACCGACTATGCCGGGCTGATCCGCCGGCTACCGCTGACGGTGGTCTGCCTGGCCGTCACGCTGTTCAGCCTGGTCGGTCTGCCGCCGCTGGCGGGGTTCATCGGCAAGTTTGCGATCTTCGCGGCGCTGGTCGATGCGTTCCAGACGGTGGAAAGCGCCGGGCAGGCAGGCTTCTACCTGCTGCTGATGCTGGTGGTCGGAGGGCTTAATACGGCGATCAGTTTGTTCTACTACTTGCGGGTCGTGAAGATCATGACGATGGACCCGGAGCCGCGCGATCGGGTGCCCATTCCTTTCTCCGACGTGTCGCTATCCGGGGCGTTCTTGTGGGTCATGACGCTGCCCACGGCGCTGCTCATCGTGAGTTGGGACTGGCTCAGCCAGCTCACCCAGGCCGCCGCGAGGAACCTGTTCTCCTGAAAGGCCCCCAGACCCTGCTGCCATGCTGATGACCACTCCGTCCACCACCGACCTGCTCAACCGGCTGCTGGTCCTGCATGCCCGCTCGCTGCCCGTCTACCTCCACTACGCCCCGCCGGCAGAGCTGGCCAGCCACCCGCAGGCCAAAGCCGTGCTCGACCGGATCGTCGAAGACCATCAGCGCATGGCCGACCGGCTGGGAGCCTTGATCCTCGAACAGGGCGGCACAGTCGAGTATGGCGAATTCCCCTTGCGGTTCACGGCCTACAACGATCTGTCGCTGAAATACCTGCTGCCGGTGCTGATCGACCGGCAGAAGAAGTTCATCGCGGCCTGCGAGAAGATCGCCGAGATGCTGGCGACGGCCCCTTACGCCCAGGCGATCGCCCGCGAGGCGGTTGGCGAAGCCAAGGGACATCTGGAGAACCTCGAAGACCTCCAGCGGCAACTGCACGGCGGGACTGCCGGCCCAGGGGCCTAGCGCGACGGCGTGTCGGGCCAGGGGGGCCAGCGTTCCGTCTGGCGGAGCGATTCGCTGGCTCGTTGTTCCCCCTCGGTCGGAGCTGACGCCGCTTCTTCGAGCTGCAGCGACTGGGGGGGCCCGCCCTCACCGGCCGATGAAGCCGGTGCTGGTGATGCCGGTTCCACCCCCTCTTCGTCCGCCGTAGCCTCCGGTGGCACAGGCAGGACGAATTCGCGCGGCGGCTCCTCGGGCAGCCGCTCGAGCCGTTCACTTTCACCCAACAGCGGTGTGGCAGCCTCCTCGGCGGCCAGCGCCACCGCGGCCGGAATCGGTCCGAGCGGGCCCTGGGGCGAAAGCGGCTCGACGCGC
>Ga0101944_10004167_pt1 | contig 18418 bp, 10 predicted proteins | sample DewCreD2012metaG_FD_75245 | JGI IMG/M metagenome (GOLD analysis project Ga0101944, IMG submission 75245) | Hot spring sediment bacterial and archeal communities from British Columbia, Canada, to study Microbial Dark Matter (Phase II) - Dewar... ... | reverse complement strand
TCAGTCCCTTTTCTCGCCGCAGCATCCTGATGGTCTCCAACATTTCGGAGACCTCCTCGGCGTTCATACCGGTGACCGGTTCGTCGAGGAGCAGAAGCTTGGGCTCCACCGCCAGCGCGACGGCCAAGCAAAGGTGACGCTGATTCCCGTGGGGCAGATCAGAGGCGACGGTGCTAGCTTCACCACCCAGGCCGACCAGCTCGAGCATCTCTCTCGCCCGTAGTTCGAGCGCTCGCTCTCTGCGGCGCGCCCGCCGGCCGCCGAGCAGGAAGCTGAATACGCCCAGCTGAGTATGCAGATGCATGCCCATGAGGACGTTCTCTAAGGCAGTAGAACCCGGGAAGAGCACGTTTCCCTGGAACACCCGCGCTATCCCCTTTCTCGCTACGTGATGAGGAGGAAGCCCGGTGATGTCCTTGCCCTGGTAAGTAAGGGTGCCCCGCGTGGGTTTGACGGTCCCACAGACCATGTTGAAGACTGTGCTCTTGCCCGCTCCGTTGGGACCGATGATGCCGAGGATCTCCCTCTCGTTGACATCGAAGTCCAGATCACCGACGGCCGTAAGTCCCCCGAACACCTTGGTAAGGCCTCGAGCCTCCAGCAGCGCCACTGCGCCTCCCCCCGGTCATTGGTCCACCCTATTCACCATAGCACTCAGGGATTGACGGCTGCAAACGAAGCGGGGCTGCAAACGAAGCGGGGCTGCGACGGATGGCTCCTCACCTTTCGCCCAGCGGCGCTTGGTGACTCGGCTAAGACCGAGGGGCGCGGGGCGGGCGGGTGATCCTTATCGCGGCCGCCTGCCCCGGCCCGGGTTCGCTCCCATCCACGCCTGCCGCCCGCTCTCGGCTATGACCTAAGCGATGGCCGACACTCCAGTCTCGCCCGTGCGGATGCGCAGGCACTCCTGCATGTCGAGTATGAAGATCTTGCCGTCACCGATGTTCCCGGTGCGGGCGCCCCGGGTGATGGCGTCCACCGCTTGCCACAGATTGCTGTTGCTGACCGCCAGTTCGATCTTGAGCTTGTGGAGAAGCCCGCCGCGCTCTACGTGGCTACGGTACACTTCCGCCACGCCCTTCTGGCGACCGCGCCCCATCACCTCGGAGACCGTGAGCAGGTTGATTCCCTCCTCCTCAAGCGCGGCTATGACTTCGTCCAGTCGGTCGGGCTGGATGATGGCGATTATGTATTTCACCTGAGACTCCTTCTCTGGTCTTAGCGCTATCCGACGAGCGTGTAGGCCGACTCGCTGTGTTGAGTAAGGTCAAGACCGATGTTCTCGCTGTCGGTGCTCACCCGCAGTCCCACCAGTCGGTCGACCAACTTCAGCAACCCGAACGACAGCACGAAGGAATAGGCCGCACAGCCAGCCAGCGCCGCCACCTGCAAACCCAGTAGCCGCCAGCCGCCCCCGGAGAAGAGTCCGTCGGCCCCCGCAGGGTTGATGGCGGTGGTGGCCCACAGTCCGGTAAGCAAGGCCCCCAACATCCCGCCGACGCCGTGCACACCGAACGCATCGAGGGAGTCATCGTAGCCCAGCCGGACTTTGAGCACCACCACCGCCGCATAGCAGACCACACCGGCTAGTACCCCGATGCCAAGCGCACCCATCGGCGTCACAAACCCAGAGGCGGGAGTTATGGCCACCAAACCGGCCACCGCTCCCGAGATGGTGCCCAGAGCCGTCGGCTTCTTGCTCCTTATCCATTCAAGCCCGGCCCAGGCCAGCGCAGCCGTGGAGGCCGCCAAGTGCGTATTGAGGAAGGCGGACACCGCGAGCCCCCCCGCGCCCAGAGCGCTCCCCGCGTTGAACCCGAACCAGCCGAACCACAGAAGAGCCGCACCGAGAATGGCGAACGGCAAGTTGTGCGGCGGCGAGATGTCAGGGTACCCTTTGCGCTTCCCGACGACCAGCGCGGCGGCCAGCGCAGCCATACCGGCGTTGATATGGACTACGGTGCCTCCTGCGAAATCGAGGGCGCCAAGCTCCCGTAGCATGCCTCCCACCCCCCACACCCAATGGGCCATGGGGTCATAGACGATAGTGGCCCACAGTACCGAGAAGACAAGGAAAGCGCTGAACTTCATGCGCTCGGCGAAAGCGCCCACTATGAGCGCCGGGGTGATGACGGCGAACATCATCTGAAAGGCCATGAACAGCTGATGGGGAATGGTAGCAGCGTAATCCGGGTTAGGATCCAGGCCCACCCCCCGGAGCAACCCCCAACTGAAGTCCCCTATCAGCCCTCCGTGATCAGGACCGAAAGCCAGGCTGTAACCGAACAAGACCCATTGCAGGCTGATGACCCCCACCAACACGAAACACTGCATCATGACCGAGAGTACGTTCTTCCGGCGGACCAGCCCTCCGTAAAAGAAGGCTAGTCCGGGGGTCATCAACATCACCAGTGCTGTACTGATGATCATCCAGGCGGTGTCACCGGCGTCCACGCTCGTCATGTGCCTCTCCTTCCCTGCGCTGCCCGACTTCCGGTTCGTACAACGGGCCGAAAACGGCTACGAACGGATCAAGTCAATTACAGCCAAGAAACAGGCAGATGATAATCGCCGACCGGCCAAGGGTTGGCCTAGTCCTTTGGCCAAATGGACAAGAAATGCCCAGCCTACCGGGGACGCCGCGACAGCTGATTCTCCAGCGCCTTTCTAGCCTAAAAGGAGGCTACGAGCTTTGAGCCCCAAGCCGAGACGTTCTTTGTGCTCGGTACGGAAGACACTCAGGCCGCTTATCTCGGCGATCTTCTCCAAGCGGTAGCGGATGGTGTGGCGATGGGCGAACAGTTCGGCAGCAGTCTTGGTCAGATTCTCATCATTCCGCAAGAAGACCGTGAGCGTCTCGAGAAGCTGGGTCTTGTTCGCCTGGTCATAGCGATCGATGGGGCCCACTGTCTCCTCGTAAAGAAGTCGGATCTCTTCAGGGTCTCTCTCCCATATCTCAAGCAGCAGCCGATAGGTACCCACGTCTCGGAAATGAAGGCAGCTGCCCGGGCCGTTCAGCTTCCGACCCACTTTGAGAGCCACTAGCGCCTCTTGATAGCCACGGCCCATGTGCCCGGCGTCAGCGATGAAGCTACTTATCCCCGCGGACACAGTGAGCGAACCGACCGTCCGACCCATACCTTGAAGGACACCGGCCAAACGACAGAGCGCTGCTGGGTCGCGAGCCGTGTCTCCACACACGAAAATGATCACTTGGTTGGACTTCAAGCTGGTGAGAGAGGAAGCCTCGCTAGCCGACATGTAGCGGGAGACCAGTGCGAAGAGCCGCTCCACACTGACGTTAAGTTCCGACTGGCTGATGTACGCGCTTCCCTTGGCATGGCCTGCCCCCGACCCGTCCTCCACTCCCAGGAGGATCACAGCTGCCCCATGACTTAGGTCACAACCCAAGAAAGCCCCGCGGCGCAGCAGCGAATCACCGGCCTCCGCCTGCCCGCTTATCACATCGTCCACGAAGTCCCCTTTGAGACGCACCTCGGTCTCGAAGCGGACCCGGTCCTGCGCCATCTCCAGGGCGGCGATGGTGGCGGAGTGTTCCAAGACCAGCTGTTGCATGGAAGTAGGATCTCCGGCTTCCGCAACGACGCAGACGTATCCCAGAGGTTTGTGGCCAGCCACTATGGGCAGAGCCAGGAGGTTCGGCAACCCTTCCTCTTGCAGCAAGAACAGTTTCTCACTCCGTCCCAGGCGACCGAAACTGGTACGCACCGCCGGCTGTTCCAGACCCTGCTCCAGCTCTGCCAGAGGGACCGGCAGCCCCTCCGAGGCGGCTAGCACCTCGAGCCAGACATCCAGCACGACCACCGGGCGTTCCACGAGGCGCGAGGTCTCTTCGACCAGTTCCTTCCACCCGCCTCCCCGAATGACCACGCCCAGCAGACTGCGATGGATGGCCTCAGACTGTTCCAGCAAGGAAGCCTGCCGGTTTATGATGACCTCAGTCGCCGCCTGCATCAGCCGGGTCCAGCGCAGACCCTGCGGGACCTCGATGATGGGGAACCGCCGTTTGTCGGCCAGCTGTATGACGTCCTCAGGTATGCTCCCCACAAAACGCGTGGTCTTTACGAAGAGGGCGGCCGCGTCGGCCAACATGACCCGGCGGCAGAAGTCCCGCTGGCGTTCCACATCGCCGCTCACCGCATACAAAGTGGAGAGGACCATCTCCCCCCCTGAGAGCCAATCGGCGATATCGGGAACCTCACCTACCGTGACCGAGGTCACCCGCCGGTCCAGCCCATCCCGTCCAGCAATGACTCTGGCTTCCTTGAGGACCCCCAGTTCAAGAATCTGAGCTACGGTCACCGGCATAGTGTTCTCAAGGATAGCATCACCCTAACCATTTGGCCATCGGGCCAAACGTGGCCCGGGCTCAAGCCCGTCGACCGTTCAATGGTACAAGTCGCACGATAACCACCTGGCTGGCGGGTGGAAACGCGGCCTGCAAACGGTGCTTCGTGCTAATCTATCCGCGCTGCATGACTTACACACCATGGGGCGGTCAAGCCGCGCCGAGGCTGCCACGCAGCCGACGTCACCGGTGCGGTCTCCCCCGCTAAGGGATGCGGAGGACGATTCAAGAGGACGATGGCTACGCTTGGCATCGATATCGGCTGCATCAGCGTGAAGATCGCAGTGGTGGGTGGGCCGGAGGACCGGGGATCGTTCGAAGCACTGGCCGAGGGTTCCACCCTTTTTCATGACCCTCTTTTCGAAGGTCGGGTCCTTCCTCACCCTAGCGCACCACCAGTGCTGGCCACCAAGTATCGTCGCATCAAGGGCAGCCCGACTGAGGCAGCCCGGGAGCTGCTGAGCCAGGTCCTGGCCGCCCTTCCAGCGGGCACCGTGAGCGCCATGGCCGTCACCGGCAGCGGTGGGCGCCTCTTGGGCAAGTTGCTCGAGGTGCCCTACGAGAACGAGTTCAAAGCCATCGCTCGCGCCATCGGTGCTCTCCATCCCGACGTGACCACAGTCTTCGAGATGGGGGGCGAGACCTCCAAGTTCATCCGCCTGGAGACGGACCTGGCCTCTGGCCGCGTCGGCATCGCCGACTACGGCACTAACGGAGACTGCGCGGCCGGGACCGGGTCTTTCATGGACCAGCAGGCCAACCGGCTCCTCTACGACATCGAGGAAGTGGGCGACATCGTCTGCGGGGCTGGCAAGGCCGCCTCTATCGCCGGGCGGTGTTCGGTCTTCGCCAAGTCGGACATGATCCATGCTCAGCAGAAAGGCTACCGCCCCCCCGAAGTGCTCAAGGGCCTGTGCAACGCAGTGGTCCGCAACTACCGGGGCACCATCACCAAGGGCAAAGAGATCGGGGAGCGTGTGGCCTTCATCGGCGGGGTCGCGGCCAACAAGGGGGCCGTGGCCGCCCTGCGCGAGGCCTTCGAGACTGACGCCGAACATCTGATCGTCCCGGCCTACTATGCCTGGATGGGTGCCATCGGTTGCGCCTTGACCGTCGCTGACGAGCAGGCCGGCCGGTCTTTGGTCGACATCGACCTAAGCCGCCTCGATGGGTTCCAGTCCACTGATTTCCCCACCAGCGAGCCCCTCTCCATGGAGAGAGTCATCCTCTTGCGTGACCGAGTGAAACCTTATCGTTTTCCGCCAGAGGGTAAGATCGGGGCCTACCTCGGCGTCGATGTCGGTTCCGTCTCTACCAACCTAGTAGTCCTCGACGAGAACGGCGAGCTGGTCAAGGAGATATACGTCAAGACCGACGGCCGTCCGGTGGAGGTGGTCAACAAGGGCCTGGCCGAGATCTACGAGGAGATGGGTGACCGCCTCGAGATCCGGGGGGTTGCCACGACAGGCTCCGGTCGGGAGTTGATCGGAGAGCTGATCGGGGCTGACACCATCAACGACGAGATCACCGCCCACAAGACGGGCGCCACCTTTATCGGCCGCAAGCTCATCGACCGGGTCCCCGACACCATCTTCGAGATCGGTGGTCAGGACTCTAAGTACATCAGCCTCCAGGACGGAGTGGTGGTCGACTTCGCCATGAACGAAGCCTGCGCGGCCGGCACCGGATCGTTCCTCGAAGAGCAGGCCGAGAAGCTCGGCATCAACATCATTGGGGAATTCGCCGAACTGGCCTTGTCGTCGACCGCTCCCATCCGCCTGGGCGAGCGCTGCACCGTCTTCATGGAGCGCGACGTCAACGCCTACCTCCAGCGAGGCGCTAGCAAGAAGGACATCGTCGCCGGGCTAGCGTACTCCATCGCCTACAACTACTTGAACCGCTTAGTGGGCCAGCGCCACATCGGCGATACCATCTACTTCCAAGGTGGAACGGCCTACAACGACAGCGTCGCCGCCGCCTTCAGCATGATTCTGGGCAAGGAGATCATCGTCCCGCCTCACAATGGAGTGGTGGGGGCCATCGGCGCGGCTCTCTTGGCCCGCGAGAAGATGTCGGCCACTGACGCTCCGTCGCGTTTCCGGGGCTGGGACCTGGAGAAGGTCGATTACACTGTCAGGGAGTTCACCTGCAAGGGTTGCAGCAACGAATGTGACATCCGCCAGTTCACCATCGGCGAAGAGAAGACCTACTGGGGCGACAAATGTTCCGACCGTTACCGTAAACGAGCCAAGGTCAACCGGGAGCCCATCATCCGCGACCTTCTCGAATTCCGCAACGCCCTGCTCTTCTCTTACGTAACTCAGACCGAAGACTACACCGGCCTGTTGCGAAGCGGAGCGGACGCCCCGCTGGGAACCATCGGTATCCCCCGCGCGATGTACACCTACGACCGCCTCCCCTTCTGGGCGACCTTGTTCAAGGTCTGTGGGTTCGACGTCGTGGTGTCCCGGCAGACCGACAAGAAGATCCGCACCCTCGGCATCGACGCCTCCGTGGCCGAACCTTGCTTCCCTATCCGGGTGGCGCACGGCCACGTGGCAGAGTTGCTGGAAGAAGGGGTCGACCGGGTGTTCATCCCCAACCTCATCAACGAGGAGACCGACCATCCCGAGATCGAGTCACATGCCTGCCCTTGGGGTCAAACGCTGCCCCACGTGATCCGTTTGGCGCCCCGGTTCGAGGCCTACCAGGACAGGTTCCTCACCCCCACCATGCATTTCCGTAGGGGTCCGGACTACGTGCGCCAGACGCTGCGCAAGGTCCTCAAACCCTTGGGTGTGCCGACCAAGACCATCGACCGGGCCGTCAAAGAAGCGTACGAAGCCCAAGCGGAGTTCCGTGCCCGGTTGTTGGTAGCTGGGGCTGAGGCTCTCGCTGTACTCAAGGAGCACGACGAGCTGGGTATCGTGCTGGTCGGCCGGCCGTACAACATCTACGACTCCGGCATCAACATGGACATCCCGGCCAAACTTCGGCGCTATTACGGCGTGAATGTCATACCGCTCGATTTCCTGCCGCTGTGGGGCAAGGACACCCGTGAGGTGACCCCCAACATGTTCTGGAACTACGGGCGCAAGATCCTGCAGGCGGCCAAAATCGTGGCGGAGCACCCGAACCTGCACATCATCTACATGACCAACTTCAAATGCGGACCCGACTCCTACGTCAAGCACTTCATCCGAGGAGCCTCCCCCGATCCCTTCCTGGTGCTCCAGTTCGATGAACACACCAACGATGCGGGGGCCATGACCCGCTGCGAAGCCTACTTGGACAGTAAGGGCTTCCTGCGTTGGTGGGTGCGGGAGGACAGGGTCCGGCAGCCGGTACGAAAGGGCTAAGTGTGGCCACCGAGACTCTCACCAAGAGCGGCAACGGTAAGGGGAGCAAGGACGCGGCCGAACAGGCGCTAGCCGCCCTGCCCCGGCCTGTCGCTGCTTACACCCCCGATACCAGCCCGGTCAGGGAGGACGTCGATCTCAAAGACCGCACGCTGTGGCTCTGCCGCATGCCCTATGGCGGCTCACGCATGTTGGCAGCGGCCTTCTGTTCCATCGGGCTCGACACCCGGGTCACTCCCGACGAAGATGCGCGCACTCTGGAACTGGGCGCCAAGTACACCTCCGGTGATGAGTGCTATCCACAGCGCATCGTGCTGGGGGATTACCTTAAGCTGGTAGAGGATCAGAAGCTCGACCCGCGCAAGACCGCTTTCCTTCTCCCTACGGCCAACGGACCTTGCCGCTTCGGGCAATACGTGGGATTGCTCCGCCGGGTGTTGGACGAGCAGGGCTACGGCGACGTCGAGATACTGTCCTTCACGTCAGCTGACGGCTACGCCGGCATCGGTGAACAGGCCGGAGAGCTCATCCGCACGGCCTGGCGAGCGGTCATCGTGCAGGACATCTTGATGAAGTTGCTGCTCATGACGCGCCCCTACGAGACAGAGCCGGGTATCACCGACCGTGTGTACCTCGAGTGCCTGGACATCATGGGCGAGATCGTGGCCCGGCGTGAAGTCTCGCACAAGGAGCGCATGGTGGCACTCAAAGCCGGCCTACGCCGCTGCAAGGAGAAATTCGCGGCCATCCCCGTGAAGAGAGAAAACCGCCCCCTGATCGGAGTGGTGGGCGAGATCTTCTGCCGCCTTAACACTTTCGCTAATAATGACCTCATCCGCCGCATCGAGGCCCAAGGAGGCGAGTGCTGGCTGGCCGGGGTCGGTGAGTGGGTCTGGTACACCAATGCCGAGGCTTTCCGGCGCCACCGCGAGGAGAAACGACGCTTCCGGAAAGAGTGGCTAAAGACTTTCCTCACCGCCCGGGTGATGCACAAGGATGAGAAGGCCCTGCTCGAAGACTTCCGCGAGGTCTTCGCCAAGAGGCCCGAGCCGCACATCCACGAGCTGCTCGACTACGCCCGACCTTATCTCCCTCAAGAAGGGGCGATGGGCGAAATGGTGCTATCTACTGGCGGGGCTATCTACCTGTACCGGCAAGGTGCCGACGGTATCGTCGACATCAGCCCCTTCACCTGCATGAACGGCATCGTGACCGAGGCCATCTACCCGCGGGTGAGCAAAGACCACGACAACATACCCATCCGGGTGTTTTACTTCGACGGTACCAACAGCGACCTGGAACGCGACGTCGGCATCTTCCTGGAGCTGGCCAGGACCTATAAGCGGCGTAAGAGGGTCACCCGGGCCTAGCGCGTCATCCATGCCGACCCGGGAGTGAGCAGACGATGTTCGCCCGCCTAGGCTCGTTCGCCGTCCGTTACCGCTGGCTGATAATCGCCGTCTGGGTGGTCGTAGCCACCGCCCTCACCGTGCTGGCACCCAACATTGACGACGTCGCGGTCAGCGACCAGCGGGCCTTTCTCCCCTCGACGGCCCCCAGCCTAGAGGCCAGCGAACTTATGAAGCGGTACTTCCCCGACCGCTTCTCCCCCTCGAGCGCAGTCATCGTGATAGATGCGGGCGACGGAGCCCGCATCTACCCCGAAGCCAAGGCGGCGTCCGCCAGCTCCGCCGACGACGCCCCTGGCGCAGCCGAGCTCGTCGCCTCTCCCGCCGCCCAGTTCGTGACCGACCTGACCGCATGGCTGGGTGGGCCCCATGCTCCATCGGGTGTAGACCGGGTGCTGTCGCCCACCCAAGGTGACGAGCAGACCCGAGCCAGTCTAGTCAGTCCGGACGGACAGGTCGCCCTCGTGCTCGTCCGGTTCGCCAAGGTGGGCACAGAACAAGAGACCAAAGAGGCGATGGCCGCCATCAAGGACCACCTCCGGGACACCCCACCTGGGGTGAGCGCCTACATGACGGGTGATGGCCCCATCTTGGCGGCGTACGGGAGCAGCTCCAAAGGAAGCGTGGACTCTACCACCTGGATCACCATCACCCTGGTGGTGGTTATTCTCCTCATCATCTACCGCTCGCCGGTGAGTCCCTTCATCCCGCTCATCACCATCTCCCTGGCTTACGCCATCTCGCGGGCGGTGGTGGCCTTGCTGGGAGCGGGGCCTCTCACCATCTCGATGTACACCAATGTCTTCCTCATAGTGGTGTTGTTCGGGGCTGGTACTGACTACTGCTTGTTCCTTATCAGTCGGTTCCGGGAAGAGATGGCGGACGCCACGACTCCCGCCCCCGCGGTAGGGACCACGGTTCGAGCGGTGGGCGAGACCATCGCGTCATCGGCGGGCACAGTGATAGTGGGTCTGGCCATGATGACCTTCGCCGAGCTCGGCCTCTACAACACCACCGGGCCCTCCATAGCCATCGGTGTCGCCATCGCCTTGGTCGCTGGCTTGACACTCACGCCCGCTTTGCTCGCCATCTTGGGAGAGCGCGCTTTCTGGCCACGCAAGGCCCGGCATCTGCGAGAGGCCGGATACTGGCACGCCTGGGCGGCTCGGGTGGTGCGCCGTCCGCTGTTGGCCCTGCTGATACCTGTTGTTGTGCTGGTACCTCTAGCGGTCTATGGGAGCGGACTCGTCAGGGACTTCGACCTATTGGGCGACCTTCCCAGAGATGATGAGACGCGGCGGGGGTTCGACGTTCTCGCCGCGCATTTCGGCCCCGGACAGATGCAGCCCCTCAACGTGGTGGCGTTGGACCAGGCCGGCTTGGACACTCCCCTCGGACTCACGCGCACGGCTGCGCTCGCCGGGCGCCTGGCAACGGTACCCCACGTGAAATCAGTGCGCAGCTTCGTGGGCTCACTGCCCGACCCGGCTACGTTGCGGGTGGCTGACCAGCTTGGTGTGCAAAAGGAAGCGGTGAGAGCAGTCACCGCGCGACTGGAGCGGGCCCTAGACAGCGGCCAGCCGTGGGGACCCGACGCGCAGTCGGCTGCGGGTGGCTTGCTGGATCTGTACGGATACCTGTCCCAGCTGGCGCGGGGTTACCCCGACATCACCGCCGACCCCGGCTATCGTCAAGCCATCACCGCCCTGTCCGAGCTAGCCCGATTGGCGCCGGAGGTCGAGGCGAGCACCACGACCAGCCTCCAAGGTCCGCCGCCCGAGAGCGCCGACCAGTTCGCGACGGTCGCTCGAGAGTTGCTCGCCCCGCTCCGCTCCTTGATTAGCGGGCTGGAAGCACTTCAGACCCGCTTCGCCAGCCAGCCGGAGGCCTTGCTCTTGCCCGAGCTCTACCTCAAACACAACGAAGGACTGAAGGCGCTCCGAGATGCGTACTTTTCAACCGACGGCACCGCCGCCCGCCTGCAGATCATACTCGACACCGGGCCATACACGCCCGAAGCCCTGAGCGCCGTAGAGCAGATCCGGCAGGCTATGGCCGACAGTGGCCTGCAGGGCGGCGTGGAGGGCAACTCCGCGGTGCTGCTCGACCTGCGGGGAGCTTCGGACCGGGACTTGACCCGAGCCTATGTGTTCGTCCTGGCCGGCGTTCTGGTAGTCCTTGTCCTTCTACTCCGAGCCTTGGTGGCCCCTCTATACCTGATCCTCACTATCCTTCTGTCCTACTCCGCCACCTTGGGGGTCACTCGCCTCCTCTTCGAGGACTTACTGGGGACGGCGGGCATAACCTGGTGGGTGCCCTTGTTCATGTTCGTGATGTTGGTCGCGCTGGGTATGGACTACAACATCTTCCTCGTCGGCCGGGTCAAGGAGGAGGTCGCTGGCAACGGGATAAGTGACGGCACCCGTCTGGCTCTGGCGCGCACCGGGGGCATCATCACCTCGGCTGGCATCATCATGGCCGGGACCTTCGCCAGCATGATGAGTTCCCGCCTTTTAGGACTGCTGCAGATCGGGTTTGCCGTGACCTTCGGGGTGCTCCTCGACACCTTCGTGGTCCGGACCACCTTGGTGCCCGCCCTTACCGTGCTCCTCGGCCGTTGGGCCTGGTGGCCACGACGAGGACCGGGAAGAAGCCCCCGAAGCGGCGACTAGGCCACCGATCGATTAGCCTGCCGCCCGGGTGCACCCCGGGTCTACCAGGACGCGGCTCACACGTAGGCTGGGGGCACCACCCGCAACCAGTCGTCGGTGGGACGTTCCAGGATGAACGTACTCGCGAAGTCCACCCCCGGCTCCAGGAACGGATACCGGTCGAACCTCGCCCACGGCGGTTTGGTGTAGCGAGGGGGTCTTTCCAGGACCGACTCCACCCAACCCCGCGCGTTCTCGTACCACAACTCAGAGACGCGATGCCAGTCAGAGGATACGCTCGACTGCGGATGTAGGAACGCTGGCACGACCTTGTCCATCACCACCGGTGGCTCGATGACCCGGTAGCTGAAGAACCGCGTGAGCCCCGGCTGCTGCATGACTTCCGGTACGTGGGTGTTGAGGTACCAGTCGTCCCCCTCCTCGAAGGTCACACCCTCCGGGTAACGAAAGACGGTGAGCCAACGCAATATGGTGCGCTCCTCGAAAGAGGCTTCGCGCCCCAGGAAATCCTCGGTCGGAGAAGCCGGCACGTTCACCATTATGACTTTGAGCGGCACTACCTCCTTGGTCATCGACAAGTAGCCGAGGGGCTGCTCTCCCTCGCCCCGATTGAGGTTCTCGTGCACCTTGTAGTTGAAGTACCCAAAGGCCTCTGCTCCAGGCGGCGGAGGCACAGCCCGGAAGCTGAGGTAGCTCACCGGATGGTTCCGCAGCACCTCGGGGACGTGGTAGCGGTAGAACCACCTTTCCGCGGCAGGTAGGTCGTTCATATCAAGCAGGTGATGCAGAATGATGGTCTTGATCATCCTCTACTCCCGAGGTCGGTGTCCCAGGCATGGCTTTCCGCAGCTCCAACGCCCACAGCCGAGGCGGATGACACCCTGCCCAGGAATGGTAGCCACTCGGTAGCCTCGGCGCAATCGGTCATCTTCGCTTACCAGGGTGTTCAGCGAACGGCCGGGCGACGAGCCAGGCGCTTGCCTACCCGCAGCCACAACCCTCCGCTCAGCAACCCAACCGCCAAGGTGAGCGCCCCCAACACCGTGACCCGGTCCCCCAGCTGCAGCGAGACGATGACCATACCGATGCTCCCCATAACCATGTGAGTCGCGCCCATGAGCGCCGAAGTGGAGCCAGCGTCGGATTCGTGCTGATCGAGTAGCAGATAGGTGGTAGGCGGCCGCATACAGCTCAAGGCCAAGCCGCTGGGCAGGATGGTGAGGATGAAGGCCCATGGACCCCGGCCGCCGACAAGCAGTACCAGGAGTCCACTCAGAGCGATGACCGCTAGACAGCCGGTCACGATGGAGGTTCGACGCCAGCTTCGCGATAGGCGGATGTAGACCAGAGGCCCTATCGCTAGACCCACCGCGAACAGGGCGAAGAAGAAGCTGAAGCCCTGACTGCTCACCCCGAAGTCCTCCTGATAGATATATGAAGACGACGAGATGAACGCCATCCCCGACAGACTGACTGGGGCGAAGATGGCGAGCAGCCGCGCAAAGGTGGGGTGCGCCAGGACCACGCCCAGCCGCCTGAGCGAGGCGAACGGTGATCCGGTGTTCTTGAGCGCCAAGGTCTCGGTGAAAGCCACGGTCAAAAGCACCACTACCAGCCCCAGAAAGGCCTGAGCCCAGAACGTGCCCCGCCACGAGGTCAGGTTGAGGATGAGAGCTCCGATCATGGGAGCGACCGCGGGTGAGATGACGGTCATAGACTGGATCATGGCCAGAATGGCCTCCCGCCTCCTGCCCCGATACACGTCCTTCACGATGGCCGTGGCCACAGCCGTGGCGGCGCCAGCCCCCACTGCCTGCAAGACCCGGAAGAACATCAAGAAGAAGATGTTCCAAGAGAAGGCGCACAACGCACCAGCCGCGGTATACCCGCACAGACCCACCAGAAGAATGGGCCGGCGCCCATAGCGGTCGCTGAGGGGGCCCCACAAGAGGAGCGACACCGCATAGAACACGAAAAAGAGGATAAGTGTGAGATTGGTCTGATACTCGGGCACACCGAAATACTGGGTCATCCCCGGTAGGGCCGGTAGGTAGAGGTCGGTGGAGAGAGGGATGAACGCGCTAAGGATGGTGAGAAAGGCGACCAGGCCCTTCTTGCCTAGACGCCTCTGCGCACCCGAGAGATCGTCGGGACGGACAGGTTGCACCATCACCGAGCAGTCACACCCCGAGTCGCTTCCTGATGTCCAAGGTACGGTCCGGCCTGCGGCGGGCGATCAACCTTCACCGTACAGGTCTCGCTTGACGACACGTTTCCCCTCTTTGAAGACCCTCCAGATGGGGTTCATACCGTAGCGGTATGGGATCTCCGCCAAGCGTGACTGGTCGAGGATAAGGACATCGGCCTTCTTGCCTACCTCCAGGCTCCCCACCTCGTCCTCCATGGCAACGGCTGTGGCGGCCTCGATGGTGAGAGAACGGATGACCTCCTCCGCGGTCATGTGAAGTTGGGAACAACCCATGGTCGCGATCAGCCAGAGATTCTGGGTCGGACTCGATCCCGGGTTGAAGTCAGTGCTGAGGGCCACTCGGACCCCGGCGTCCAGCATCCGCCGGGCGGGAGCGTAGCCGCCCTCGCCCAGGAAGAAAGTGGCCCCTGGCAGCAGGACAGCCACGGGGACCCGCCGCCCGCCCGGCGACGGCGTCAGTGCCTCGATGCCCGGCTCCGAGATGTGGTCGAGGTGATCCACAGAGACAGCTCCCAGCGCGGCCGCCATCTCCGTGCCTCCCAAATAGGTGAGTTGGTCTGCATGCAGCTTGGGCAGCAACCCGTGCTCCAAGCCGGCTTCCAACACCTTCCGGCACTGCTCGACCGTGAAGGCGCCCTTCTCACAGAAAGCATCACAGAACTTGGCGAGTCTCTTCTTGGCCACGGCGGGAATCATTTTCTTAGTGATCATCTTGACGTAGTCCTCGATCCGGTCGCCGTACTCCACCGGCACCACGTGAGCGGCCAGCAGCGTCGGCACGACTTCCACCGGGTGGGCCAACGAGACGTCACGATAGATTTCAAGAAGACGTATTTCCTGCTCTACAGAGAGACCGTAGCCGCTCTTGGCCTCCACGGTGGTTACCCCATAGCGCAGGAAGCGATCCAGTCGCCTGCGCACCAGAGCCCTGAGCAGTTCATCGGGGGCCTCACGCGTCGCGTGCACGGTGCTGATGATCCCTCCGCCGGCCGCCGCTATCTGTTGGTAGCTAGCCCCAGACACGCGCATCTGGAATTCGTCCGCGCGATCGCCCGCCCAAGCGAGATGGCTGTGACATTCGACCAGGCCGGGCATGACCAGCCGTCCGTCGGCATCGACGACCTCTCCTCCCCGGATCAGGCGCACCTCTTCTTGAAGGACCCTCTCGGGACCGACCCAGACTATCCGGCCTTCCCGGCAAGCCACCGCTCCGTTTCTGATGATGCCCACGCCCGGACGGCCCTCACCGTCCCGGGAGTCCGCCTTGCAGGTGAGGAGCTCCGATGCTCCCTTGATAATGAGGTCGGCCTCTACCCAAGTGCGGCCGGCCGCCCCTACAGTCTCCACTTGCTACCTCCTATTCGCGCATCCAGGTCATGTGGAGTCAAGCGGACATGTTACATGCTACGCGAGCTTGAGTCGGGCAAGGAGACCCTGCCGTGATAAGGCACACTGAGCACCACCACCCAGGGCACTCTTCGCAAAGCCGCTCTCAGCCGCAGCGCGCTTTGATTGTGCAGGATATTCTCCCACCAGCGGGCCACGATGAACTCCGGGATGATGACGGTCACGAGATGGTCCGGACCGGGCCGCAGAGACTTGATGTACTCCAGAGCAGGCCGCAAGAATTCCCTGTAAGGCGAATCTATCACCACCAGAGGGGTGGTCAAATCGAGGTCCTGCCAGGTGCGCTGCAACGACAGCGCGTGCTCGGGGTCGACCGCTATGCTAACCGCGTGGAAGTCGTCGGGAGAGAGACTACGTCCGAGGGCAAGGGAGCGAGCGGTCAGCTCGTTCACGCGGGAGACGAACAGCACCACGCTGGTGCGAGGTTTCGCTCTGGCCACTTGGCCAAGCTGTTCGAACTCCGTCGCGTCCTGAGGCTCCAGCAGTCTGGTCACCTCGGCATAGTGCCGCCTGATAGCCCAGTACACCCCGATCAGAGCTACCACCGCGATGACCACCAGGTACGCCCCATGGATGAACTTGGTGACCATTATGACCAGGGTGACTATGCCGGTGAGAACCGCTCCTGAGCCGTTCATGATGGCCCGCCGTCGCCAACCTGGGATAGCTAGACGGCGCCAATGGAGGACCATGCCCGCTTGCGATAGCGTGAAGCTGGTGAAGACACCGACTGCGTAGAGGGGGATCAAGCGGTGGGTGTCCGCGTGAAAGATGACCAAGACCACTACGGCCGCCAACATGAGTCCGACGATGCCGTTGGAGAACACCAATCTGTCACCCCGGTTCATGAACTGGCGTGGCATCAGACCATCCCGCGCCAATACTGAAGCGAGGCGAGGGAACCCGGTGAAGCTGGTGTTGGCCGCCAGTATCAGGATGGCCATCGTGGCCACTTGCAGCGCATAGTAGAAAAAGCTGTGGCCGTACACCGCCTCCCCTATCTGGCCAAGGACGGTGCTGCCTGCGGCCGAGGTGATCTTGAGGACCTGAGCCAGCGCCGTCACTCCCAGCAACAAGAAAGCCAGGATGCCCGCCATGAGGCCCAAGGTCACCGAGGCGTTGCGCGCCTCGGGTGGCTTGAAAGCCGGGACCGCGTTGGAGATGGCCTCGGTGCCCGTCATGGCCGAGCAGCCGCCGGCGAAGGCGCGCAGTACGATCCAGGCCAGAGCGAACCCGGTCACCGACTCCCCAGGCAGCTCGCGCGAGGTCACCGGCGTCAGGTCGCCTATGGCCCACCTTACTAGGCCGGTGACCACCAGACCTCCACAAAGCACCACGAAAAAATAAGTGGGTACAGCGAAGAAGCGACCCGATTCGCGCAGGCCACGAAGATTGGCCAGGGCTAGAAGGACGATGAGGCCCACGGCCAGGTAGACGCGCAGGTCATGTAGCTCGGGGAAAGCGGTGGTGATGGCTGCCACCCCCGAAGCCACACTCACGGCCACCGTCATCACGTAATCGACCATGAGCGAAGCGGCCGCTATCATCCCCGGCATCAGGCCCAAGTTCTCCTTGCTTACCAGGTACGAGCCCCCGCCGCTCGGATAGGCGTGGACCGTCTGCTGGTAAGAGAGCGCGACCACTACCAAGAGCACAGCCACCGCCAGAGCGACGAAGCTGGACAGCTGAAGAGCAGCGGTCCCAGCCAAGACCAAGGCCAGCAAGATCTCTTCGGTTGCGTACGCGGTCGACGAGAGCGCATCGGACGCGAAGATGGGGAGCGCGAATTTCTTGGGCAGACGTTCCTGCAGCTCTTCCGCAGTGGCGAGAGGTCTCCCCAGCAGCACCCGCTTTATGATGGCCCCTGCCTTGATACCGCCGCCCATGACGACCGCTCGTGCTCCCTCCTACAGGCCGCCGCCCGCCGCAGCTGACTGCGGCGGCCGCGCCCCGTTCGACTGCCTACGGCTAGCTCTTCTGCCTCTCTATCCGCATCCCGTAGAAGGAGCGGATAACGAAGGTAAGGGAGATGAGGAAGAACACGGCGGCCAGAATCCAGGTGAGGGTACGGCTGTCTTGCCGGTTCACGATACTCACCGCCAGCTCCACTGCCAGCAGACCGAAGAGAGTGGTGAACTTGATGATGGGGTTCATGGCCACCGACGAGGTGTCCTTGAACGGGTCACCCACGGTGTCGCCCACCACGGTGGCAGCGTGCAACTCAGTGCCTTTCTCCTTGAGCTCCGTCTCCACGATCTTCTTGGCGTTGTCCCAAGCGCCGCCGGCGTTGGCCATGAAGACAGCCTGGAACAGACCGAACACCGCGATAGAGATCAGGTAACCGATGAAGAAGAACGGTTCCAGGAAGGCGAAGGCCAAAGTGCCGAAGAAGACAGCGAGGAAGATGTTGATCATGCCCTTCTGAGCGTACTGGGTGCAGATAGCCACCACTCGCTTGCTGTCTTCGACGTTGGCCTTGCCGACCTCGACGTCGAGTTTGATGTGCCGCTTGATGAACTCCACCGCCCGGTAGGCCCCGGTGGTGACCGCCTGGGTCGCCGCTCCGGTGAACCAGTAGATCATGGCACCGCCCATGACGATGCCCAGTAAGAACGGCGGATGAAGTAACGACATCTTGTCGAGATTGATCTCCAGGCCATCGGTCAGGGCCATGATGATGGAGAAGATCATGGTCGTGGCCCCCACCACAGCGGTGCCGATAAGGACCGGCTTAGCCGTGGCCTTGAAGGTGTTGCCTGCTCCGTCGTTCTCCTCCAGATAGTCCTTCGCCACCTCGAACTGCGGCTCGAAACCGAACTCGCCCTTGATCTCAGAAGCCACGCCCGGGATCTGCTCGATGGTGGAGAGCTCATAGACAGACTGGGCGTTGTCAGTGACCGGGCCGTAAGAGTCGACAGCGATAGTCACCGGCCCCATTCCCAGGAAACCGAAGGCGATAAGCCCGAAAGCGAAGACGGCGGGGGCCAACATGA
>Ga0101944_10004166_pt1 | contig 18424 bp, 10 predicted proteins | sample DewCreD2012metaG_FD_75245 | JGI IMG/M metagenome (GOLD analysis project Ga0101944, IMG submission 75245) | Hot spring sediment bacterial and archeal communities from British Columbia, Canada, to study Microbial Dark Matter (Phase II) - Dewar... ... | reverse complement strand
CATCTCCGGCGGCTCGCCCGGCTTGCCCCACTCGGCAAACACGTCGGAATCCGCGCTGCGCGGCGTCCGCGGCGGAAGGTCGATCAGCGTCCGCAGCGGCATCAGCACGCTGTCGCCGATCACGAACCCTTCGCCCGGCGCCAGAATCGGCAGCATGTTCACCATCGCCGCGAACTGGTCGCTCACCACCTTCGTCACGTAGCGCTGGTCGTCCGGGTTGTTCAGCCGCATGACGATCATGTTGTTGCACTGCGACAGCGCGGTCTCCGACAGTTCGCTCGGCCGCTGCGAGACGATCACGCTGCTCACGCCGTACTTGCGGCCTTCCTTGGCGACGCGCTCCACGGCCGTTCGCGCGAACGAGAACGCGCTCGCCTGCCGCGGAATGTAGTTGTGCGCCTCCTCGTAGACCAGCACGATCGGCTTGCGCTGCGCCAGCGGCGTCCAGAAGTTGAAGTCGAACAGCAGCCGCGTCAGCACCGCCACCGTGATGTCCACCATGTCGAACGGAATGCCCGACAGGTCCACGATCGTCAGGTTCGTCCGCTTGCTCAACCGGCCCGTCAGCAGCTTCAGCAGGTGCGACAGCACCCCCGAGTATTCCGCCGGGTCCATCAGCAGGTTCAGCACGTCCTTAAAGTACCGGCTGTTCTTGGCCTGCTTGACCGGCCGGAGCATGAAGTCGTACCGGTGGTCGTTCAGTCGCGTTTCGATCTGGTTGACCAGGCCGAGCAACTTGCCGAAATAGAGCGGATGCGGCGTCTCGCCCTCGGCCTGGCCGCGGTTGAAGTCGCACCGGCCTTCCCACAGCAACTCCATCTGTTCCTTCGGCGGCTTCGACCGCAGCGCCAGCTTCGCCAGCGCAAGCTGATCGCTGTTGACGATGTACCGCGCCTCGTTGAAGTTCTGCGCGGCTGTCAGCAACTTCTGCAGGTCGAAGTAGATCGGCGAGTCGACGCTGTATACGCTGGTCAGCCCCAACTGCTCGGCCGCCGGCCCCTTGAGCTTGTGCAACGCCGTCTTGAGGAACGAGATCTGCGGCGAGATGTTCAGCGGGGTGTTCCGATCGACGAACAGCGCCTCGATCTCCTCGTAGCGGAGCAGCCAGTACGGCAAAATGAGATCCTCTTCGCCCAGGTATGTGACGTTGTCGTTGAGCTTGCCGTTCTCGTCGCTGAAGGCGGTCGCGTATTCGCCGTGCAGGTCGAACAGCACGATCTGCGACTCGGGCAGCTTCAGCGACTCGTGGATCACCTTGGCCGTCGTGCAACTCTTGCCCGAACCGCTGTTGCCCAGGATCGCCGCGTGCTTGCTGAAAAACTCCTTGCCCAGCACGCACACCTCGAAGTCCGGGTTCATCGCGAACCGGCCGAGGTTGAACGACCGACGGACGCCGCCCGCCGCGCCCTGGCCGGCCATGGTGCCGAAGATCGACTGGAAGTCGTCCTGCACCGCCAGGTGCACCTCGTCGCCGATCGTCGGGTAGCGATGGATGCCCCGGCGGAACTTCTGCCCGCAGATCGCCCCGAGCAGCTGCACCTCGAGCATGTTCTGCGGCTTGATGTCGGTGACGACCACGTCCTCCCGCCCGACCCCGGTGATAAAGCCGACGAGTTGCTCATTGGGCCCCAGCGGAATCGTCACGTACCCGCCCAGTTGCCCGATGCGGTACTTGGCGCCCTTGTATTCGATAGTGCCGTAGGACGTGGTCAGCAGCGCCGTCAGCTGGCCGCCGTTCACCTTGCATACGTACCCGATCCTCAGCGGAGATTCGTCCGGCATCGTCTCGCTCCAAACCTCATCAGGCGCAAAGCCTCGCGCGCCGCCTCCGGATTCACGGACCGAAGGCCGATAACCACTCCCCGCGCGCAAGGCATCTAACCTGTTCATCGATAACAAGGACGCAAGGGTCAAGTTATTGCGCAGACGGTCCTATAATGACTGGCCAATTCATGAGACAGCCCGCCCAGCCAGCGGCGCAACGCGGACGCGCGACCCTGCGCCGCAGACGCCCACCCGCCGCCGGGTCGGCCCCAGGCCGTTTTTCCACGCTCCCGCGTCGCCAAGCAACAGCCTCTCTCGCCGGCAGCCGCAAAGACCAGCCCCAAGCCGGTCCCCCAACACAAACCCGCATGAATGCGGTGCTGCCAAAAGCAGACACGCGGGCGCCAGCCCCGGCAAAGGCCGGCACCTCCGCTTATAATGTTGCAGGAAAGGAAGACCAGCCCATGCCTGGTGATGATGCGTGGAATCCTGTGCAGTTCACACGCTTGCGCGTGACACTCGACGGCGGACCGCAGCCCTGGTCCGTGCCGGTGGATTACTACCGCCTGCTGCGGGCGGGTGTCTACCGGCTGCTTGGAACGGTTGCCCCCGACCTGGCGGAGTTCCTCCACACCGGCGGCTTCAGTGCGGAGTTCCCGGCTGTCGACTGGCGGGGTCCGCGCGACGTACCTCCTGCCGCTCCAGACGCAGGCGCGGCAGGAGGCACTGCGGAGCGCTTCAAACTGTTCTGCTTCTCCAGTCTCATCGGCAAAGGCGCACTGCGGGGCAACCGGCTGTTCTTCGACAGGCCGGTCGCCTGGTTCTTCGCCACGCCCCTGGGCTTTCTGGCGGAGGCAATGCTTGCGGCGTTGCGCCAGGCGCATGTCATGCAACTGGGCCGCGCAAGACTCAATGTAGCGGACCTGCGCCTCCTGGACGAACCGGCCAGCGCTCCATCGTTGACCGGCTTGCTGCTCAGCCCGCTGGTGATAAGCGCCACGTTGCCGGCCGGCGCCCCCGCCGAGGGTCCCAGCGACACCATCGACCCCGCGGCCGCCGGCGCAGAGCCTTCTGTTTCGATCGAAGCCAGCCGGTCCAACGTTACGGATAACGAGGATGTGCCGCACCCCCGACCCGGCCGGCAGCGATACTACCTGACGCGCGAGGATGGCATCGTCGTGACGGAGGCCCGCCTGCGAAGCAACCTGCTTGCCAAGCACCGCGCCCTCTACGGAACCGAGCCAGCCGAAGACGCGGAGTTCCGATTCCTCTGGGCCGTGGCCTCGGAGTTCTGGCCGACGCCCGATCGCCCGACCCGGCTGATCCGCCTGTCAGGCACGGGCGAACCCCCCGTGCGCGTCCGTGGCAACCTCGGTACGGTGACGCTGGCCGGCTCGCCCGATCTGCTGCAACTGTCGCTGCACGCCGGGCTGGGCCAGCACAACGCCAGCGGGCTGGGGTTTGTGCTGCCGGCAGCGGAGGCGTCCTTGCTGCCGGTCGCGTAAGGTTTGATTGGTGTGGCTGCTCATCTTCCGGTCCGCTCTCCTGATTCGCCCGGCGTGACCAACTCGCCGTGTAGCAAATCCGCCGCAGAAGCCGCCTCTTCAACTGCTTCGCCGAAGATGGTATATATCGAAGTTTTGATCTTTGCCGATGTCCTGCCCTAGAGTCTGGTTAAGTTGCCGGTTCAGGGGAACACGCGGCAGATTGACTTTGCCAGTCGAATCTCTGCGGGTGTCACGGCCGCAGGGACTCGGTCGCCGACCAGTGCCATTGGCGATCGGGAACGGGCCGTGCCAGCTGCACACGCGCCGGATGAGGCGCGGGCAAAAGATGCAGGATCTGCACTATGGATGTCCTGAAGTCCGAGGAAGCGGTCGAACCTCTAGAACGTGAGGCGGCCGGGCCGGCGCACCACGCAGGGAACGAGCCGCTCGACCGCCACATCGCCACCGTCCTGTTCGTCCTGATCGTCATCTCGCTGTCGGGCAGCGTGCTGGCCAAGTTCCTCAGCGATCTGTTCGGCAAGGACGATTACGGCCTGCTGCGAATCGTGCTGGCGATCATCGGCCTGTGGCAGATGACCTTCAACTTCCGCCTGCGCGCGGGGTTGCACTACATGCTCGCCCGCCAACGCGCAGGCGAGGACGACCTGCCGCCGATCGACCGCGCCACCGGTCTGTGCCTGGCGTTCGACGTGATGGCGATGGCCGCCTTGGCAGGGATGCTGTTTTTCATGGCACCGCAACTGGCAGCGTGGTACGATCGGCCCGACGCGACGATGTACCTGAGGTTGCTGTCAGTGTTCCTGGTTCTCCAGCCGTTTCACGATGTGGTCGAAACGCTGCTCAACGCCAACAAACGTTTCGCCATTTCAAGCATGGCCACCTTCAGCCGGACCCTGGTACCCTCGTCGACGGCACTGGCAGTCGGCTGGCTGCACGGGCCCGGGCCCGATCGGCTCTTCTGGGCGATCCTGGGCTACGGCCTGGGCATGGCGGCGGTCTACATCGCCTGGTGCCTGACGAACGTCCGCAGCATCTGCTTCTGCCCGCACGTGTGGCGTGAGCGGCGAATCATCTTCGACCTCGGGCGGATCGCCTGGCCCGTCTGGTTCGGCGAACTGATCAAGGGCGCGCAGCCGGCGCTATTGCAGTTGCTGGCGGGCACGATCGTGCTGAGCGAAGCCGGCGTGGTGGCGATCGCGCAGGTGATCATCGGCCCGTCGGAGATGATCGGCTGGGCGGTACGGACGGTCGCAATGCCGCTGGTCGCGGAGCGGCGGGCCTCGGAGCGTTCGGCCATCGCGGACCTTCTGATCCGCGCGCACAACTACCTGCTCTTCCCGACTCTGGCGGTGCTGTGGGTGGCTGGCCCGACGATCATCCGCACTTTCTTCGCCCCGGAATTTCACGGCGCGACGCGCTACCTGCCGGTGCTGGTGCTGATGATGGTCGGGAACTCCTTCACGCGCGTCGCCACTTGGACGCTGGTCGGCGCGGGCAAGGCCTACACGTACGCGATGGTAATGGGGACCGTAGCAGTGGTGAGCATTCCGGGCATGTTCCTGTCGACCCTGTGGGCACACAGCATCATGGCGGCAGCCTGGTGGATGACGGCCGGCTGGTTCGTCGGCGTCGCCGCGACCTTGTACATGATCCGCGCCTTCGGCATCCGCCTCAACTGGATACGCACGTTCGTCGAACCGGCCGGCTGGGCGCTGCTGACCGCCCTGCTGGTCTGGCTGACGATGCACGAATCGCAGTCGATAGCTATCCTGGCGATTGTAGCGCTGGTCGGTCTGGTGCTGCCGATGCTGACGGTGCGAAAGCACCTGCGCACGCTGCGAGCGGTGACGGCCTAGAGGAATCGGTCCGTCAAAGCCTCGGTGAGCGAGGGTCATCCTGCAACCGCCGAGCCCAACCCGCGTCCGCTTCCGGGTCTACAGCGAGCCCTTCGTACTTGGGATTTCGGTCTCGCGGGAGTCGATGGTCAGGGCGTGGCGCAGGGCCCGGCCAATCGCCTTACTGATCGCTTCGGCAATGTGGTGGTTGTTGAAGCCGTACGGCACATTCACGTGCAGGTTCATGCGCGCGTGGTTGGCCAGGGCGCGGCAGAACTCGCGGACCAGCTCGGTGTCGAACTGCCCGATTTTGCTGCCCGGGAAGTTGACGTTGTAGACCAGCGCGGGCCGGCCGGACATGTCGATCGCCACGTTCGCCAGGGCCTCGTCCATCGGCACGCTGGCGTGGCCGAAGCGGTTAATGCCGGTCTTGTCGGCCAGCGCCTGGTCCAGCGCGGTGCCCAGGCAGATGCCCACGTCCTCGACCGTATGGTGCAGGTCGATGTGCAGGTCGCCGGTGGCCTGGACCTTCAGGTCGAACAGGCCGTGCCGGCCGATGTGCGTGAGCATGTGGTCGAAAAAGCCGATGCCGGTGTCGATCTGCGTACGGCCTTTGCCGTCCAGACAGATCTCGACGATGATCTGGGTTTCCTGGGTCTTCCGCTGCACGCGTGCACTTCTGCCCATGGCAACTCCTTCACGACTGCTATCTCTGCGCGTCAGGCTCATCGGGCTGCTCCCTCTCCCAAAATGGTACCGATCGCATCGATCAACTTTGCATTCTGTTCGGCTGTGCCGACGGTGATCCGAAGTTTGTCGCTAAGGCCCGGGGTAGACCAGTAGCGGATCAGGATATTGCGGGCCTTGAGGCCCAAGTAGATCTTCTCAGCGGACGCACCGGGCGGCACGGTTGCAAGGATGAAGTTCGATTCGCTCGGCAAGACGGCGAAGCCCATCCCGCCGAGCTGCGCGACGAGCCACGTCCGCTGCTCAATCACTTTGCGCCAGGTTTCCTCAGCGTAGGCGTGGTCGGCGATGGCGGCCGTGGCGGCGGCGATGGCGATGGCGTCGAGGTTGTAGGAATCCTTGACCTTGTTGAGCATGGCGACGATCGGCTCGGGAGCGACGGCAAAGCCAAACCGCAGGCCGGCCAGCGAGTAGCCCTTAGACAGCGTTCGCAGGACGACGACGTTCTCGTGCTTGTGGACCAGCCGCAGGGCATTGTCGCGGGCGAAGTTCACGTAGGCCTCGTCGACACCGACGATCGCGCGGCCCTTGACCATCGCGACCAGCCTCTCGATATGGTCGATGGGCACGAAGGTGCCAGTCGGCGAATTCGGGTTGACCACGAGGATCAGGCGGGCGTCGGTGGCGGCGAGCTGCTCGACCGGCAGCGAGAAATCGGCCGGGAACGGCACGCCACGGGTCGGGGCGCCGATGGTCTCGGCAAGCACGCTGTAGAGCGTGTAGGTGGGCGTCGGGTAGGCGACCGGGCGGGAGGCGTCGCAGCAGGCCTGGATGAGCATGCGCAACAGTTCGTCCATGCCGTTGGAGCAAATGACCATGTCGGGCGTGACACCGAAGAGCTTGGCGGCGGCGCAGCGGAACGGCTTGCTCGTCGGGTTTGGGTAGCGGCGCAGGTGCTCCTCGCGCACCGCCTGAACGGCCCTGGTCACCGCGGGCGACGGCGGATAGGGATTCTCATTGGTGTTGATCTTGATAACGTCGGAGGTGTCCGGCTGCTCGCCGGGCACGTAGGCCTCCATCCGTTCGATTCGTTGGCAGAAGTAGGTCATGGTTTCAACGACAGTTAATAGTCAACAGTTAATAGTCAATAGTAACGGCCTTGGGGCCTATGTCTGCCGCTGTGACTCATCCATTCGTACCTTTACGGCCAGGGCGTGGGCGGCGAGGCCTTCGGCTTCGGCGATGCGTACGGTCGCGGGGCCTTCGGCCTGCAGGCCTGCGGGGTCATAGTGCATCCACGCCGAGCGCCGCAGGAAGTCGTAGACGCTCAAGCCGCTGAAGAACCTCGCGGTGCCGCCCGTCGGCAGGACGTGCGACGGGCCGGCCACGTAGTCGCCGAAGGACTCCGGCGTCCAGTGCCCGAGGAAGACCGCCCCGGCAGACTGGATCTTTCCGGCGACCTGGCGAGGGTCCTTCGTCTCGATCTGCAGGTGCTCGGGGGCGTAGGCCTCGGCGAAGGCGGCGGCCTCGTTCAGGTCTCGCACGAACACGACAGCGGCGAAGTCCTTCAGGCACTGGCGGGCCTCGAGTGCGGTGGCCAGATTCGCCAGGTGGTGCTCGAGGGCCTGCTCGACCTTCGGCACGAGGTCGGCCGAAGGCGTGACGAGGACAGCCTGGCCCGGCGAGTGCTCGGCCTGGGCAAGCAGGTCAGCGGCGACGAAGGCGGGCCGGGCGGTGTCGTCGGCGACCACCAGCACCTCGCTGGGGCCGGCGAAGCTGTCGATGTCGACCACACCGTAGAGCATCTTCTTGGCGAGCTGCGCGTAGATGTTGCCGGGGCCGACGAGCTTGTCAACCGGCGGAATCGTCTGCGTACCCAACGCCATCGCGGCAATCGCCTGTGCGCCGCCAAGGCGGTAGACCTCCTGGATGCCCAGCATGTACGCGGCAGCCAGGATCGTGGCGTTCACCTCGCCGTTGGAGCGCGGCGGGCTGGCCAGCACGACTTGTTTGACGCCGGCGGTCTGGGCCGGGGCCACGCAGTGAATGACGGTGCTGGGCAGCGGCCAGGAGCCGGCGGGGACGTAGACGCCGACCCGCCGCATCGGCCAGAAACGGAGTTCCATCTGCACGCCGGGACGCTCGCAGGCCGGCCGGCTGCGCTGGAGAATCTGCTCCTGGAAACGACGGACATTGTCGATCGCCAATTGGATCGCCTGCCTGAGGGCGGGGTCGAGGTCGCGGGCGGCCTGCTCGATTTTGTCGGCGGGGACGCGGAGTTGCTCGGGGGTCAGCTCAACCTTGTCGAATCGCAAGGAGTATTCGCAGAGGGCCTGGTCGCCGCGGGCGCGGACCTGGGCAATGACGTCGCGTACGGCGGCACCGGCGGAACCGCCTTGGGCTTCCAGCACATCGAAGTGCGTGAGCGCCCGGATGTTACGAGCGATCTCGCCCAAGCTTTCATTTCGGCTGTCAAACGTCCGCAGCAGCGGCATGGCGTTGTCAACTCCTTGGAAGTTCCCGTAAACGAGCATTGTAGCCAGTGCGGGCGCGGGCTGCCAGCGCTTGTGGGCAGGTACGGTCCGAGAGATCTACACCATGACGCGGCGGTTGTAGATGTACCATTCGAGGCAGAGGATGCCGAGGGCGATCAGGATAGCGTAGGGCCAGAGGGGCTGGTTGGCGCCTTGAAGGCTGGCGGAGGTGGCCACGGCGTCGGCACCGACGGTCAGGACCTCGCGCGGGACGATGTCGGATTCGTTGGCGTCGGCCAAATTCACGGCGAAGGTTTCGGGACTGACGCCGACGCCGGCGGGCTGGACGCGGTAGAGGCCGGTCTGCTCGGTGCCGGGGAAGCGGACGATCTTCTGGCCGGCGGTGCTGAGTTGGCGGTGCTGGTGGTCCGGGGTCTCGACGGTGATATCCTTCAGGCCTTCAGGCACGGTGATGTCGAGAGTCTGGCCGGGGCGGAGGGCGCGTTCGGCCTGCATGGCTGAGCCGGTCAGGTATCGCACGGTGTTGTACATGAAGACGGGAAAGCTGACCTGCAGCGGCCAGATGGAGTTGGAGAGGTTGAAGCTGACCGTCACGATCTGCTGCTGGGCGCTGGAGGTGTAGGCGATGGCGGGGCCGACGCTGGTTTCGAGCAGCACGAGGGAGCCCTTGGGGACGTGCGTGGGGTTCCACTTGGCGACGAGGATTTCGTCGATCGAGACGTGGCGCATGATCGGGTGCATGCTGTCGAAGTCGACGACGTAGGCTTCGTCGACGTCGTCGCCGCGGGAGAACCCTTCGTTCGGGGGCACGGCGCCGAAGAAGATGTAGTTGCCTTCGTCGAGCCTGGCGGGGCTGAAGCGGTCAAAGACCACGACATCGAAATTTCGGCCCGCGGCCGGTCCGGCGGCGGCTTCGTACTCCTCCGGCTTGACGGTCTGAAACTTCTGTAACGGCAGGCCGGCCAAGACCTTATTGAGGAAGAGGTTGCCTGAGGTGACCAGGAGAGCGCTGGATTGCCGGGCCGGCGGCAGAACGACGCGGGCGGTATTGTCGGCCGTCAAGGCGTCTTCGAGCTGGAGACGGGCCTCGATGGTGGCGGCTTCGGGAGTGGAAAGGTCGAAGGCGACGGTCTGGGAGCCGCCCATGCGGTTGACCTGCTGGGAGGCGGCGGCCTGTTCGGACTGGCCGGTCGGGGGCGTAGCGGGCAGGTCAACATCCTTGGCGGCGGACAGTTCGTTGTTGACGTAGATGGCGACGCTTGTCTTGACGTCTTGGTTAGGCGAGAAGTTCTGGAGGCGGAGGAAGAGCTGGACCTGCTGGGGGTTGGTGTATTCGCGCCGGGCCTCGATGGCGGTGATGCCGACGTTATTGTCGGCGGCGCCGATTTTGACGTATTCGAGTTTGAGCCGGCTGGCGGTGACCTGGCGGGCGTCGGCCACGGCGCCGTCGGAGAAGATGACGGCCTTGGCGGGCGGCTCGGTGGAGGGCATTTCGGTGCGGTTGGTTTCGCCTTCGGGCGGGATGAACGGGGTGGCGTAGGCCTTGGCGAGACGAACGGCCTCGTCGAGTTTCGTCGGGCGGTCGGAGGGCTCGATGGCGCGGATGCGTTCGGCGATCAGACCCTTGTCGGCGGTGAACGGGCAGACGACCTCAGCGGTGTCGGCGAAGGCGATGACCATGACCTTCTGGCTGCGCTTCAGGCCGCGCATGAGGGCCTGGGCCTGCTGCTTGGCCTGGGCGAGTCGGTCGGCGGGGCCTTCCTGGGCGGACATGCTGGCGGAGCGGTCGATCATCAGGATGATGCGTTCGTCTTCGAGCGCGGAGACCTGGCGGACGGGCCGGCCCAGGGCGTAGATAGCGGCAAAGAGCACCAGCAGTTGCAGGAGCAGCAGGAGGTTTCGGCGGAGCTTCTGGAAGGGCATATTGACCTGCATGTCCTCGATAACGCGGCGCCAGAGGTAGGTGGTGGGCACCGGCGTCTCCCGCCGTCGCAGCCGGAGGAAGTACATGATGATGAGCGGCGGGATGGTGAGCGCCGCGGCGGCGGCCGGGATGTACCAGGGGCTTAAGAACTGCATGGCCTTAGTCCATATTCCAGTGTCTGCTGCTGGTTTCGCGTCTCGCGTTAATTGTTACGTGTGACCAGCGACGGCCCAAGTCGAGGTTCGCACTCCATTCCTTGTCGTTACAATTAACCATTAACAATTAACCACTAACAACGTCGTTACCTGAGCAGCCCACGCGAGCGCAGGTAGTTCATGATCAGGCGGTCGGCCGGCACGTCGGTGCCGGTCAGGAGGTACGTGATGCCGCGGGCGGTGCAGTAATCGTGCAGCGAGCGGCAGAAGTTGTTCAGGGTGTTCTTGTACTGCTTGAGCAGAGCGGCGGTGACGGTAACCTCGGCGGCGTCGCCGTCCTCGACGTCGATGAGTTTGAGGTCGCCTGCCAGGTCCGGCTGGAGTTCCCAGGGCGAGAGGATCTGGAGGGCGTAGATGTCGGCCCCGCTGGCCAGCAGGTAGCGGATGGACTCCTCGTAGCCGCTTTTGTCGAAGAAGTCGCTGATAATGATCACGACACCCTTGCGGCGGTGCTGGATGGCGAAGCGCTTGCAGGCGGCGCCGAGGTTGCTGCGGCCGAGGGGCTTGGCGTCCTGGAGCAGTGAGAGGACACGGCGCAGCTGGCTGCGGCCGCGAAGGCCGGTGACGCTGGTCTTGATCGAATCGCTGATGGCGTAGAGGTTGACGCGGTCGAAGTTGCACAGGGCGATGTAGCTAAGGGCGGCAGCGAGGCGGCGGGCGTACCAGAACTTGTTGGGCTCGCCCCAGTCCATGCTGGTGCTGCCATCGACGAGGACCGTGACGTCGAGGTCCTCCTCCTCGCGGAAGAGCTTGATGAAGAGCTTGTCGAGGCGGGCGTAGACGGACCAGTCGAGGAAGCGGAGGTCGTCGCCGGTGGTGTAGTTCTTGTAGTCGGCGAACTCGACAGACTGGCCCTTGCGGCGGCTGAGGCGTTCGCCCTTGAACTTACCGGCGAAGATTTTGCGCGAGACGATCTGGAGTTGTTCGAGTTTGCGCAGGAACTCCGGGTCGAGCAGGGGCTGGGTCTTTGGGCTTGTGACGGGTCTTATGACATCCATAGCCGGTTTATCCAGGCAACGGTAACGGCAGCGGCCAGCAGCAAGCCGCGGGGCGCGCGCGGCGAGGCGACGGCATCGCGGGCTGCACCTGTGCCAGCAATCCTAAGGCTATACAGCAACAACGACAACTGCACTGTCTCCTCTATCCTATAACAGCAACGACAACGGCATTGGTGGGCGGTGCCCACCCTACTTTGCGACGGTCGCGGCGCCGGTTGGTGTCTGGTCCAGGATGTCGGCCAGGATCGTATCGGTGGCGATGCCTTCGGCTTCGCCTTCAAAGTTGAGAAGCATACGGTGGCGCAGGGCGGGGACGGCAGCCTTGCGGACGTCGTCGAAGCTGACGTTGAACCGGCCGTCCATGAGTGCGTAGACCTTGGCGGCCAGGACGATCGCCTGGGCGCCGCGGGGGCTGGAGCCCCAGCGGACGTAGCGGTTGACGCTGTCGGTGGCGAACTCGCCATTGGGGTGCGTGGCCATCATGACGCGGATGGCGTAGTCCTGCACGTGCGGGGCGATGGCGACGCTGCGGACGAGGTTCTGCGAGGCGATGATCTGCTCGCCGGTCATGACGGCCTGGACCTGGGGGTTCCTGCCGGCGGTGGTGCGGTTGAGGATCTCGTTGAGTTCCTGCCGGCTGGAGTACTGCACGACGAGTTTGAAGAAGAACCGGTCGAGTTGGGCCTCGGGCAACGGGTAGGTGCCCTCCTGCTCGATGGGGTTCTGGGTGGCCATGACGAAGAACGGGGCCTGAAGCTGGTAGCGCTGGCGGGCGACGGTAACCTGCTTTTCCTGCATGGCTTCGAGCAGGGCCGACTGGGTCTTGGGCGTGGCGCGGTTGATTTCGTCGGCGAGGACCATCTGGGAGAAGAGGGGGCCGCGTTCGAACTTGAACTCCTTGCGCCCGGTCGCGGGGTCCTCGATGATGATGTTGGTGCCGATGATGTCGGCCGGCATGAGGTCGGGCGTGAACTGGATGCGGCTGAACTCCAGTTGCATGGCCTGGGACAGGGCGCGGATGAGCAGGGTCTTGCCCAGTCCCGGGACGCCTTCGAGGAGGGCGTGCCCGCCTGTAAACAGGCAGACGAGCACGCCTTCGACGATGTCGTTGTGGCCGACGATGATCTTGTGGATCTCGCGTCGCAGGGCTTCGAACTGCGTGCGGAACTGTTCGGCGGCCTGACGGACCTGTTCGGGGATGTCTCTGGCCATGGTTCGCCTCCAAGTACGGGTATCCGGGTCTTGCGATCGTTTCTTCGGCGCTTCCGTGTTTCAGTCGTCCCTGGCGGGACTCACAACAACAACAGCAACAACAGCCGTTTGGTCGTCGCATTCCCCGCCTTGAAAGGCGGGGCTAAAGTCTTTCGGCCGCTCCGCGGCGAACAGCTCAGTCGTTCGGAGTATATCCTATGAGCCATCGCGCTTTTCGTCGTCGGACATTCGCTGCTGGGCGCGCCGCTTGGCCTGCATGAGGCGGCTGGTGGCGCTGGCATCGTCGGCCGGGGCGGCGGCGCGGTCCGGGGCGGGCTTTTCCGGCCCGCTGCGCGAGGCGCCCAGGGTGTCGACAAAATCTTCCTGACCGGCGGCGCCTGGCGCAGCCGACGGCTGGAATTTCTTCTTCTGCGATTCGGTCGCGCCGGCAGGCGGGGCGGTCTGCTTGAGCCGCTGGCGCCACTGTTCCTGGACCTGTTGGCGGCGCTGCTTGAGGCTGCCGAGGGTTTCGCGCTCCTGTTGGGTGCGCCAGCGGCCTGCGAGGTCGGCGAGCCAGCCGCGTGCGCCGGCAGCAACGGCGCGCGGGTCGATGGCGATACGGCGGACGGCAACATCGAACAGGAACAGGGCCAGTGCCAGGGCGAGCAGGTTGGGCCAGGCCGGTTCGCGGGTCAGCGCCTCGGGCAGGTCGCGGCGGAAGACGTCCACCGTCTGCGGGTCGAAGGCCAGCGGAAGGACCCGGCCGTTGCCGATCCGGGCGAGGTTTTCGAGGAACAGCGGGTTGGCCTGGCGCTGGGCGTATTCGGGCGAGTAGGAGGAGGCGACGCCGGTCTGGACGAAACCGATGTCGTTGCCCTTCTTGTACTGCAGGCCGATGATGTAGGAGCCGGGCAGGTCGGCGTCGAACTTCGCTTCGTAGTGGCCGGGGCCGGTCTGGAGAATCTCGAGCGGCGCGGCCTTGATCTCGGGGTTGATGACGCTGCCGGCGAACTCGAGGAAGTTGATGTAGCCGGCGGTCTTGTCGACGGCGTCGATGACGATCTTGCCGGAGCCTTCCTCGATGCTGGCCTGGACGTCGAGGTCGGTCGAACCGCTCTTGCGCATGGCCCAGCGGACGACCTGGGCCCAGCGGGGCTTGTACTGCTCCCAGGGCAGCCAGCGCGGGCCCCAGCGGCGCCACATGCCGCTGGTGAAGGCGACGGTCCGGCCGAGGCCGGCCTGCCAGCGGGCGAGCAGGGGATCGACGCCTTCGTCGGTCTTGCCACCGAGGAGCTGCTCGCTGAGCGGCTTGGGGGTCGTGAGGACCATGCCGTCGAGGTAGGGGATGCTGTCGGTGCTCAGGCCCCTGGTGATATCGGAGGAGGCCAACACGTGGACCGGGAAGGGCTTCTCATAGATAAGGGCACGCGTGACCGTACGGGCTTCCTTGACGAAGATCTGGGGCAAGTCGTTGGGGTTGTTGGGCTGGTAGAACCGGCCACCGGTGGCGCTGGCGATGCCAGACATCGTGCCGGTGACGACGTGCGAGCCCATACCGATGGCGACGGTCGAGACGGTGATCTTCGACTTATTGAGGGTGCTGATGACGCCGCTGGACGGCGGGCTGGGGTCGCCGTCGCTGATGATAATCACGTGCTTGAGGACGGCATCGCGGGCGGTGCCGTTGAGGCCGGCGATAGCCATCTGCAGGCCGCGGTCGAAGTCGGGCATGTCGCCCATGACCATACCGTCGATGGCGCCCTTGATGGCAGGCTTGTTGGTCGCCAGTTGCATCGGCACGACCCACGACTCGCCGACACCATTGTCGTACTGAATGACACCGACGTAATCGAGGCGGGTCAAGGCGTCGACGGCGGCCTTGGCGATCTGGATGCCCCAGTAGTTGCCGTTGGCCATTTCGCTGGAGTGCATGATCAGGGCGAGCGCGCCGCGGGGGATCTGACGCTTCGATTTGACCTCGAAGTCCAGGGGCATGATCTTCTCGACGGGCGAGCCGATCCAGCCGCCGGGGCCGAAGCTGTTGGCGCCGCCGGTCATGATCAGGCCGCCACCGAGGTCCTTGACGTAGGAGACCAGTGCCTCCTGCACGGGCTGGGCGACCAGTTCGGCGGGGGTATTGCTGAGGACCACCGCGGAGTATGCCTGGTATTCCTCAAGTTGCGTGGGGATGGCCTCGGCGGGCATATGGTCGACGGCGATGTTCTCTTCCCGGAGGGCCTCGACGAGTTTGACGTCATCCTCGCGATCGGTTGAAAGCACGAGCACCCGGCCGGCACCGGTCACGGCGGTGAAGGCGGTGGCGGTGTTATTCTGGGGGATGGAGTCATCGGCCCGATCCAGTGGGCGGAACTCGACCTTGAAGCGGTGGATGTTGGTGCCGGTGTCCATGCGGACCTGCTGGACGAGGGCGTTCTTGCCAGGCTGGAGTTTGACGCGAACGGCGTCGCGGCCGGTGGCCGGGTCGAGCGTGATGGGCTTGCCGTTGTCGGTGAGGGTGAGTTCGCCTTCGACCGGGGCCTGGGAGAAGATGGAGACCTTGAGGGGAATCTCGTCGCCGGCGCGGGCCATGGGCGGGGCCCAGAGGGTGGTGACCTGCACCTCGCGGTCGTAGACGTAGTCGAGCGGGACGACGTCGATGCCGATGCCGGCGGAAGCGAGTCGCTTGGCCTCGGCCTCGGCGTCGCCGGTGGTCTGGTTGCCGTCGGAGAGGACGACGATGCGTTTGGCGCTGTCGGGCGGGAAGACGGCGGCAGCCATACGGAGCGCTTCGGCGAGGTTGGACTGCTCGGGCTTGACGGGCGCGGTCAGGGGACTGGTATAGCTGCCCTTAACGGGGACCTGTTCGATATTGGCGCGGCCGGCGAAGGAGATGATGCCGGCGCGGTCCTCATCCTTGTCGCGCATGGTCTTCTTGCTGTCGGTGACGAACCTGTAGGCGGCGTCCTTGAGGTGTGCGGGGACGCTGTCAGAGCGGTCGAGGACGTAGACGACGGAGACACTCCTGGTGCTGTCGGTCCAGTGGAGGCCGGCCAGGCAGAGGATCAGCAGGGTCATGACGAGGGCCCGGACGGTCAGCGCGGTCCAGCGCCGGCCGCCCGACAGGCCCGACAGGCTGCGGACCAGCAGCGGTATGCCCACCACAGCCGGCACGGCCAGCAACAGGAGCAACCACTCGGGGCTTTCGAACCAGATCCTCATTGCGAGCGAATCACTCCCACTGCAGAACTTGCACGCGGTTGTTGCCGGAGTCTACTGCATAGATCCTGTTGCAGGCTACGCCTACGCCCCAGGGGGCGGCGATCTGGCCGAGCTTGGCGCCCCAGCGGCCCCACGTCCGCAGGCTCCGGCCGTCGGTGGTGACCTGCTGCAAGCGGCTGTTGCCGAATTCGGCCACGACGAGGGTGTTATCCGGCAGCAGGGCGGTGTCGTACGGGTAGCGGAACTGGCCGGGAGCGTTGCCGGTCGAACCGAAGGCATAGAGCATCCGGCCGTCCAGGGAGAAGCGGACCAGCCGGTCATGCACGGCGTCTGCCACCCAGAGCGTGTTTTCCTTATCGATGGTCAGGCCCGTCGGCCGGTTGAGAGACGCCTCGCCAGCATCCGGACCGCCGAAGTCGGCGATATGGTTGAAGCGGGCATCGAATTTACTGATCCGGTTGATCGTGATCATCTGGCTGATGTAGATGTTACCACCCTTGTCGATGGCCACGTCGGTGGGCAGGCCGAGCTGCCCGGGGTCGGTGCCGGGCTTGCCGAACTGGTCGAGCAGTTGGCCGTCACGGTCGTAGATGAGGATCCGGCTGTAGTGGGTATCGGCGACGAAAAGCCGTCCGTCGGGGGACAGGCAGAGGCCGACGGGCATGCCCATCTTGGTCTCGGGGGTCTTCCAGGACTTCTCGACCTTGCCGTCGGGGCTGAATCGCTGGATCCGGCCGGTGCGGTCATTGACAAAGATCCTTCCATCGGGCGCGATGGCCACGGAGCGCGGGTAGAAGAACTGGCCGTCCGCCAGGCCGACGGATCCGATGGACTGGACGACGGATCGGGCGTCGGGGGGGTCGGTGGAACTGGCGCCGCAACCGGGGAGGAGGGCGATGGCCAGGATTATTGGGACACGGCTCATAGTCATAGCACGATTGGCCTGATGCGATTTGTATCTACCGGCGCTGCCAACGCTTACGGCCTTGTTTCAGGTTGACCCGTACACGGCTATCTTAACTTCGCCGGTCCTGAACACAAGGCATTGTAGGCTGCCTGTATCCGCCATGTGTCACAGTAACGTAAGTCTGCGCGAAAAACGGGTCTTGCGGGCATGCCGGCTGACAGAGAGGTGCAGCTGCCCATGTCTCAATTGTTTATCGGCGTTGTGGGGACGAAGAAGTCAGAGCGGCTCAGACCCAGGGTCGGACCCCGGGAGGCCGGGAGTTCAGCTCAGCGTATCGTTCGAGGCGGTTCGGCCGAGGGTGCCGGCTACGATTGCTGCGCCTATGGCGGCGGCAGCGAGCAAGAGCAGGCACATGGAGATGACGTCGGCATCGCGGCCGTAGTGCATCTGGTTCAGGAGACTTACCGAGAGCACCTCGAAGCCGGGCGGGCGGAGGAAGGTGGCGGCAGCTGTGTCGGTGGCGACGAGCAAAGCGCAGATGATCCAGGCGGCTCCGGCAGCGGGGGCGAGCAGGGGCAGCAGGATGCGGTGGAAGATCTGGCTGCGGCCGGCACCCTCGATGGCGGCCTGTTCGGCCATATGGGCCGGCAGGGACCGGGATACGAGCGCAAGCAGGATGGCAGCAATGGGCAGCATTCGGCCAGCCAGGATCGATATCCACATGAGCAGGTCCAGCCAGCGGAGGAGGTCAGGCTGGTTGAGCAGGTGGTTGACAGGCGGGATCTGTTGACCCAGCCGATCCAGGATTGCCATGAAAGCGGTCTGGGCCTGCTTGACGGCCTCGGCAAGAAGGCTGATCGGCAAGGTCCAGGAGACGACGGCGAGGACGAGTATGGACTTGCCGGGGGTAAGGCGGTAGAGCGGACTGAACAGTCCGGGTCTAGCCGGAGCGTCATTCCTGGTATTGGCAACGCGTACACTGCCGGGCATCGGGTTGGTGACATCAATCCGACGGCGGCTTAGACGGGGTAGGGCAAGGAAAGCAGCGACGAGGGCAAGTGTTGCCGCGGCGGCCATAATGATGGGGGTGTCGAGCAGGGCGTCCTGGAATCGCAGGAGATTGAGAGACATGTTTTTCGGCAGCGAGAGAACGGCACCGATGGCCGGCACGACGGCGGTCAGGAGCAGTATGGTCAGCAAGGTCGCCCAGGCAAAGAAGCGGGATCGCCGCTGGAGGAGGACGGCGCCGAGGTCGGCGGGGCCGAGAGATTCGACGGAACGCCGGAGGCGGACGACCATGGCGATCAGAACCAGCAGGAACAGGGCGGGCGGCAGGGCAGCGAGGACCAGTTGGCCGAGCGGCACGCCGGCGCGGGCGAGTTCCAGCCATTGGGTCTGCCAGGTCTGCACGCTGAAGAGGGCGGGGACGGCGTAATCCTGGGCGGCGAGCAGCAGGCAGATGGCGGCGGCGCCCAGCAGGCAGGGCTGCATGGCGGGCAGGGCGGCGCGGAGGAATGCACGGCTGTCGGTGGCGTCCATGCGGGCGAGCAGCCAGGCGGGCCGGCCGATCCATTGCCAGCCGACGGTCAGCACGACGGCGGCGATCGGCCAGAGCCACAGGCCCATCGCCCAGGCGGCCAGCAGCAGGTTGGGGAGGCTGGGGGCGGGCAGGTTGAACGGC
>Ga0101944_10002630_pt2 | contig 18431 bp, 22 predicted proteins | sample DewCreD2012metaG_FD_75245 | JGI IMG/M metagenome (GOLD analysis project Ga0101944, IMG submission 75245) | Hot spring sediment bacterial and archeal communities from British Columbia, Canada, to study Microbial Dark Matter (Phase II) - Dewar... ... | reverse complement strand
CTGATAGAACTCCAAATTCTATCAACTTGATATGTCTTGGATATTTATCAATGCTGATAGAACTCCAAATTCTATCAACTTGATATGTCTTGGATATTTATCAATGCTGATAGAACTCCAAATTCTATCAACTTGATATGTCTTTGATATTATCAAGTTGATAGAACTCTAAATTCTATCAACTGAATATGTCTTGGATATTATCAACACTGATATTACTCCAAATTCTATCAACTGAATATGTCTTGGATATTTATTCAATGTTGATAGAACTCCAAATTCTATCAAGTTGATATGTCTTTGATATTATCAAGTTGATATGTCTTGGATATATCAACACGAATAGATTTTGGATATTTATCAACACTTATATATTTCGGATGTCTATCAGTGTTTATAGAACTCCGAATTCTATCAACACTGATATGACTCCGAAATTTATCAGCGCTGATAGAACTCCAATCTATAAACTTGAGATGTCTTGGATATTATCAACACGAATAGATTTTGGATATTTATCAACGCTGATATATCTTGGATATTATCAACGCTGATATGTCTTGGATATTTATCAACATTGATAGAATTCCGAATTCTATCAACTTGATATGTCTTGGATATATCAACACGAATAGATTTTGGATATTTATCAACATGAATAAAACTCCAAATTCTATCAACTTGATATGTCTTGGATATATCAACACTGATTTTGGGGATATCTATCAACACTGGTAGATTTTGGATATTTATTTCCACGAATACGACTCCGAATTCTATCAACTTGATATGTCTTGGATATTAGCAATGCTGATATGTCTTGGATATTTATCAACACGAATAGAATTTGGATGTTTATTTCCACGAATACGACTCCAAATTCTATCAACTTGATATGTCTTGGACATTTATCAGCACTTATATATTTCGGATGTCTATCAGTGTTGATACGATACGACTCCAAATTCTATCAACTTGATATGTCTTGGATATTTATCAACATTGATAGAACTCCAAATTCTATCAACGCTGATATGTCTTGGATATTTATCAACACTTATATATTTCGGATGTCTATCAATGTTGATACGACTCCAAATTCTATCAACTTGATATGTCTTGGATATTTATCAACATTGATAGAACTCCAAATTCTATCAACGCTGATATGTCTTGGATATTTATCAACACTTATATATTTCGGATGTCTATCAATGTTGATACGACTCCAAATTTTATCAACTTGATATGTCTTGGATATTTATCAACAGTGATAGAACTCCAAATTCTATCAACGCTGATATGTCTTGGATATTTATCAACAGTGATAGAACTCCAAATTCTATCAACTTGATATGTCTTGGATATTTATTTCCACGAATAGATGTTGGATATTTATTTCTGGAAATACGACTCCAATCTAGCAACTGAATATGTCTGAGATATTATCAATACTGATATATTTCTAGGAATAGAATTTGGATATTTATCAACACCATTAAAGTGAGATTCGATTGATAATCGAGTTATTTGTCGAAATGTCATCAACGCCGAAATTCGTCTGGCTTATATACTCATTGGTGGAAAGCTAACTTCAATAGTGAAACTTTCCACCAATAAGTATTGATAGAATCCAAAATCATCAACATTGCGAAGATTTAATCGAACTCTTTATTAAAGTGGGAACAATATTTAGATAAATCCAAATATTCTTCGAATCGATATGATGATAGTTAGAATTTCATTTGCGTTGGTATCATATGCAAGTCGATGTTGATGTTAATCCAGATTGTATTTCTTTCTCCTGATATCACATCTCATTTCGTCAGTGTTGAGAAGTATCGAGTTCAATCGGAGTTTTGTCGGTTCTCGGACGGATTTGTCTTCTTTCGACCGAGAGTCGATGTTGGTTTGGTATTTTCCTCCAAATTCATTTCCCGGTCTTGAATTTGACCTGTCGGATTCGGTTTTGAGTTTACTTTACCTTACTTATAGCAATGAAAGACATATCTTTTAACTGGATCTCCCGCTTGATCGACACTTTGTCCGATGGAGATAACTTTCGAAAAGAGGGGTTTTAATAGATTTTCAATGGCAGGTCGTGTTCCGTGATATACTTCATCTTCCGCTCGTTTTATCAGAATCCATTCGGCGGTGTCTCTTTCAATAACACCACATTCCAAGATTAACACTCCTCCAGGAGCAAGAATTCTCGCAATTTCGTTCATTAACTTATTTGACCCGTCAGGATTAAAGTAAGACGGAGTCGTGGCGTAGTGAAATGCTGATAACAAGAGGATGACGTCATAAGAGAAATCTTTTTCATTTCTTAAGGTGTTCCAATCTCGGCACTGGTAAGTAATCTTCTCTTTCTGATCTGGTTGAAGACGAGCTCTCGCTTTCTCGATCATGCGGGGATCCTTGTCAATTCCAACCACAAGTTTGGCTCCATGTTTTGAAGCTTTGATACAAAAGTATCCCTCATTGCAACCGACATCAAGGACACGTTTATCCCGGAAAAGATTCTTCGCTCGAAGAGCCTTCCACTTCTCCGGTGATTTCGATATTCCATGTTGTCCAGGAAAGCTTTGATAGGAAGACATTTTAATCTTGGAAATAAAATATTCATCGGAAGATGTTTCGACTTTCAGGGAAACTTTCGAAAAAAACGCCGAAGAAAAAAGAATGTCAGTCAAAGTGACGATTGACGGTCACAGGTATGAGGTGGGAGACTTCATACCGCATCATCCTGGTGAAAAGGAAGCGAAGGGTCGGACTCTTCGAAAATATGCTGATCAAGATATTACCGATGTCTTTTTTCGGTATCACGCGAAACCGAAGAGGAGAGAGAGATCACAGTTGATACTTAATCTCGCTCGACAACTTGGAGAATATAATGGTGTGAAATATCTTGGTCCGGCGTAATAACGTCAGAATCTTTTAACTCAACGGAGTTCCGTTGAATTAAAAGAATATACATAAGTTGGAATGTCGTCGATTGGATACTTTCGACAGAAAAAATCGGAAAAAAAAAATGAATTTTCGATTTAAGAGTCAAAAAGAGTTTGATAATTCTACTGTACTATGGAAAGTATGAGAAGAGCTTTTGGTGCCACGATATATGACCTGCCCCTTGAGATTCTCGATATGATATCGAACTATCTTTCAATGACGGATAGGATGAGTTTGAGGTTGACATGTTGGGGTTTTTACATGGGGATTCGGGAAGGAGTGGAGGAGAAACTGTATTCCAATCAGGTGGACCATTATCGGGACCTGATTTTATGTCTCAAGGAGAACAAGTGTGCGTATGACACATCGATTATGGGGTCAGGGAAGACTTATACAGCGTGTGCGGTGGCGGCCAAGTTGAGACTGTCTTTGACGGTGTTTTGTCCGAAGTCCGTGTGTCCGGTGTGGGAGAGAGTTGCCTCATACTTTCGAATTGATGAGGTGATGGTTAACACATATGCGAGTCTTCGACTGAATAGGACCTACCTCAACCTTGTGGAAAAGGAGGGTAGGACGAAGTATGTGATCACACCGGAGTGGTTTAATAAGATTCGGAAAGGGACACTTCTTGTCTTTGATGAGGCCCATGCCCTGAAGAACGACACGGTACAGTTTGATTGTGCACGAGTTCTGGCCAAGGGTATCTTCTCACAACCGGACTTTCGGTCATATGTTCTCTATATTTCGGCGACACCCTTTGATAAGAAGGAACAGGTAGGGCGTATATGTCAACTTCTTAACGTCATTCGGAAGAGTCGACTGGCTCATCAGGATATTTATCGAGGTTATGTTCTTGATGGTATTCAGGATTTGATTGACTATTGTGAATGGGTGTCAGATCTCGATCTGAGTTCTGTGGCCAGAAAGATTGACAAATTTAACAAGTACAATATAATGATGGAACTGTTTACAAACCATGTCAAATCGAGGTTCTTTTTGTCCATGCCTCCACCGATTCTTGATAAGAATGCGAAGCTGGATGCGAAAAATGGTTATTACAAGCTGATGTCAAGAGATGCGAAAATTCTCATGGATGAGGTAATTCAGGAGCTGAGGGAGATTGTTCAAAATGAGACCCAGATCGAGTGGAATCGAGTTCTGAACTCGTGTCGAAAGAGTGAGAAAGCCAAGTTGGAGATCTTTATCCGAAAGACACGGTCAATTCTGAACTCGGATAATTGGACGAAGGTTATTATCATGTTCAACTATCTTGAACCGATTGAACTTTGTACCCGCTTTCTCTCTTCGTATAATCCTCTTGTGATTACAGGTAAGACACCTCTTTCCACTCGTGATGAGTACATCACAAAGTTTAATACGGATGCTCAATGTCGTCTTCTCATTGGAAGTATGTCAGTGACGTGTTTGGGAGTTTCACTTCATGATACCACGGGTAAACATCCGAGAGTCATGTTTCTTTCACCCACCTATAGTGTCATTAACATGCATCAGGCCTCTCTTCGTATTCATCGGATTGGATCGAAGTCTCCTGCCACTCTTCGCTTTGTCTATGCGAGAGATCATATCGACGAGACGAGACTGATTGAAATCATTGCCAAGAAGTCGGAGCACTTAAAATCATTACGAGATGAGAAGCTTAAAGATGTCAAGTATCCGGGTGAATATGAAGCCGAGATTGAAAACTAAGTTTTCTTTCTCGACTATATTTCGATGACCCAGAGGGTCATCGAAGTCCTAACATTTAAAGATGTCGATTGTAAAAATGAATTCCGTTGAAGCAGAATCGCTAGGTGGCAAAATGCAATTTGACGATCTTCCCCCCGAAGTTGTATGTCATATTCTGAAATATTTATCGGTTCGGGATCTTCTTTTCATGAGTCAAGTGTCGTGGAAATATTTTAATCTTATTAAGGGAAGATGGAAGGAATTTGACTCTTTCGACAATCGTCGATTTCTTGCGGAGTTATTTACGAAAGAGATGATAAGACAAAATTATGGAAAAGAGATCATTCAGATGCAGCTGGGATACTATTCCTTCTTAACAGATGAGGAGAAAGACTCTCTTGAAGAAGCTTTGACTAAAGTTATTAAAGAGGGAACTCTCGAACTTGTACCCCAAATCATCGAAATTTTCACCTATGAAGAACTCACGCATGTTGCAAAGTACACTTGTTCCAAGATTGGTCAGCAGATTATTCGCAAACAGAAAAAAGTTTCTCAGATCGTGATGGACATCATCACCCCCAAACTAAGTCAGTTAAATTTTCTTCGATGAAGATTTCAGAAAATATTCCAGGTTAAGGCCGAAATCTTCATCGAAGAAGAAGAATTTAGCGATTTAATTTCTTAGCACAACGGTAACACATGCCATTATGTTTATTGAGAGTATCTTGAGTGAATTCACCTCCACACGTTCCGCCACAAAGAAACTTGGGCTTTCCTTTGGGGGACTTGTCGGAAGGAGGGGGAGAGTTCAATTTGGTGGCACATCGGAAACACATGCCATTATGTTTATTGAGAGTATCTTGAGTGAATTCGCCTCCACACGTTCCGCCACAGAGAAACTTGGGCTTTATCTTGCGGGACTTTTCGGAATTTGGAGGAGAGTTCAATTTGGTAGCACAACGGTAACACATGCCGTTATGTTTATCGAGAGTTTTCTGGGTGTATTTTTGACCACAGGTTCCAGAACAGGGGAACTTTTCGGACTTTGACGGAGACTTTGTTTCGGAAGGAGGACTTGTTTTCTTTCGCCAGCATCGGTTACACGTGCCATTCCACTTGTTGAGAGTTTGTTGTGTGAACTCCTTATCACATCCCGGACACTTGGCCTTTCCGTTTGTCTTTTTGTCGAGATCTCTTGGAGGAGGGGACTCAGGGAGAGTCTTTTCGTCAGAGGAAGAGGGTTCCGGAGGAGACGAAGAGGAAACAGACATGGAGGGAATATTCGGTATCTTTGGAAGAGGAAGAGTTTTCGAAAGTGTCGACATGAAAATATAAGAGTTGAATTTATTTCGAATTTCGAATTAGAATGGAAGATCATATTTATGATTTAACATTTCAAATCGGAATCGAAATCGAATTCGGTCAAGAGGAGGTGGAAGGAGTTTCTTGTTCAACTTGGAAGGGTTTAAAGAGGTCAATTTTAAAGATGTCGGAAAAGTTTCGATCGGTGTAAAGATGGTCAGGATCTCGATGTAAGATCGAGTGACGGAAAACATATTCGAGGGAGACACCGGTCTGATTGGCGAGGAGTTGGAGATCGTCATATTTCTTTTGGCATTCTAAATAGTCAAAGAAACTGCTAATGACTTGAAAGGTGTTAAATCCACGATTCCATCCAGATGTAATTCCGACACGATTTCGAAAGTCCGTTGTCTGAGAAGGATGTGTATAGGCTTTAATATTAAAGTTTCGTGAAATCTTATTATTCTCGGCATAAACTTCTGTGAAGTTGAAATCGGTGACAAAAAGACGATATCCAAATGTGGGAACGGAAAATTTAAGATTGTCAATGTCATAACTTAGAATGACATCTTCGGCCCGATAAAGAAAGTTATCAAGTTTAAGATCATTGTGATTAATCTTATAGTGAGTTAAAAGTTGAGCGATATAGAGAGCTTGAAAGAGAACGGAGATCCACGCATTGTCAGGACAAAATGGAATTTCTGGATTAATTGCATTAAGACGCTCGACAACAATTTGGCCTTTCTTAACATCAAACTCATAATAACGAGGAAGAAACATGTTAAGTGGCTCGATGGAAGTTAAATATTGGACAACTTTCTGGATATGTCGAGTTTCACTTGAACGAGTCTTTGACTTTTCTTTAAGAATAACACGTGTTGGATCACTGGGATGAATAAAACATGTGAAAAAACATCCCTCTCCTAACATCGTTTGTTTTTTGTTCCGGAAATCCTTTTTGGTTTCTTGTCTTCCGAAGATTTTCGAAAATCTTTTACTTTTCTCGCGTTAAAAGATTTTCGAAAATCTTCGGAAGACAAGAACATAAATCTTTAATAAGATTAAAATAATAGGAACCCATGAACCAACTTGACGAGACGATTAATTACTTAGCGAGAACCTGGTCACCTCTTTTCGGTATCATCGACTATTTGGAAATAAGTCAGATTCCTCTTCAACCCGTTCTTCCATCAAATTACACTGGACACCTCTATCTTGGACCTCTCTTTCCATCAGAAGTTCTTCTTTCCTTCTTTCGAGAGAAGAACATCACGGTTGTTATTTCGATGGGATTTCCAACAAAGCCATTTCCAGATGTTCCGGGAATTCATTGGTACGGCTATCCGATTGAGGACAACCTTCAGGAAGATAACGCCAAACGTTTTGAAAACTATCTTCCGGAAATCTGTACAATTCTCGACTCCTCTCTTTCAAAGGGGGAAAATGTTTATGTTCACTGTATGGCCGGAATCTCCCGTTCAGCTACGGTCGTTCTCTACTTCCTTATCTCTCGATTTCTCGTTTTCTCCTATAACAATAAACCGTTGAGTCTTAAGTTTTGGCATACTTTTAAAACACTTTCTCCGTCAAAGAACTTACTTCTCGACTTTGTCAAGTATCTTAAGAAGTATCGAAAAGTCATCTCTCCCAATCGCCGTTTTCTTCAGATCTGTCATGACTTTATCCAAAAGAACTATGTCTACGCTTAATCGTTCTTCTTTTGTTCTTCTCTTCTCTTGATCTTCTCTGAAATGTCGTCTGAAAGACAGAGTCGAGAGAGATAGTCAACAATGTCAAAGTGTTTATTATCGGCTGCAATCGAGATAGCCTCAGCACATCGTGTCTGAAAATCTATTCCATGGTGAAGAAGATACGTAATAAGATCAAGAAATCCATTTTCTGCCGCTAAAACAAGAGCTTCATTATCTTGGGCGGAAATCGACGCCCCTTTTAACAAAAGATACGAAACCACATCCAAATGCCATTCACTTACAGCAGCGAGGAAAGCTTCACTCTCTTGGGCTGAAGGGTCAGCTCCATGTTCGACAAGGTATTTCACTATGTCAAGATGACCATTTCTTGCAGCTCGGATGAGAGCATCATTCTCTTCCGCAAAGATATTTGCACCTCTTTCATGGAGATACTTCACCAATTCCAAGTAACCATTACTTGCAGCAAGACGGAGAGGAAGATCATTGAGCGAGGAAAGATGAGCTCCCTTATCAAGAAGATAGACAACCAGGTCTTGATAACCATTTGCCGCAGCATAGGAAAGAGCTTGGTCATTATTGGCGGAAACATCCGCCCCCGATTCGACCAGATACTTAACCACGTCTCGATGACCATTTCGTACCGCAAGTCGGAGAGCTTCATTGTCTTCAGCGGAAATATCTGCTCCAGATTCGACCAGATACTTAACCACATCGAGATGACCATAACTTGCCGCCCAACGAAGAGCCATATTCTCATGGGCGGAAATATTTGCTCCCTGTTCATGGAGATATTTAACCACATCCAGGTGTCCATTCATACTGGCAAGACGAAGTGCATAATTGTCCCGATAATGAAGATTTGCCGAATGCTCGACCAACAGTTTCACAATATGAAGATGTCCTCTTTCCGCGGCCAAAGAGAGGGCCTCAGCCATAACAAAAGGAGAAACTCCCATCTGCAACGCCCGGACAACTAAAAAGAGAACTCCACTTTCAGCTCCGGTAATTAACAGATCTCTCGCTCGGACATTTCGAGGAACGTTTCTCACAATCTCTTGAATTTGCTCCTTCAGAGATCGAGGAGAAGAAGGTAACTTCGGAGAGATATGTTTGAGCCACACTCGTTTCCAAAAGCGCTCATTTTGACACAGAGAGGCAAAACGTCGATTTACTCGACATGTCTTAAAAATCTCGTCAGGCGGAAGAGACAGAAGAATCTCACCAAGAATATCAGTCGGAATCTCGAAACTCATCTTTCGATCAACGGAAAATTCCTTTTCATGTTTCTTGAAATAATTTTCTCTCTCTGTCGAATCTTGGAAAGAAGGAAGTAACATCAACGTGTTTGGTATCAAGAGAGATAACACTTCGACTCTCAACGAGACTCGAATGTCTCCAAAGTTGAAAATTGGAGGTAACAGAACAAGACAATGTTAAGATTTGTATCGGTCTCACTTGAAACTTTTCAATGTCTAAAGTGATGTCCTGATAAAAGGAGATTTAGAAAAGGAAAGAATCGATAATCGATGGAGTACAGTATTTGCGATCTTCCCCCGGATCTGCTGTACTATATCTTTTCATTTAATTGGGACTTGATTTTAGTGTCACAAAGATTGTGTTCGTATCTTCGAGGACTGATGAGACGAACTTTTCTTTTCTCTCTTCTTCAACGACCTCTCACAGAGAGGGAGATTGATCACTATCTGGGAACTCAACCTTCCTATTTTGCGTGTTACATATCACTTCCCTCGATAACTCTCGGATATTGTCAAATGGTAACATCGAATGGAGAGACAAAGATTATCTGTCACACATTCGATGAGGATTACACTACCTTTATTGAGTCCACCCAAGACAATACAACTATTTTAACGATACTGGAGAGTCTTCTCGAGGAATCAGAACATGTTAACTTTCTTGAGAGATGTCAACTTGATGTGAGATCCCAGTATTACATTCTCTGTCGTCGAATGGAAATCTTTCCCGATGTCAGAAAGAGGGACATTAAAGAGTTTCTATTAAAGAAACTTCGACGGATCTTGGATTCCCTTTCTCGGAACTATTTGCAACGAACTCGATCTCGACGAGTTTCGGAGTCCTCTCTTATAAGTTTTGTGTCAGGTCATCTGTACTTGTTGACTCAGATTACCGATCTTAAACTTTCGGTGAGAGGTTTACGTTCCTCCTCGAGAGAAGATTTTTCCCGGTCGATATCGAAAACTCAATCTCTCGACGAGTTAAGATTTTCACTTGAGAAAATATATCAGGATGCGGTTCACCTCTATCAAGAAATTGAAAACTATCTTCTTTCTTTCGGCGAATCCTAAATTCGGATGTCGAACTCTTTGGATGATGTGAGAAAACGTCTTGACGAACTTCCAGTTTCAGATCTGAAATATCTTCAGACCTATCTTCAAGCCCAAATCGAATGTCGAGAACGTGTGGACCAGCTTCAGAAAGAAAAGGAGGAACTTCTGAAGAAATATCAGAAAGCGGAGGAGAAATACACCCGGGCGATGGAGATACTTGACATTGTGGAACGAAATGGATGGTACTTGAGTGTTAAGAAGTATGATATTCCGACGATAAAATGTCTTCCCTTACCCCTATACTTGAAAGTGGAGCAACGTCTTGATGGAACTTGGAGAGTCGTCGATCTCAGTAAACATCAGAAGGACTGGTTTACCTTTCTACATTATGATTATCGACCGACAGATGACGACGCATGGATTTTAACAGAGGATCGGGAAGATCGATATGAAAGAGGTGTCATGACAGTCTATCTCTATTTTAAGCCCCAAAATCCGGAATTCTTGGGAATTCGTCGGAATACAAAGTTTGAGTGTATTTCTCGAAGTGGAGACGTTATCGAGTTTCGCTGGAAAGACGATGGGCCGGTCTGTTTGGAACATCCAGATCTCGAATGGGACGAAGATTACTATATTCTTCCAGACAGTGTCAAAATCTCCTTCTAGAATTAAACGACCCATCCATGTTAAAAATACTTCGAGTATCTTTGATTCTCGAAGTGTACGTTTTTTTGGAGATAGAGTTCTCATTTCTATTTCTCCGAATATGTTTGGGATGTTTATTTCTGTTGATACAACTCTCATTTCTATTTCTCCAAATATGTTTGAAATGTTTATCAGTGTTGATACGACTCTCATTTCTATTTCTCCGAATATGTTTGGGATGTTTATCGATGTTGATATGTTTTGGATATCTATCAACACTGATATATGATTTGGATATTTATTCATGTTGATACGACTCTCATTTCTATCAGCACTTATATGTTTGAGATGTTTATCGATGTTGATACGACTCTCATTTCTATCAACGTTGATATGTTTGAGATGTTTATCGATGTTGATACGACTCTCATTTCTATCAACACTGATATGTTTGAGATATCTATCAATGTTGATATGTTTTGGATATCTATCAACATTGATATATCTTGAATGTTTATCAATGTTGATACGACTCTCATTTCTATCAACATTGATATATCTTGAATGTTTATCAATGTTGATACGACTCTCATTTCTATCAACATTGATATATCTTGAATGTTTATCAATGTTGATACGACTCTCATTTCTATCAACATTGATATATCTTGAATGTTTATCAATGTTGATACGACTCTCATTTCTATCAACATTGATATATCTTGAATGTTTATCAATGTTGATACGACTCTCATTTCTATCAACACTGATATGTTTTGGATATCTGTCAACACTGATATGTCTTGGATATTAATTCATGTTGATACGACTCTCATTTCTATTCACACGAATATGTTTTGGATATTAATTCATGTTGATACGACTCTCATTTCTATCAACACTGATATGTTTTGGATATCTATCAACACTGATATATCTTGAATGTTTATCAATGTTGATACGACTCTCATTTCTATTCACACGAATATGTCTTGGATATTAATTCATGTTGATACGATTCTAATTTCTATCCACACGAATATGTTTTGGATATTTATTCATGTTGATACGATTCCAATTTCTATCAACGTTGATATGTTTGAGATATTTATCAATGTTGATACGATTCCAATTTCTATCTCCACGAATATGTTTTGGATATTTATCAACACTGATATGACTCCAATTTCTATCAATGTTGATATGTTTTGGATATCTATCAACACTGATATGACTCCAATCTCTATCAACGTTGATATGTTTGAGATATTTATTCATGTTGATCTATCAACACTGATATGACTCCAATCTCTATCAACGTTGATATGTTTGAGATATTTATTCATGTTGATACGATTCCAATTTCTATCTCCACGAATATGTTTGAGATATTTATCAACACTGATATGACTCTCATTTCTATCAACGTTGATATGTTTGAGATATTTATTCATGTTGATACGAATCCAATTTCTATCAATGTTGATATGTTTGAGATATTTATTCATGTTGATACGAATCCAATTTCTATCAATGTTGATATGTTTGAGATATCTATCAATCCTGATATATTTTGGATGTTTATTCATGTTGATATGGTTTGAATATCTATCAACACTGATATGTTTTTGGATATCTATCCACACTGATATGTTTCGATGAAGAGTTTGGAAACTATCTCTCTTGGAGACGCGATATCAAATAGTTGACGATATCCGGATAATTGTTTTTGAGCGGAAATGTTAGCTCCATGTTTCACCAGATATTTGACGATCTCAAAGAAACCGGAACTTGCCGCAATACGAAGAGGATAGTCATCTCGGGTTGAGACGTTTGCTCCCTGCTCGATGAGATACTGAACCACGTCAAGATGTCCATATTCTGCTGCGATACGGAGAGCACGATTCTCTCTGGAGGAGATGTCGGCCCCGGATTCGACCAGATACTGGACCATATGTCGATGACCGCTCCTTACCGCCAACCATAGAGCCCTATTCATCTCAAGTCTGGAAACATTGAGTTTTAAGGCTTCCTTCACTTGATAGAGGGATCCTGTCTTTGCTCCTCGAAATAGGAGTTCAGGAGGATCCGAAGAAAGAAGGTGAAACTCCTTTACCATCTGTGAAATTTGTTGTCGAAGGAACGAAAGTTTATCGAAAGAGGGTAATTGGGGGGAGATCCACTTTAACCAGACTCGTCGCCAAAAGTGTTCATCTCGACAGACGGAGGCGAAGACCCGACTGACAAGACACTTGGGAAAAATCTCATCCGGAGACAGAAAAAGAAGAATCTCCGCAACAATATCTGACGGTAAATGTGAAAACATGAGAAGTCTTATTTTATTTAACGGAAGAGAAAGAAGTTGAGAAATACTTCTTTATATTTCAGCCAGATATAGGAGGACCTCATCTCTACCAATTCATTTGAAATCATCGAATGATTCCGTTTCATGAATATCCAAAACTCGAGAAATAGAAACCAAACATGAACTAAAGTCTAAATATCTTTAGTTCATGTTTGATGTGATATCAGATTGAATCTTAATCAGTCGAGGATTAACATTTTGGAAAGAAAATCATGAAAACGGAGAAAGGAGAGAGTATCGGCTTGATTCAGATATGTTAGAAGCCAATGTAGCCGTATCTCATAGCATGACTGAGAATTTTATCTTGTTGGAAGAAGGACTGAACACCTTGTTCCATGAGATACTGGATTACCTTGGGACAGTTGGACGTTACCGCGGCAGAATAGGCATCTTCGATTGCAGATCGACTATTGACTCCCTGTTTCATCAGATAATCTACAATTTCCACCTGGTCATGTTCTGCGGCCAGACGAAGAAACATCGGATCGACTTTCTGGAAACTTGAGTCGACGAGATAAGGGATTCTATCAAGAGGACCTGAACGTTTTCTTGGAAGAAGACCAGCTCCCTGTTCGATCAGATATTTGACAATATTCAGATGGCCATGTTCCACGGCAGTACGGAGGACGATGTCATTGTCGGCGGAGACGTTAGCTCCAGATTCCACGAGATAAGAAACCACATTCAGATGCCCATTTTTCGCGGCGAAACGGAGAGGTTTATCATTCTTATAGGAGACGGAGGCTCCAAGTTTCAGGGCTTCTTTAACTGAAGACAAGTTTCCGGTCTTTGCTCCTTCCATTAAAAGTTTATTTGGACTTGATAAGAGTTCCAGAGTCGAGTCCATTTTTAATAGGAGTGTTTCTCCGTTTATGAGAACGTTTCCGAACATTAAAAAGTCTTTAAAAAGACATTTTGGAGAAATATGTTGATTTCTCCGAAAGATAGAATAAAAGATATCCATGATCTTTTCGAAGATGAATTGACAATATCAAAGAAGCTGACGTGTTAATCATCTTCCCAAACAAATTCAAGATGTTAGAGCTATGTCACCAAGCTCAAATGACGATCTGTATTCTGTATACAGAATACAGATCGCTTACGAGAAAGATTATTTCTCCAAAGGCAATCTGTTTTTGTTATAAATGAGTTTTTCGAAGAGAACTTGAAAGATGTCGGTTTTCGACGAGATAGAAAACAATCTCCATAAATCCTTTTTTCGCTGCCTCACGAATAACCGCATAATTATCCGCTGAAACATCCGCCCCATTTTCGACCAGACATTTAACAATATTCAGATAGCCGTTACTTACAGCCGAACGAAGAGCCTCATTATTTTTTGCAGAGATGTTGGCCCCCTTTTCGACTAAATATTGAACAATCTTCAAAGAACCTTTATCTACAGCGTTCCGAAGAGCTTCATCCTCTCGAGCAGAGATATTTGCCCCGGATTCGACTAAATATTGGACGATTTCGAAACGATCATAAGTTGCTGCTAGACGAAGAGCCTCATCCTCTCTCGCGGAGATCTTCGCCCCCTTTTCGACTAAATATTTTACAATGTCGAGATGACCATTTTTTGCAGCTCCTCGAAGAGCCTCATCCTCTCTTGCGGAAATCTTCGCTCCGGATTCGACTAAATATACCACCGTCGAGAGATGACCGTTTCTTGCAGCCAAACGAAGAGCCTCATTCCCTTCCGACGATATCTTCGCCCCCTTTTCGACTAAATATTTTCCAATGTCGAGATGCCCTCTTTCTGCACCCCGACGAAGAGCTTCATTGTTTCTTGCAGAGATGTCGGCCCCCTTTTCGACTAAATATCGAACCATCTCGAAATAACCATTTCTTGCAGCCATTCGAAGAGCTTCATTTCCGGAAGCGGAGACATTCGCCCCCTTTTCGACTAAATATTTGACGATCTCGAAAGAACCACGCAATGCAGCCCAACGAAGAGCCTCATCCTCACAAGCAGAGATATTTGCACCTCGTTCGACTAAATATACCACCGTCGAGAGATGGCCGTTAGCTGCCGCGTAACGGAGAGCTTCATCCTCGTTCGCAGAGATATTCGCCCCTCGTTCGACTAAATATTTGACGATATCGAAATAACCACGGAATGCAGCCCAACGAAGAGCCCCGTTGTCTCTTGCGGAGATATTTGCACCTCGTTCGACTAAATATTTGACGATATCGAAATAACCACGGAATGCAGCCCAACGAAGAGCCCCGTTGTCTCTTGCGGAGATATTTGCACCTCGTTCGACTAAATATCGAACCATCTCGAAAGAACCTCTCTCTACAGCCCAATAAAGAGCCTCATCCTCTCGTGCGGAGACATTTGCTCCCTTTTCGACTAAATATTTGACGATCTCGAAATAACCATTGCTTGCAGCCTCTCGAATAGCTTCATTATTTTTCGCAGAGATATCCGCCCCTCGTTCGACTAAATATACCACCGTCGAGAGATGACCATTTCTTGCAGCCCTTCGAAGAGCCTCACTCTCTTCTGCAAAGATATCCGCCCCCGATTCGACTAAATATCGGACGATCTCCAAGTAACCGTTAGCTGCTGCATTTCGAAGGGCCACATTCCCTCCATAAGAAACCTTTGCTCTTCGTTCGAGGGACTCGATTCCATAAAATAAGATTCCCTTCTTCGATCCTTGTATTAAGAGGTCCTCTGGTGTCAATCCTTTCGCCTCTTCGACTCTCCGATATATCATCTCCCGAATTGATCGATCTCGAGAATCCGGGAGTCGAGACGAAACCCATTTTCTCCAGACTCTCTCCCAAAAGGTTTCTCGGGAACATACTCTTTTGAATTCTTCGATTTCAGAATCTTTCGAGATTATCTCTTTGGGAGGCAAAAGAAGGAGAAGTTCCTCTCGGAGATCGAAAGGAAGAATCGCGAGATAAGAGAAGAGTTGAGGATGTTGAAAGGAGAACATTTTTGGAAGATATCTAAGATATTAAGAAAGAGTCTTTAGAAGTCAAAACCTTAATATCTTAATATCTTAGAGAGAAAAGAGATTCTTACATCGAGAGAGCCTGAGGATTCGCCCCTGACTCAATAAGTAGAAGACAATGTCGGAGGATCCATATTTTCAGCTCTCCGGAGAGCCTCCTCCTCATTAGCAGACACATTCGCTCCTCTCTTGACTAAATCTCTTTCAGTGAGTTTAACTCTGTTTCCGACTTCCACTTCTGATATTCTCTCTCTCTTTCGATGACATCAGAAGTGGAACTTCTATTCATCGGAGAGAAGGGGTTCATCACTGTCAAGAGCAAGGGGATCAGCTCCATGTTCCAGAAGATAGTTGACCACATCTCCATAACCCTCCGAGGCGGCACGACGGAGAGCCTCATTATTGAGAGCGGAAATATTAGCTCCAGATTCGACGAGATATGAAACCACATCCAGATGACCTTCAGCCGCTGCCCATCTTAGAGGGTAGTCATTCTCAACGTGAAGGTCAGCTCCAGATTCCACTAAGAGCTTGACCACATCTCGGTGACCTCGTTGAGCGGCAAGACAGAGAGGGCCTTCGCCATGAGTGGAAATATCGGCACCTCTCTCAATCAGATACTGGACCGTTGAAACATGACCATTCGACGAAGCCCAGTAGAGAGGTGTGTCATTAAAGACGTGAATATCAGCCCCGATTTCGACGGCGTACTTAACAATATTCAGATGACCGGCTTCAGCGGCCCAGAGAAGGACATTGTTACACCAACCTTGACTCTCATATCCAGACTCGATAAGATATCGGACAGCGTCAAGATGTCCAGATATTACTGCTTTCATGAGGGGTTCATTATACCGGACCGAAAGATGTACTCCAGATTCGAAAAGATACCGAATGACCTCGACTTGACCGTATTGAGCGGCACAACACATAGCCTCTTCTCCCAGAATGAAAAGATCGCCTCCAGATTGGACCAGATACTTGATAATGTGCAAATATCCGTGACGGACGGCTTCCAGAAATGCGGAAAAAGAATGAGAGAAGATGGAGGCACCAAGTTCCAAAGCCCGTCGAATTTGAAAGAGAGCGCCGGTTTGACATCCTCTTTGAAGAAGTTTATCCGGCTCTGTTGACAGTTGAGAGAGAGTTCTCTGACCAGACTGAAAAACTTCAAACGAAGAGAGACATCTCCCGTTTGGAGAACAGGAGAAACATGTTGAGACCAGACCCGTTTCCAAAAATAATCATTCCGACAGAGGATGGAGAATCGTCGACAGATTCTCGGAATCTGAGGAATATCTTCCGGTGGCAGATAAAGAAAAATCTCAAAAAGAATATCCCGAGGAAGATCTTGGATCATGAGACTTTCTTTCTAAGAAGATAAAGTTGGCAACAAAGAAAAATTTAATCTTGACAACAAGAATAATCTTTATTGTCGGAATAAGAGGAACGTAAGTATGTCATTTCGGTAAGACATCGGTAATTTACCTGTCCTCGTTGAAAAAATAGCAGTTGAGTCTTACTTTGGAAAAATTAACACGGAACTCTTTCGACCCAATATCGAATCAACGAGGATTTCTCACTGATTCGATATTTCCAATCGCCGATTTGTCCACTAAGCAGTAATGGACTGCGAATCACTAAGAAAATCAAGATCTAACTTAGTCCCGGATCTTGATTGTTTCCGAATGTTAATATCCGTTGAGAAACTATCTGCAACTCGTATATGGTGTTAGCAATCGATTGGTAATGCTCCGATTTGGCGTTGAAAACAAATCTCTTTGAAATATTCAACGATAAAATAGTCCTCCTTTAATATTTGGGAGACAACAAGGTTAGTTGATATCCAGTTAACGGGACATCGATGCCGATATTTCGAAAGTAAAGTGTTAATGCTCCGAGAAGAGAGTTAGCAAATGATATTTATCGAGGATCAGACATTAACCAATACCAATCGATAAATATCAACTGCTGAGAAGTATGAGTCAAGATCTATTATCTATGACTTCACATCAGTAATCAACACGAATATGTTTGGATATTTATTTCTCCGAATAGAACTCTCATTTCTATCAACTGAATATGTCTTGGATGTTTATTTCTGGAAATATGTTTTGGATATTTATCAACGCGAATAGAACCCCACATTCTATCAACTGAATATGTCTTGGATATTTATCAACGCGAATAGAACCCCAAATTCTATCAACTGAATATGTCTTGGATGTTTATCAACACGAATAGAACCCAAAGTCTATCAACTGAATATGTCTTGGATATTTATTCATGTTGATACGTTTTGGATATTTATCAACATGAATAGAACCCAAAGTCTATCAACTGAATATGTCTTGAATTATTTATTCATGTTGATACGTTTTGGATATTTATCAACACGAATAGAACTCCAAATCCTATCAACTGAATATGTCTTGGATATTTATTCATGTTGATAGAACTCCAAATCCTATCAACTGAATATGTCTTGGAT
>Ga0101944_10004161_pt1 | contig 18449 bp, 15 predicted proteins | sample DewCreD2012metaG_FD_75245 | JGI IMG/M metagenome (GOLD analysis project Ga0101944, IMG submission 75245) | Hot spring sediment bacterial and archeal communities from British Columbia, Canada, to study Microbial Dark Matter (Phase II) - Dewar... ... | reverse complement strand
CCAGCGCCGGTAATAGGGCCTGACCGTCTCCACCTGCGTCTGCTGGAGCATGATCTCGGACACCCAGATGCGGTAGGGGTCGCGGACGCCCCGCCACGGCAGGCGTCGCCCGTGAACGGCGTACCAGGCCAGCAGACGCTCGGCCATCCGGAGGGTCATAGCCTGATTATAATGACACGGCTGTGGGAAATCATTCGGCGGTTGTGGAAAACCGGGAGAATTCTGTGGATAAGTCCGCCAAAATGTGGAGAGAACATGTGGAGTAAACGGGCTGTTCTCTGGATAACTTGCCGCGTGTTTTAAGTATTGCAGGCAGATGGATGAGTCGAACCACGACTCGCCGGCGACATGCGCCGGCGCCTTTTCTCAAGGGCAGCTGAAGAAGCGCCGGAGAGCATCGCGCTCGCCCGGCGCGCCGCCCGGCCGTCCGGCGATTCTTTAAGGGATTTGTGACGGCCTGGCGCGAGGTCCGATCAGTCCTATATCTGGGTACCAGCCAGCCGACAGGGTGTAGCTGTGGCGGCCCATCGGCGGTTCTCACAAGTGAGCGGGTCCACGATAGATACCGGTATGGCCCCGCTTCGTTTGTCTTAAAGAATCGGATTCTTTTACACTCGCGTACGGTTGGCGTATTGAATCCTCCCCCTCGCTTTGTTAGAATGCGCGCACCTTTGGACGAGACTGCGCGACCTTAACATCCGCATGACTTCCCTGGTCATGCCGTCTGGAAATCTCGTCTCTTTTGTCCCGCCACATTAGCGGCAAGCGCATACACCGGTCATTCCTGGAGAGGCTGACTCCCCACTTATGCGCCGTGTTGCTTGCCGCCCGGGGGCGTTTGAATCGCGGAGAGGGGTATGCAATCAGAACGACTCTGGCAGACGGTCCTTGGGCAACTGCAACTGGAGTTGCCCAAGGCCACGTATGACACCTGGGTACGCGAGACGGTCCTGGTGACCCAGGAAGATGGCACGTTCGTCATCGGCGCGCCCAACGCCTACGCGCGCGACTGGCTGGACAACCGGCTGAAAGCGTCCATCCGGCGCAACCTGGCGGCCGCCGCCGGCCGCAACAGCCTGGAGGTCCGCTTCGTCGTCTGGAGCCCGCAGGCGCCCGAGAGGCCGGAGCCGCCGGCCGGCCAGAATGGTGCCGGCAGCGCCCCGGAGCCGCTGGCGGAAGCGTTGCCCAGCCGGCTCAACCCGAAATACACGTTCAACACCTTTGTCGTCGGCCCCAGCAACCGCCTGGCGCACGCCGCCTGCGTGGCCGCTTCCGAGAACCCGGCCAAGGCCTACAATCCGATTTTCCTGTACGGCGGCGTCGGCCTGGGCAAGACGCACCTGCTCCAGGCGGTGGGCAACGCCTGCGCCCAGCGCGGCCTGAGCGTGGTGTACGTCTCTTCGGAAGAGTTCACCAATGATCTGATCAACGCCATCCGCTCGCACACCACCGAGGCCTTCCGCGAGAAGTATCGCAGCATCGACGTGCTGCTGATCGACGACATCCAGTTCATCGCCGGCAAAGAGTCCACGCAGGAGGAGTTCTTTCACACCTTCAACACCCTGCACGGCCAGGACAAACAGCTGGTGATCTCGTCCGACCGGCCGCCCAAGGCGATGGTGACGCTGGAGGAGCGGCTGCGCTCGCGCTTCGAGTGGGGGTTGACGGTGGACATCCAGCCGCCGGACTTCGAGACGCGGCAGGCCATCCTGCGCACCAAGGCCGAGCGCAGCCGGGTGAGCGTCTCGCCGGCCGTGATCGAACTGATCGCGCGCCGCGTGCAGAGCAACATCCGCGAACTGGAAGGCGCCCTGACGCGCGTGCTGGCTTACGCGGACCTGACGTCGCAGCCTGTCACCCTGGAGCTGGCCGCCAACGCCATCGCCGACCTGCTGCCCCGCCGGCGCACGCTCTCGGCCGACCAGATCATCGACGTGGTCGCCAGTGAGATGGGCATCTCGCGCTCGGCCCTGCTTGGGCCGGACCGGTCCAAAGACACGGCCTGGGCGCGCCAGGTGGCGATGTACCTCATCCGTGAAGAGACCGAGTCGTCGCTGCCCGCCATCGGCGATGCGCTGGGAAACCGCGACCACACTACGATTATGTACGGCTGCAAGAAGGTGGCTGACGCCATCGAGCGCGATGACGCCGCCCGCCGCCAGGTCCTGGCGATCCGCGGGCGCCTGTACAGCCAGGTGGGCGCGCCAGCCTGATTACCCGCTGTCTGCCCCTATCCATGGATCCGGGCCATAAACGTGGCCCGGATTTTTGTTTGTGACCGGCATATATTGGGGCTGGCTCAGGCGGCCTCGAGGCCGGGTTCAGGCCGATACGATAGTTATGTCACTTCGACAAGATGTGAATGTGGATAAGTACCCGAATAACTGTGGAGAAGAGATTGCTTTTGGGGAGAGTTGGGCTTGTCGGCCCCAGTCCAACAGGCGGGTTCAATTAGCCGGCCCCCAGATATGGGGGGCAGCCTGGAGGGGGGTCTATATGTTTGGCGGCGCGCCTCAGAGGATTTTCGGGGCTGGAGGGCCTCCACAGTGTCCACATTTTGTCCCCACATTGACTGTGGACGCCCGGCTCGTTTGCGCCCGCCGCCTGTAGGGGGGCGGCGTCCTGCGGGCCTATATCTCCGCCGAAAAACGCGGCCGCGCGGCCGCGTCCACAATTCCACACCCCCTACTACTACTTCGATATATCTATTATAGATTTATCCACGTTTGATTCAGGGAACGCGGAGCAGCCGCGTTGGTCAGATGGGGCGCTTGGGGCTGACAGTGATGGACTGGAACACGAACGTGAGCGTGCGCGGCTGCTCGTCGGTGTCCAGCCCCTGGACGACGATGCGGTCGATCATGTCCGGCGCGTCGGCCGCCAGGCAGAGCGCATACAGTTCATCCAGCGTGTGAAACGGCTGCAACGTCTCCTGCAGGCCGCGCGCGCGGTCCCACTGACGGAAGACGAGTATCCCGGACAGGACTTGAGAGGCGGTCATGGGCACCTTCGTTAAGAACCTGTCTCTAAACCTCAGCAGAGGCGTCGCCGACGGCAGTGCCGTCGGCTATCGGGCGGGTTTAGAGATACGCTCTAAGCGCGCCGCGCGCTGCGCCGCGTCTTCCATTCAGCGCGATGCACGTCGATATCGCGGCTGAGGGCCATCCAGTCGGAGGTCACAAACTGCAGCCCGGTCGACTCGGGCGGGAACATGAACCAGCTCAACAAGACGCGCAGCCAGGCCTCGCGGAGGGGATAGCGCGTCAGGTCCACCTGGACGGCCGTCTGGCCCAGGAAGGGCTCCACCAGTTCGCGCCGCAGGCCGCCGACGCCCGGCGCCAGGAACTTCACCGGGCGCACGCTGCGGATGCGGCTGTACGCCACCACCAGCCGGTAAAACGGCGTGTTGACGCACAGGACCGTGGGCAGACATTGGACGTAGGCCAGCGAGGGCGCGACGAGGGTGTAGACGAACAGCGCCAGGCCGCCGCCGGCGCCCACCAGCGCCGCCGACGAGAGCAGGTCGCGGGCGCCGGGCCCGGCCAGGTCCGGCGCAAACCACCACAGCGCCGCACAGCCGGCGGCGATGAGCAACGCCGGCCAGCGCCAGCTCCGAAACTGGCGCTGATAGAGCAACAGCGGATGCCGCTTCATCGCGCGTCAGAGCTGATGGGCCGCCCGATAGGCCGCGATCTGCTCGCGCAGGGCGGCGCGCGTTTCCAGGGCGGTCTGCACCGGGGCCTGCAGGCTGGCGGCGAAGGTCGCCTGCGCGCTCTCCAGGGCGCTCACCAGGTGTTCGGCCGGGGCCAGCGCCCCGTCGCGCAGCGGCGGCAGCAATTGCGTCTGCCAGCTCTGCGGCCCGCCGCTCACGAAGCGCGACATCTTCGCGAACATCTGCGCCTCCGCCTGGCGCGCCAGCGTGTCGGCCTGCCCCACCAGCGCCTGGGCGGCGTCCAGCGTCGCGCGCGCTTTCTCGCCGACGTCGAACGGCAGATAGTCCAGCACGAGGCGGATGAACCCGCCGAAGACCGCCACGCTGCCGGCGGCGGCGTTGGTCAGCAGGCGCTGGGCCGTCCGCTCCAGCGCGTAGAGGTTGAGGCGGAGCTGGATCACCTGCTCGCCCAGCCAGGCCAGCCCGTCGCGGAAATCCGGCAGCGCCTTCTCGAAGCCGGCCAGCAGATCGCGCGCCGCCTGAACGCCGGCGCGCAGCAGCGGGACCAGGCCGAGGGCCCCGGTCAGGCCGGCCGCGGCGGCCTGCAGGCCGTCGCGCGCCAGCGTGTCCAGGCCGACGCCTTCCAGTTGCTCATACAGCGCGGCCAGCCCCTGGTAGCGGCCCAGGCGCTCTTCGGCGACGGCCAGGCGCGCCTGCGCCTCGCCCAGCTGCGCCCGGAGCGCGTCGGCCTCCTGGCGCGTCGTCGCCAGCGACGACGCCAGCTGCGCGTTCTGGCTCTGCGCCGCGCCGAGCTGGGTGTTCAGCGTCGTCACCTGTCCCTGGAGGTCGGCGAGGGCGCCGTCCAGCGCGGCGCGCGCCGTCTGCGCCTGGGCCAATTGCGCTTGCAGGTCCTGCGCCGCCGCCTGCGCGGCGGCCTCTTCGTCCAGGCGGCCCTTCACCCAGGCGGCGCCGCCTCCGACGAGCAGGCCGGCCGCTCCCAGCCCGAGCGCCTGCACAAACACGCGCCGCGAAAAGTCCGGTGTGGTCGACATGGCGCACCTCCTCTGATCTGCCCGCGATTATAACGCCCCTTTCGGTGCTATACTCGCTGCGATGGTTGTCACCTATCGTCCGGGGCATCTCGCCGACAGCCGCGCGGCGTACGAGCTGTTCGAAGCGTCGCTCACCGACCTGGGCCAGCGTCTGGGCGTGATGGCGATCACCAACGGCGACGATCCGGCGGTCCGGGAGCGCCTGTGGGACGAGCGCCGGCCGCTGTTCGAGCACCTGGCGCGCACGGCCGAGCATTTCTGGCTGGCCGAAGCCGACGGCCAGGCGATCGGTTATGCGCGCACCATCCTGCGCGGCGGCGTGCGCGAGCTGACCGAGTTCTTTGTGCGCCCGGGCCTGCAGTCGGCCGGGGTGGGCCGCGAGCTGCTGGCGCGCGCCTTCCCGGCCGACGGCGCGGCGCGGCACCGCGTCATCGTCGCCACCACGGACCAGCGCGCGCAGGCGCGTTACCTCAAGCTGGGCGTCTACCCGCGCTTCCCGATCTATTACTTCTCGCGCCAGCCGGAGGCGCTGACGGCGGCCTCCGACCTGGCCGCGGAAGCGATCACCGCCTCGGACGAGGCGCTGGCCGTGCTGCGCGAGCTGGATGAGGCCGTGCTGGGCCACGCGCGCGACGAGGACCACCGCTGGCTGTTGGCGAACCGGACCGGCTACCTGTACCGGCGCGGCGGCCGGCCGGCCGGCTACGGCTACACGGGGTACCGCAACGGCCCGTTCGCGTTGCTGGAGGCGCGCGATTTCCCGGCCGTGCTGGCGCACGCCGAGGCCGAGGCGGCCCGTCAGGGCCGGGCCCATTTCGGGGTGGAAGTGCCGATGGTCAATCAGGCCGCGGTGGAGCACCTGCTGGCGCGCGGCTTCCGCTTCGACGCCTTCTTTGCCCTGTTCATGAGCGACGTCCCCCTGGGTCGCTTCGAAAACTACGTGTGCACCAGCCCGCCGTTCTTCTTGTGACGCGTCAGTGCCCCTTGCCGTTGTCGCCGCCGCCGCTGTAGAACTGCTGCTCCTCGGTGGACCCCTTGAGCGCGGCGGTCGAGACCTCGCCGCCCGTCACCGTCATCTGCACCTGGTCGAAATACCCGGCGCCCACGAAGCGCTGGTGCTTGATGGCCCTGAAGCCGAGGTCCTTCTCCATCTGGAACTCGCGCTCCTGCAGCTGCACGAAGGCCGGCATGCCCTGGCGGGCGTAGCCGTGGGCCAGCTCGTACATGCTGGCGTTGAGGGTGTGGAAGCCGGCCAGGGTGATGAACTGGAACTTGTAGCCCATCGCGCCCAGCTCGTCCTGGAACCGGGCGATGTCGGCGTCGCTCAGGTTGCGCTTCCAGTTGAAGGACGGCGAGCAATTGTAGGCCAGCAGCTTGCCCGGGTACCGGGCGTGGATGCCGCGGGCGAACTCGCGCGCCTCGTCCAGGTTCGGCGTGGAGGTCTCGCACCAGATCAGGTCCACGTACGGCCCATATTCCAGGGCGCGGGCGATGGCGTACTCCAGGCCGTTCTTGACGATGTAGAAGCCGTCGGCGGTGCGCTCGCCGGTCAGGTGCTCGTGGTCCACGCGGTCGATGTCGCCGCGGATCAGGTTGGCGCCCAGCGCGTCGGTGCGGCCGATGAGCACGGTCGGCACGCCCATCACGTCGGCGGCCAGGCGCGCGGCGATCAGCTTCTGGATGAAATCGTGGATGGGCACGAGCACCTTGCCGCCCATGTGCCCGCACTTCTTGAGCGACGAGAGCTGGTCCTCCAGGTGGACGCCGGCCGCGCCGGCCTCGATCATGTGCTTGATCAGCTCGAAGGTGTTGAGCGGGCCGCCGAAGCCGGCCTCGGCGTCGGCCACGATGGGGACGAAGTAATCGACGTCGCCCTCGCCCTCCATGTACTGGATCTGGTCGGCGCGCATCAGGGCGTTGTTGATCTTCTTGATAACGGTCGGGACGCTGCCCACCGGGTACAGGCTCTGGTCCGGGTACATGGTCAGCGCGTCGTTGGCGTCGCCGGCCACCTGCCAGCCGCTCAGGTAGATGGCCTTGAGGCCGGCCTGCACCTGCTGCACGGCCTGGTTGCCGGTCAGCGCGCCGAGCGCGCGGATGAAGGGCTCGGTGTGCAGCGCCTTCCACAGTTTCTCGGCCCCCAGGCGCGCCAGGGTGTGGTCGAGCTGCAGCGACCCGCGCAGCTTATCGACCTCCTCGGCGGAGTAGGGGCGGACGACCCCCTGCCAGCGTGGATCGGTCGCCCAGGCCTGCTTCATTTGCTCGACGGATGCGCGGGACATAGTCTGCCTCCAGGGAATAGGGAATAATGATATTGGATGTGGCGGACAACAACGCTAACGCGGGAACGGCTGGCAGAGCCAGGGTACCGTGACTCTAGCACAGTTTGTGAACCGGGTAACAGGCGGATTTTGTCCGCCTGAGCCGCCGCTGCGCCCCGGCCGGCGTCAATTGTCGATGGGGACGGTGAAGGAGAAGGTGCTGCCCTTGCCCGAGAAGCTGGTGACCATGATCTCGCCGCCCAGCACCTCCACCAGGCGCCGGCACAGATGCAGGCCCAGGCCCCAGCCGCTCTCCTGGCGGATGCTGGGATCCTCCGAGCGAAAGAAGGCCGTGAACAGCCGTTCCTGGTCCTGGGGCGAGATGCCGTAGCCGGTGTCGGCCACGCTCAGGCGGATCTGCGGCGGCGCCGCCTCGGCCGTGACGGTGATGCTGGCGCCCGGCGGCGAGTACTTGTTGGCGTTGCTGATCAGGTTGCTGAGGATCTGGACCAGGCGTCCGGGGTCGGTGCGCGCCCGGGGCAGGTCCGGCGGGATGATCAGCCGCAGGGTCTGCTGCTTGGCGTCCAGGGCGGTCTGGAGCTGCTTGAGCGCGTCCTGGGCGGCCTGGGCCACGTCCACGGCGCGCAGGTCGATCTTGATGCGCCCGGCCTCGATGCGCGAGATATCGGCCAGGTCTGAGACCAGCACGGCCATGCGCTCGACGTTGCTGCGGATGGTCTGCAGGAACTGCTTCTGCTGGTCGGAGACGGGGCCGGCGATGCCGTGCAGCATCAGCTCGGCGTAGCCCTTGATGGACGTCATCGGCAGTTTGAGCTCATGCGAGACGGTGCGCACGAACTCGCTCTTGGCGTCGTTGGCCTTCTTGAGGGCCGCGTACAGGCGGGCGTTCTCGATGGCCACGGCGGCGTGGTCCGCCAGGCGCGAGAGGAACTCGGCGGCGTTGGCCGTGAAGGCGTGGTTGGGCCGCTCGAGCACGATCATGGCCACGATGCGCTCGTCGTGGATGACCACCGGCGCGATCAGGCGCGCCTGGCCGCCGCCGGCCGCGTCGGGCGGGAAGCGCTGCGCCTGGCGCACGGCCATGGCGGTCTGCACCAGCGGGTCGCTCAGGGCGCGGACGTTGCCGACCGCGGGGGCGTTGCTCCCCAGCGGCCGGGTGCCGGTGGTGCCGTGCCGGGCGATGATGCGCACCTGCTGGCCTTTCTCGCCGTCCTCCAGGACGCCGATCCAGCCGGTGCGCGCGGCGGTGTAGCGCGCGGCCCACTCCAGCGTCAGCGCCATCACCTTCTCGAAGTCGAGCGTGGCGTTGAGCTGGCGGTCGATCATCTGCATCGTCTGCAGCTCGGAGATGCGCTGCGCCAGCGCCTGGTCGACCTGGGTGTACAGCCGGGCGTTGTCGATGGCGATGGCGGCCTGGCCGGCGAAGGCCGCCAGCAGGTCCAGGTCGCTCTGGGTGAACAGGCCGGCGCGCGCCTTGTTGTCCACGTACAGCGCGCCGATGGTCTTGCCGCGCACGGCCAGCGGCACGGCCATCACCGAGCGCAGGGCGAAGTTGATCACCGACTCCTGGGCCGCGAAGCGCGGGTCCTTCTCGGCGTTGCTGGTGACCACCGGGGTGTTGCTCTGCGCCACCTCGCGCACCACCGAGCGGCTGACCTCGAAGGCGCTCTCGTCCAGGGTCTCCTGCCTGGCGTTGCGCGCCAGGCGGAAGACCAGCTCGCCGTCGGCGGCCTCGCCGTCGAACAGCATCAGGAAGCCGCGCTCGGCGCCGGTCAGGCGGATGGCGGCGTCCAGGGCGACGGTGAGCGACTCGTCCAGGTTGAGCGACGAGCCCAGCGCGCGCGAGACGTCGTACAGCGCGGCCAGCCGGGCGTGATCGGGAGCGGAGGCGGAGGAGGAAGCCGTCAGGTTCATGGAAGGCTCAGGATACCGCCGCCGGGATTCCGCCCCAGACAGGCGACATTCGTCGAGAGGCTGCCCAGGCTGTTCCAGAAACCGGCGCCCGGGTTACATGTCCGCGGGTCTACAAACGGCCCGGCGTCCGTGATCGCCACCACGATTTCTGAACCGCTGGCCGCGCCAACGGGTTGGTTGGCCGTCAGCGTCGGCAGATCGTAGCCCGAACCCGGGGCAAAGACGTAACGCGCCCCGGTATCCAGAGCCGTGTACTTGGCGAGCAGATTGGGATCGGTGCAGAGGTTGTCGATGAAGATGGTGTAGCCGTAGGCCGAGCTGTCATCGCGCGTGTAATGCACGGTCACGCTGTCGGCATCCGCGTAGAGCACCACGGCCGCGACGCCGGCGCCCAGATCGTAATTGGCGAGCGGCGTTCGAATCGTCTCCCCGGCGGTGGTTGACAGACCCAGCGCCGTAATGGGGTAGCTCCCGTTATTCTCGCTGAGCAACGAACCGGGTTGATTATTGAAATCATCCCAGCTGTAGATTTGGAAGTACCGCGACACAATGGCGCGGGGAGTAGTAAACAGGGTCGGGAATTGTGGCGCGTTAGGGTCGCCGCCCGAGCCATAGTCGATCAGGGAGGTTGAAAAGCCCACCGTGCGCTGCTCATAACCGCGCAGATCAAGGTTCTTCCCCGGATGTTGCGACGCCTGTTTGGGCGGGTTGTCCGGGTCGCGTTGAAACACGACGCCCTGATTGTAGCTCCCCCCCACGGCCTTGCAGCCCGTGCTGACCGTGGGCAGATAGAGGCAAGTGGCCGCGCCGCAGGCCCCGGCCGCGCTGGTCACGCCCGCCGCCGGCGCCCCCAGCGCAACGACCAGGGCGGCCATCCCGATCCAGGTCAGCGCCCGCAAGAACGATAAGGACTTCGGCATCATCCAGGCTCCTTTAGCTGCTCTTCACGCCGTCCCCGCCCGCCGCCCCACCGCGCTCACGATCTCGCTCAACGTCCCGTCCTCGAAGCGCCAGGCCTCGTGCGGAAAATTGGCCGAGGCCGAGAGCACGAAGGCGAAGGCCGCGCCCACGCCCGGCTCATGCCGCAGCAGCTGGTAATACGTTGCGTACTGCTCGCCTTTGGCGCGCGCGTCCACGTTCGGCGCGGGGTTGCTGAACTCGGTGATGAACAGGAGTTTGTCCGGGTAGCGGCGGCGGTATTCGCGGAAGCCCAGGCCGCCGCTGGGCGAGCGCATCTCGGCTTCGTCGCGCCAGTAGCAGTGCACGCCGATCCAGTCCGCGGCGCGCACCGCGTCGGCGGCCTCGTCCAGGAAGCGCATATCGTTGGTGCGCTCCGGCATCGGGAAGCCGTCCGGCGAGAGGCCCGGCCAGCCGAACTTGGCCTCCGGGTACTGGGCCTTGAGCGCGTTGCGCACGGCCAGGAACCACTGGGCGAACTCGCGCCCGTCCTGCCAGGTCCGCGTCCAGCCCTCGGCCTTGAGGTTGGCCTCGTTGTGGACCTCGAAGTAGCGGACGCCCTGGCGATAGAACTTGCCCATGTCGCCGCGCACGCGGGCCACAAACTCCTCCGGCGGCACGAAGCCGTCGATGATGGCCATCAGGCGCACCAGCACGAACATCTGCGGGTTGATGGCCAGCAGGCGCGGGTAGTCCTCGGCGGCGGCGGACGAGAGCAGCTTGACGGCCTCCAGGCGCGCCTCAGCCACGGCGTGGAAGTCAGCGGCCAGCAGCGCGCCGTCGGAGCGGCCGTGGACGCCGGCCAGGCACACGCCGGGCGGCCACAGGCGCCGGAAATCCGGGCCGACCGGGGCGTAACGGTCGCCGGCCGCGAGGCGTCTGGCGAGCTGCGCCTGGAACTCGGCCGGGGTCCTGGCCGGCACATAATCCACCCGCACGCTGGGGTAGTTCTTGGTGAACCAGGCCTGGATGTCGCCCTGGCCGGGATAACCGTCCGGGGCGCCGGCGATGGTGACGGTCTGCTGCGGGATCATATAGCGGCCGGCGGCGTCCGGGTCCGAGGTCAGATTGACGCCGAACTGGATGACGTAGTCCTTGGCCGCCGCCACCCAATCCCAATACTGGGCCTTCGGCAGGAGCAAAATCTGAAAATCGGGCATGCCGTCACCTTATGTGGCCAGCATTATAGCATCGGCCCTTTCGCCGCCGGACGCCGGGCCGGGTTGGAGATCGTTTAGGGGACCTGAAACGCGCCGAGCGGCACCGTCTCCGCGCCGTCCGGCAGGCGGCGCCGCGCGCCGGTCTCGGGGTCGTACAGCAACGCCGAGAGCGTGTACACGCCGGGCGCCAGATCGCCGGGCAGTTGCAGCTCATAACGGTCCGCCAGGACTTCGCCCACCGGCAGCGTCGGCGCCGGCCAGAACTCGTTCAACACCAGTTTGTCGCGCTGGACCAGCGGCGGCTCGCCGGGGGCGCGCGCCAGGTGGACGGCGCCGGTCAGATAGCGCGTCTGGGGCGACGTCAATTCCCAGAACAGGTAGACGGCCAGCAGCGCGCTCTCGCCGGGCGGCCGGCGCACGGCCGCGCCGGTCAGCCTGATCCCGCCCTCGAAGGCCGCGTCCAGCCTCAGGTCCGGGCTCAGGGCGACCGGCGCCCCCGCGCCGGCGTACGCGAACAGGCGCGCCTCGCGGCTGTAGAACGAGTCGGCGCGGTAACTGCCGGCCTGCTCCAGCGTCCCGAGCAACACCCGGCCGGGATCGACCACCTCATCCTGGAACAGCAGCAGCCACAAGCGACCGCCGGGTTCGGGGCGGGCCGCCGCCAGCCAGGCGGCCCCGTCGTCAACGCGCACGCGTTCGCCCACTTCCGGGCCGGCGTCCAGGTTCACGGGGCTGGTGTACACGGCGAGCACATTGACGCCGTAACCCGGGATCGCCAGCCCGCGGTCGCCGGGCGCGCGGTGTTCGTTCAGGAACGCCGCCAGCGCGCGGAAGTCAGGCGCCCACGTCGTGCGCGGCGCGGCCTGGATCACGCCTGCGGCGGCCAGGCCCCAGCCGGCGGCGGCGACCGCCAGCGCGGCCAGGCCGCCTGCGGCCGCGCGCGGCCCGGCCAGCGCCGCCGGGAGCGAAGTCAGTCCGAGCAGTAACAGCGGCAGCGCCCAGGCCAGATAGCGGACCTCGTGGACCGGCCGGACCTGCCAGAAGACGAACAGGCCGAGGACGCCGAACGTGAACGCGCCGGCCGGCAGGAGCCCGCGCTCCGGGTCGCGCCAGGCGCGCAGCGCCAGCCCGAGCGCGCCGGCGGCCAGCAGGCCGTAGCCCCAGGCCGGTTCGGCGGCGTAGCCGGCCGGCCGCAGGACCGGATCGGCCAGCAGCAGGTCCGGCCCGAGCTCGCGCAGGAAGATGGGGAGGGTGGGCGCCGCGCCGGGCGCGATGTTGCGGAAGGCGGACACCACCGGCAGCGCCAGCAGCAGCCAGAGCGCGAACGGCGCGAAAGGCGCCGCGAGCCAGCGCCAGGGCGGGCGCGGGCGCAGCCACAGGGCGGAGAGCGCCGCCGCCAGGATGGGCAGCAGGGCGAAGTAGTGGGTGAGCAGCGCGGCGCCGGCCGCCAGCGCCCAGAGCCGGCCGCGGCGTGTGGCGAGGCCGAGGAGCGCCAGCAGCAACAGCGCCATCCAGAGCGGGTACATGCGCGCCTCGCGCGCATACCAGAGGAACAGGGGATGGGCCGCGAGCAGGAACGGGGCCGCGCCGGCGGCGGGCAGACGCCAGCGCCGGGCCAGGGCCGCCAGCGCGGCGACGGCGAGGACGGCCGCGGCCAGGCTCGGCAGGCGCGCCAGGAACTCCAGGCCGCGGGCCGGTTCCAGGCCGGGCGCGTAGGGGCGCGCGCCCGCCGCCCATAACCAGCCTTTCAGCAGGCCATAGTAGAGCGGCGGATACGGCTCCCGGGCCAGCAGACGCCCGACGAAATCCGGCCCGGTCGCCAGGCCGACGCTGAGCAATTCGTCGTACCAGAAGCTGGCCGCGCCCAGGCCGCGCGCCCCCAGCCACCAGGCGAGCAGGAGGGCGGCGTACGGCAGGGTCCGGCGGAGGCCCTGGGCGACGGAGAGCGCCGGGGCCGGGGAGCGGGGGGCCAATGCGAATTACGGTCCTGTCGCGTCATCGAATTGCCGCCGGGCGACGGCGGCGGCCAGGCCCAGGTCCTGCCCGGCCTCGTCCCGCCACGCCCAGCGCGCCGACTCCTCGGGGTTCGACGTGGACACGACGTAGGCGAAGGCGGCGCCCAGGCCCGGCACGCGGCGCAGGGCGGCGTAGTAGCGCGCGTACTGCGCTGCGACGACCGGTTTGGGCTGGGCCGGGTTGCCGAATTCGGTGATGAAGAGCAACTGTTCCGGGAAGCGCTCGCGGTAGCGCGTGAACCCGAAGCCGTTGCGGTCGTCGGTGATCTCACGCTCGTCCACCCAGTAGGCGTGCACGCCGATCCAGTCGGCCTGGCGGGCGGCGTCGGCGGCTTCCGCGATGAAGACCTCCGAGTCGGCGCGGCCGGCCGCCTCCGATTGCGGACCGGGCGAGAGGCCCGGGAAACCGAACCGCGCCTCCGGCAGGCGCTGGCGGAACAGGTCGAGCGCCTCCAGGAACCACGCGCCGAACGTGCGGCCGTCGCTCCAGCTCCCGCCCAGACCTTCCGAACGCAGGTTGGGCTCGTTGTGCAGCTCCACGTAGCGCGCGCCGGCGTCCACCAGGCGGACGACGTTTGGCTCGGTCAGAGCGAAGAACTCGCGCGGGCTGACCAGGCGCGGCTGCTCGCGCGCGCCGAAGGGCAGGAAGGCCCGGACCAGCACGAACACCTCCGGGTCGATCTCCCGCAGGCGCCGGATCGACTCGGCCGTCGCGTCCGAGGTGAGCTTGACGGCCTCGACGCGCGCCGCCTGCACGACGGCGTAGTCCGGCTCTTCCAGTTCGCCGTCGGCGCGCCCGTGCAGGCCCACCAGACAGCGCCCGGCCGGCCAGAGCGCGGTCCAATCGAACTCGCGCTGCGGCCCGTAGCGCAGGCCGGTGGACAGGCGCACATTGAGGACCGTCTGCAGGATTTCGGGCGCCGTCACCGGGATCAGGTCAATCACGGCCCGCGGGTTGGCCTGCTTGATCTGCACGATCAGGTCATCCGGCCAGAAGGCGGGGTGGACGATGGTGACGTGCGAATAACCGCGCCAGTCGACGCGCGCCGGGTCGCGGGCGAAGTGGACGTCGGGGAAGAAGGCCGCGTAGGCCATGGCCGCGCTCCCCCAGGCCGAGGCCTCCTGCGCCGTGCGGGCCGGGAGCAGGAAGAGCTGGTAATCGGGGAGGAGGGGGAAGGTCATTGCAGACGACAGACGACAGACAACAGACAACAGACGACGGAGGTCAGCCGTCGGGCGTCCCCTGCTGATAGAAGTCACACAGCCGGCGCAACACGCAACGTCCGCATTCCGGCTGGCGCGCGTGGCAGACCTGCCGCCCGTGTTGGATGAGGTTCAGATGAGCGGGGCCGTAGGTCTCGGGCGGGAAGAGGGCCTCGAAGTGCGGGTGGCAGTCGTCGGCCGACATCTTCGCGGGCCGCAGGCCGAGCCGGCCGGTGACGCGGTGGACGTGCGTGTCCACCGGGAAGGCCGGGAGGCCGAGCGAGAAGAGCATGACGATGGACGCGGTCTTCGGCCCGATGCCGTGGAACCTGGTCAGCCAGGCGCGCGCCTCGCCCGGCGGCAGGTTCTTGAGAAACGTCAGGTCGAGGGCGCCGCGCTCCAGCGTGATGGCGCGCAGCACGGCCTGGATGCGCGGGCCTTTCTGGTTGGCCAGGCCGGCCGGCCGGATGGCCTCGATCACGGCGTCGAGCGGCGCGTCGCGCACGGCCTCCAGGCTGCCGAAGCGCGCGCGCAGCAGGTCGAAGGCGCGGCCGCTGTTCGTGTCGTTGGTGTTCTGCGACAGGATCGTGGCGACCAGTTCTTCGACGGCGGGCAGGCGTTCGCCCCAGTCGGGGACGCCGTATTCGGCCAGCAGGCGGGCGTGGACGCGCAGGGCTTTGCGCGCCAGGGCGCGTTCAGGTCGGGGTTGGGCGGCCGGCATGCCGCGATTATAGACGATGGGGGCCGGCGCTACGGCTGGCTGACCAGATAATGGGCCAGCGGGATGAGCGCGTCGTGCAGTTCAAACGGGTGCCATTGCTGCTGCGGCTCCAGCGCGCCGGTGGTGAAGATGGCCGCGCCCAGCACGTAGGGATCGTTCCGCATCTCTTGATCGTACCAGCCGAGCACGTTGACGTACGCCTGCGGGCCGGACGGCCCGTAGCCGCGCTGCACCCACCAATCGCTGTAGAGCTTCCAGCCCGGATAGCCCGGATCGTCGCAGGCCGGCGACGGCGCCAGCCCGTCGATGCCCAGCTCGCTGATCACGAGCGGCAGGCCGCCCAGGCCGCGCGGCTTGAGCAGGCCCTCATACCAGAAGCGGTAGCGGAGCGACAGCGGCCCGGCCGGCACGCCCAGGGCGGGCGCGCCCGGGATGAGGCCGGGCACGTTCACGGCGACGCCGCACTGGAACGTCGGCGACGCGTATTCATGCAGATGGAAGAGGCCGCCGCAGCGCTGGGCGGCCTCCAGCGCCGGCAGAAATTCGTCCATCAGGTCGTACTCGGGGACGCCGGTGGAGAAACCGCCGACGGCGGCGCGGAAGCCGTGCTGCTGCATGGCGCAGGCGCGCGAGGCCTCGAAGAGCGCGAACCACGTCATGCGCTCCGGCGTCCCCAGCCCCAGCTCGTTCCAGCCCTCCCAGTAATCCACCTGCGGGTTGAGCCGGTAAGCCTCCAGGTGCTGTTCCACAAACACCACCCCGGCCGCCGCCGGGTCGGTCGTGAGCACCCAGTGCTCCTCCTGGTCCAGGTGGCGGCCGATGGTGATGGTCTCCGGCGACACCTGCTTGACCTCGGCCAGCCAGCCGAAATCGCCGACGGACTTGACCACGCGCGGGCGCGCCCGGCGCACGAACTCCATGATGTACGGGTCGGTGGGGCCGAGGGTGTGCAGGCCGAGTTTGCTGGAGGTCAGACTGGCGCGCGGCGCGGGCCAGTCCGGCGTCGGGGAGGCGGGCGGGGCCGCCGGCGCTTCGGGCGCGCCGGCCTCCGGGGTGGCGGTCGCGGACTGTTGAATCAGCGGCAGGTAGACCGAGCTGGCCGGCGTGGCGGGGGCGGTCGCCGTCGGCTCGGCGGCCGGCCGGTCCGTGTCGGGCGGCCGGGTCGCCGGGGCGGCGGTCGGCCCCGGGGCGTCCGGCGTCGGGGCCGTGGTCTGGGCGCCGGCCGTGCAGGCCGCCAGCCAGACCGCGAGGCCGAGCATGGCCTGCGCCCGCCGGCGGGCGTTTATCGGGAAAAACATGAGCACTCAGCGTTGGGTGACGAGGTAATGCGCCAATGGGATCAGGACGTCGTGGATGTCCCATCCGTTCCACTGGCTGCCGGAATCGGTGGCGCCGACCGTGAAGACGGTGGCCCCCAGGACGTAGCCGTCGTGCCGCATTTCGCGGTCGGCCCAGGCCAGCTGGTTGACGTAGGCCGCCGGGCCATCCACGCCAAATCCGTTGGCCGTCCACCACGCGGCGTAATGCTTCCACGTCCGCGCGCCGTGCGAATCCGGGTCGGCGCAGCCGATGGCGGTGACGGCGTCGATGCCGTACTCGCTGATCACGAGCGGCAGGTCGCCCAGGCCGCGCGGTTTGAGCAGGCCCTCGTACCAGAAGCGGTAGCGGAAGGTGAGCGGGCCGGCCGGCACGCGCAGGGCCGGGGCGCCGGGAATGATCTCATCCGAGCCGGTCTGCACCGCGCAGTGCAGCAACGGCTTGTTGTATTCGTGCAGGTGGAAGAGGCCGCCGCAGCGCTGCGCGGCTTCCAGCGCGGGCAGGAACAACTCCATCTCGGGATACGTGCGCGGCCAGCCGACGGCGAAGCCGCCGACGGCCGCGCGGTAGCCGAGCGCCTGCATCTGGCAGGCGCGTTCGGCCTCGAACTGCGCGAACCAGCGCAATTCCTCGGCCGGGCCGAAGATGAACTCGTTCCAGCCCTCCCAATAGTCCACGAACGGGTTGAGCCGATACTGGTCGAGGTGCTGCTGGATATACAGCTCGGCGGCGACGGCCGGATCCAGCGTCAGGACCCAGCCGCCTTCCTGGCCCAGCGTGCGGCCGATGGTGACGGTCTCGGGCGAGACCTGTTTGACCTCCGCCAGCCAGCCGTAGTCGCCGACGGCCTTGACCACGCGCGGCCGCGCGCGCCGGATGGGCGACTGGTCGGGATTACTGTACCGGCCACTCGGCGCGGAGGCGGCCAGTGACGTCGCTGTTCGCCTGATTCCCTACTATGCCTGGGCGAACCGGGGCCTCTCAATGATGACTGTGTGGATTCCGCTGGCTCAATGACGAATTGGCAGAAGTCGCGGAGGGAGCGGTCACCGGAAAGGCGTGGGTTTTGCGCTCCTGCGGGAAGTTGAAGTACTACTAATGCTATGACACGCCGCGATTTTGTCAAGATTGGCGCAACTGCCGCCGCCATTGGCGCAACGGCAATAGCGCTCAAACCCACTGTGGGCACGCCAGCGGAAGCTGCGCTCTCCGAGCAAGTCACGCGCCCCGATGAATCCATCATAAAAACAACCTGCGCCCTCTGCCCCTCCGGTTGCGGACTGGATATACGCGTGGTCAACGGCAAAGCAGTGAAGGTAGAGGGCAATCCCCTTCATCCAGTTAACCAGGGCGTATGCTGCCTGCGCGCTCAAACATCGTTAGAGATCTTATACAGCCCCGAACGTCTGGCGCACCCGCGCATACAAACCGGGCAACGCGGCAGCGGAGACTGGAAGGAGGTCTCCTGGGATGAAGCATTGGCGCTGGTGGCTCAAAAATTAGGCGAGTTGAGGGAAAACGGTCAGGCGCACACGCTGGCGTTCGTGCATGGCGAAACTCGCGGCCAGATGCGCTCGCTGATCCATCGTTTCATGCAAGCGTACGGTTCCCCGAATGTAATTGGACGTGAAAGCCTGGCAGAGCAGGCGGCGCGTCAGGCAATGTTCTTGACGCAGGGGATCAATAGTCTGCCGGTGTATGACTTGAATCACGCCAGCTATGTGATGTGTTTCGGCGGCAGTTTGCTCGAATCGTCGCAGCACTTGCAAAAATATTTGTCCGGCTATGGCTTTATGCATCGCGGACAATCGAATCGCGCGAAACTCGTCGTGGTGGACAGTCGTCTGAATGTGACCGCCGCGAAATGTGACGAGTGGGTGCCGATTCGACCGGGAACGCTCGGCGATCGAGTGCGTGGAGCTCTTCGAGGCGGCGACGCAGCGCCATTCTGCGGGCGCGGTGCTGAGTTCGGATACGCATCTGGCCTTCTTCCGCACCCTCGCGGAGGTGGAGGTCCTCGCCGCGGACGGCGCGGTCACGGTCCGCATCCGGAGCTTTGAAACCAGTGCGCTCGGCTTGCCCTTGAAATGGGAGAACAAGCCCAGCCTGACGTTCCCGCTTCTGGAGGAACGATGAGACGGGGCGAGAGGGGCAACACGCTGGTGGAGACGTCGCT